>Ga0315532_1000926_pt1 | contig 23174 bp, 24 predicted proteins | sample SalMarWE160370MG_FD_203082 | JGI IMG/M metagenome (GOLD analysis project Ga0315532, IMG submission 203082) | Salt marsh sediment microbial communities from the Plum Island Ecosystem LTER, Massachusetts, United States - Salt Marsh Sediment WE1603-70 ...
CAGTCAGATACGCCAGGACTTGGTGAAACAAATAAAAGCCTTGGGTTATACCTATGTTACCCTCGACCTCGGCGGATACAGAAGCGGCAGCTTAAATGAAGAGCTTATTAAGGATATTGAGGAAAGAAAGTAACATGGCAAAGGTAGCTTATTTTGATTGTTTCTCGGGCTGCAGCGGCGACATGGTCTTGGGCGCTCTGATTGATGCCGGGCTTCCCCTGAAGATGTTGGGAAAAGGATTAGGCAGCCTCGCTGTCCATGGCTACAAGCTTTCCGCAGAACAGGTGAAACGCTCCGCAATTACTGCAACCAAGTTCACGGTGGTAACGAATGAGACCGAAGCACAGCCAGAGCGTTCGCTTAAAGATATAGTTATGCTCATCGGAGCTAGCAAACTTCCCGAAAAGGTAAAGAGCACAGCAAGCGCTATTTTTCAACGCCTGGGGGAGGTTGAGTCCGGAATCCATGACGTCCCTTTGGAAAAGGTCTGTTTCCACGAGATAGGAGCAGTGGATTCCATCATAGATATTGTAGGAGTAGCGTTTGGACTTGACGCCCTCAAGATAGAGCGCTTTTATTCGTCTCCACTACCTCTGGGGAGCGGCAGTATTTTGACAGAACACGGCATCCTGCCTGTGCCGACTCCTGCTACGCTGCGACTTGTAGCGATGTCCAATGCCCCAATCGGCGATTTCCCAAAACAGTTCCAACCTCACGGAGAACTGGTGACGCCTACGGGAGCGGCGATCGTTACTACGCTGGCAAACTTCGGCAGGCCTGGCATGACCATAGAAAAGGTAGGCTACGGGGCTGGAACTAAGGACTTCAAAGCCTGGCCCAATGTCATGCGTATCTGGATTGGCGAAGAAATAGAACCTGCCGGTAGTGAAGACTTGGTTTTGCTTGAAACAAATATTGATGACATGAGCCCGGAAATCTACGGGTACCTCATGGAGAAATTCTTTACCATGCAAGCTGTTGATGTTTGGTTTACGCCGATACAGATGAAGAAGAATCGTCCGGCAGTGATGCTGAGTATTCTCGCCCCCAGACACGCCGAATTCGATTTGACTCAAGCTATAATGCGGGAGACTTCAACGTTTGGAATAAGGGTGAGCCCCACCTTCAGGCACATTGCTGAACGAGAAATAATTGAATTTGACTCCACCATAGGACACACTAAAGTAAAAGTCAAGCGATTTACGGGCAATATTCTTAGCATCCACCCGGAATATGAAGAGTGCCGCCGTATCGCATTGGAGCGCAACATTTCTCTACAAGAGGTCTATCGTATCATAGAGACCGAAGCCCGTAGATACTTGGCGGACCAGCATTCGTAACAGATTGCAATTATCGGACAAACCCCAAAGCGGCTCAAGAAAATTCTGCTAGTATAAAAGCTAAGTCTTTCTAGAAGTCCCCCTCTTAAGATAAGAGGGGTAAGGGGAGTTATGCAGGAGGATCCACCAATCAGGGTTAAATTAATCCTTTTCCAGTTGTATTTGAGACTTTAAGAAGTCTATCTGTCGCACCTTGCCCTGGAAAACCTTCCTTTCTCCAAAGAGGGTCTCCACCTCTACTTGCCGGTCGGCAATTATCAGGCGTGCGATATCCTCCAGAATTGGCTGGTCGCCTTCTTTAGCCTCATAAAGTTTAGCCATACACATCTTAATGCCTCCCCTTGCTCTTTGGCAGAGCCTGTTTTGCTTTCATTAGCTCGTTGCTAGCCGCAGCCATCTTAGCGGCTGCTTCTTGTAACAGTTTTGCTATCTCAGTGGATGATGAAGCAACCTTATCAGCCCAATCGCGGAACTCTTGCTCATGCTCGCTGTTATGTTCAATCCAATAGTCAAGCAGAGTGCGCAGTTTTTCTCGAACGTCATCCATAGCAATGCCTTTATTTACAATAGTTGGCTAGACTTGTCCTTTTTTTCTGCGGCACTCGCTGCACTCGCCGGAAATGGCTAGGTGTCTTAAGTTGGCATCAAAGCCATATTTCTGAAACAGGGTGTCTTTTAATGGATATAGTGCAGCTTCCTCCAGGTCTATTATCTTACCGCAGCTATGGCAAACGAGGTGGTGGTGATGCCCTTTCTCAGCAACATGATAGCGGACACGTCCTTCGCCAAAGTTGGTTTCCGTAACTAAATCTAATTTCTTCAGCAGCTCCAGAGTGCGATAGACAGTGGATATATTGGCATAGGGATAGCGACTATGTAACTGCTCATAGATTTCTTCAGCGCTGATGTGCTTGTCGGCATTATGAAGCGCCTCGATGACGAGCATGCGCTGGGGAGTTAATCGATGTCCCTTTTCTAGGAGAGTTTCGTGGCAACTCATTGGTGGGAGTATTATAACAAGAAATCAAAATTATTGCAACAAGTTGCTAATGCAATTATTTTCTTATCTTGCTTTCCAGCAATATAGTGACCGGCCCATCGTTATGGATTTCCACCAGCATATGCTCCTGAAAAAGCCCGGTTTCCACCTTGAGCCCTGTGGAGCGGACCTGCTCCACGAAAAACTCATATAATTCCTCAGCCAGGTCCGGTGGGGCGGCGTCGGTGAAGCTGGGTCGCCTCCCCTTGCGTGAATCAGCCAGGAGGGTGAACTGGCTTACGACTAAGATATCTCCTTTTGTTTCCAGCGCTGATAGGGCAAACTTGCTTGCCTCGTCGGCAAAAATACGCAGGTTAACCACTTTATTTACCAGGTAACCGGCATCTTCCTTCGAATCACCTTGAGCAACACCGAGAAAGACCACCAGCCCCCGGCCGATCTCGCCCACTATATCGTCATTCACGCTCACTGACGCTCGGGAAACCCGCTGTACTAACGCTTTCATCTCGATTTAGCTTATTATAATTATGCCACCTTCTCAAATTTATTTCCGCTTGTGCGCAGCCTCCCGTGACTATTCCTGGGAGATAATACCCAATCTGCGGTAGACCCGATTGATATGGTGCCCCTGGAATTCTCTAGAGCCTGCCAGCGACAACCCAAGCTAATATGCAACACGCGAAACCACTTGAATAGTAGAAGGTGACCTCGCTCGTATGGGAACAATTGCCATGTTATAATAATGTGAGAGAGCCTAATAAAACCGCGGGAGGTCTCCTATGAGTGAAATTCAATCAGGCAGGGAATTGTGTGACCAATTCTTCGAAGACCTGACAAAGAAAGAGGATATTGATCAAAAGATGGTAGCGCTACTAAAGAAGCTTCACTCAGAAGGCAAGTTAACGGGAGAGAATATACGAGTGGGTTTGAACGCTTTGAGAATGGAGGCGGAAAATGAAGCAGGAAGTCAAACTTAAGAGTTTAGTTTTAGAAGGGTTCCGCGGGAGTTTAAAAGAAGTCCCACTTGGCTTAGATGATGATTGTAAGAGTCTTGTCCTTTTCGGCAACAACGGAGACGGGAAAAGCAGTTTCTCGGACGCCTTAGAATGGTTCTTCACAGACAAAATAAAGCATCTTGAAAGAGAAGGCTGCGGACGAGAAGATTACTTTAATGATGCGCTGCCCAAGACAAAAGAGCCAATAGTTGAACTTTCTTTCAACCGAAACGTTTTAGACAGCGAGAAGATTCTTAAACGCGCGGGTGGGTGCAGATACTCCAACAGTACTGAGGAATTTGGAAAGTATATAGAGGATAGCAGTAAAGAAGTATCTATTCTACGCTATCACACAATGCGTGAATTTATAGATAAGACGAAAAAAGAAAAACTTGAGGATGTGGAAAAAATCATAGGATTCGAAATTGTTAATGAGACACGAGCCGCTCTTCTTAGGGCACTAAATGGACTTAGAGGTAGTACAGAATTAGCGGCGTTACATGGATCAGCAAATGAAAGAGGAAGCGCTATTGTTGAGATACTCGGAACTAAACCATTTAGCGATGCTGATATTATATCTTCTGCGGACAAGCTACGAAAACGGCTTGGTCATGATAAATCTATTAGCGATGTAAGCACCCTGCAATCCGTCTCAGATGAATTAGACAAAACGGTTAAGACTGGTGAGAAAGGGGAGAAATTGGCTTGGCTGGAACAGATTCGTGCGAATGTTTCAAGCTCCAAAGAAATCACCAATTTTTTGAAGGAACTAAATCAAGTACTAACTTCCCATAATGAGCTTGCTACGCAGCGGGAAAAAGTTGAGGCGTCGGCGCTAGGCAAACTTTACAAAGCGGGACTAGAAGCGTTGGAAACAGGATTTGCAAAGGCTGGCGAATGTCCCCTTTGCAAACGTCCTATAGACACAGAGGAACTACTTGAATCGCTTAAGAAAGAAGTAGAGAGCATCCAAGAGCTCCTTGAGGAAAGAACACAGCTCATCGAGCAAGTTAAATTACTACACGATAGGATTCGACCGCTTAAAGAGTCGTTGTCATCACTACTTGAGGATAAGGTGAAGGAATCACTTTTGTTGCCCCATCAAATTGAAACGTTGAAGAGCTGGCCTGGCTTGTTTGACCAATGGAAGAAACTATCGGATAAAGTAGAGTCCTGTCTGGAATCCGTAGCTTTCGAATTGCCTTCTGCAGACTCACAAAATGCACTGCAAGCCACCTTGGCTCAATTGGAAGAGGCAATTGAGAGTAAAAAGACATCAATAGCAGAAACAGAGGAGGAAAGAAGATTCTATCAAGATGTACAGACACTAAAATCATTACGAGATAACTATGCGAGGCTAAGAGACATTAAGGGTAAGATCCGGGTATACGAAAGTCAGATACTTTCTTTAGAAAATATTCATCAAGAGTTCGAGAGAAAAGAGCGAGAGGGTTTATCTAAGATAATAAAGGCTATTTCCGAGGACGTCAAAGAATATTTTAAGTTCCTGCACCCTGGCGAAGATTTTGACGAGATAGAATTAGTGCCGCCAACAGAGGGACGAGGACTCGAATTCAGGCTGAGGTTCTACGGAAGCCTAATCTCCCCCCCATTGAAAGTTCTTAGCGAATCTCACCTGAATAGTCTCGGAATCAGCCTCTTCCTAGCTTCGTCTAAGCACTTCAACAAGACAAATGCCTTTCTCATTCTGGACGATGTAGTGAGTAGTTTTGATATAAACCATCGTAGGTCCCTAGCTCGACTAATGAGGGATAAGTTTCAAGATACTCAATTCTTACTCTTTACTCATGATGACCTTTGGTTTGATCTACTTAAAAAAGAATTACAACCAAATCGTTGGTTATTCAAAGAACTGGCTAAGTGGTCTTATGAAAATGGGATTGAAATAATTGAGTCTCCAATGTCACTAAGGGAGCGAATTCAGCGTTACTTGGATACCAATGATATTTCTGGAGCAGCTAACAAGTGTCGCATACTTGTCGAAGGTATGCTCAAACAAAAATGCGAAGACCTAGGCGTTCGACTAGAATATTGTAGTCGTGAGAAGAATGATCAACGGGAGGCAAGTGAACTCATCGACGGGCTCGTTGCATATCTAAAAGAGAATCAATCCTTGAGAGAAAAGGAGAGTAAGTTACTATTCAGCGATTTGAAGGCTGGTCAATTACTTGCCAACATTGGGTCACACCATAGGGATTTAGGAGCTACTTCGCTTGCACGAGGCGACATTGAGACGATACTAACAGACATTGACGAATTCGAAGCTCTTTTTGTATGCCCAGATTGCAAAAAGCCCGCCAAAAAAAGCTATTCGCCTCGAAACAGCAAATTGAAACAATGTGAGTGTGGAAAACTTTGGATATGACTGTCTGCTCAAATGAAACGGTGGAGCATCCCGATACTCAGTATTCCCTATTATTCTGGGGACATAATACCTGATTTGTAGTAGGTCTAATTGATATGGTGTCCCTGGAATTTGTGGTATTGACCATTGTTCTTAATTCTCATATGATGTATCAAAAGGAGAGGAGGTGAAGCTATGCCATTTTGTCCTAATTGTGGAAAAGCAATAGGCGAGGGTGATTCGTTTTGCCCTGGGTGTAGACAGAGGCTTAAGGTTGGGGTAACGCCAGAGAATACATCAGGACAAGGTGAATCAGCCATAGTCCCAGAGGAGGTTAAGGGGTGGAACTGGGGAGCATTCGCCTTAACCTGGATATGGGGAATCTTCAATCAGGTCTGGCTAGCGTTTCTCATGTTCATTCCCGTTCCCCTTTTTGGCCTTGCGTGGGCTATTGTCCTCGGCATAAAGGGAAATGAGTGGGCATGGCGGAATAAGAAATGGGACAGTATCGAGCACTTCAAGAGTACGCAGAGGAGCTGGAATATTGCCGGCATAGTAGTATTTGCGATATCAATAGTAGTTGTACCAGTTGTAATCATCTTTGCGGTTATTTTCCCTTTAACCCTGTGTGGTTCTGCATGAAGTCTCATTAGCATCTATCCTATTCTGGGGACATAATATCTAATTTGTAGTAGGCCTAATTGGCATGGTGCCCCTGGAATTAAGGAGCAGAGAGACTACCACCATAAAGCGGTATTGACAGTTCCTTCATTAGTGATATAATAACACTTAAGGTTAATATAGGGTTGGGGTCAAGTGTGCGTGTCAGAGGATTGTCGTGGTTCTCATCTCGCTCAGCCGAGCGCATATAGGCATCTGAACTCATCTCTGTCTTCCTATAACAGTAAAACCTGCAATCTCCGTCGACACCCGAGAGCACTGCCAGGCATAGCCGAGGCAATACCCTTTATTCCAGTAACTGAGGTAATACCAATTTGGTAGTTTTGACCCGTCTGGGTAGTATTCACCAAGACGAGTCATTTGGAATAAAAAGAGGGCAGAAAACCTCATGCCATGTAAAATAGGAATAACCACAAACCCGGAAGCAGGACAGGTATACTGGCATGACAGGGTTACAGAATTTACGAATTGGGAAATACTGGAAATCTTCAGAAGTAAAGCAGCAGCGAAGGAATACGAGACCGCGTATGCCTTAAGACATAACTGTGAGGAAGCACTGGGCGATTCTGATTCGCCCAGCATAGGGAGGGAGCCATTGACTGAGTACGAATGGTGGTACGTCTACCACTTTGATTATGCGACAGAGATAGCCTAATCACATACCGGGCGACTATTCCGGGGAAATAATACCTGATTTATAGTAAGCCTGATTGGTATGGTGTCCCTGGAATTCGTTGGGGTTCATTTAAGAGTTTAAAAGGGGTTAGAAACGCATTTTGAAGCTGACAAGGTGATTTTACCGGTTACTTAGACCATGATATTTCTATTTACTTCCATGACCTATCCAACCACATCCCTTCAATTTCTTCACTTTCCGCATCAACCACAAAAGAGCCTATCTTTCTAATAGAGCTACGATAAAATTCATACATAAAGCTCACTTTCCATTTTCCCGCATTCTTCAGTGCGTATGTGAGTTGCAGCTTGGAATAATCTATAACGCCCAACATGTCTAGAACTTTCTCAGCTATTCTTTTTAATTCTTCTGGCTGTACACTCATAGTCTCAACCTACCTCAAGCAAGATTTTATTGTTTATCTTACCACAAAATTCATTGTTCGTGTATATTTTTTATGACCCATTAAACAGAAAAGTATCTCACTTGCGGTGCTCAATTTACAAAATTTTTCAAGGCGATGGTTTGAGGCGGGTCCCGTAAAATGCTATTGTATTAGGTGGTTTCCTATCGGGGGAGTGTCGGAATTGGCAGACGAGCATGACTTAGGATCATGTGCTGAAAGGCGTGGGGGTTCGAGTCCCCCCTTCCCCACCATTCGATTTTAGTTCAGCTTCGTTCGTCGGCACTTGAATTACCTTATCCTCTGAAGTGTATCCTCTTCTTCGTTTGCGTTCCTGTCTCGACAGGGAATATAATCTTGTGGAAGAATCTGCAAAGCTCTGACATAGTTACCGACAACGGCAGCAGGTAATCACAACAAGTCAAGCCATCACTTGACATGAATATACAGGAGGTCAACACGATGAATGGACTGAATCTGCAAGAAGTGGACAAATTGGAAGTTACGGTGTTGGTAGACAATTACACAGACGTGTTCTTGCTTCAGGGCACAGACATGGTCAAACGACCAATGACACCTCCACCGAATTTTCCGCTGGCAGAACATGGATTCTCATGCATCCTCAAAGTTTACAGAGGAGACGAAGAACATGTGGCACTACTAGATGCGGGCGTGTCGTCAACTTGTTTTTTTCATAATGCACGCGTTTTGAATACGGACTTGAGCAAAGTTGAGGCGGTGGTTCTTAGTCACGGTCATCCCGACCATTTTGGAGCTCTAGTAGAGTTTCTAAACAAGGCTGCAAAGGGTATACCAGTTGTCCTTCATCCAGACGCTTTTCTTCAGCGGGGTCTAAATAACCCCATTACCGGACGGCGGGTAGAATTCTACCGCTTAGATGAAGTGGCCTTAAAAGAAACAGGAGCCGTGATTCATAAAGGTAAAGAGGCTTCTACTTTGTTCTCAAACCTCATCCTGATTTCAGGAGAAGTACAGCGGTTAACGGATTTTGAGAAAGGCTTTCCCTGGGCCGAAGCGAAAATTGATGGCAAATGGGTTGTGGACCCCTTTCATGATGACCAGGGGATAGCAATTAAGGTGAAAGGCAAAGGACTGGTGGTTATCAGCGGATGTTCCCATGCTGGCATCATTAATACGGTCAAGCATCTCCAGTCGGTTGCGCAAACGAGCAAGGTTCACGCAGTTCTGGGCGGGTTTCACCTCACGGGGCCGATTTTTGAGCCAATCATTGGTCCGACGATTGAGGAGATGAAGAAGATAGGCCCAGATTTTGTCATGCCTATGCACTGCACCGGCTGGCAGGCCATCAATCAGTTCGCCCGGGAGATGCCTCAGCAGTTCGTCCTCACAACCGTGGGAACAACATACGTTTTTCAATAATCATAATAGCAATCCAAACGTAATTGCGTTGGTGATTGGCATCCCGTTTTGCTTAACCCACTGCTTGGGTGCTTTCTGGTAACTGACCAGCAACTACTGCAGCGCCGAAACCAGACTCTTCTTTTCAAATAGAAGGTTGGTACTAAGCTGTTCCTCAAGGCGAAGAATCTCGTAACGCTCAGGACAAGTTCTGGGTCATTGGGTGACTGCTGAACGCCTCATATTTTACCAAAACGGCGCTGGCGGCGTTTGTATTCAGAAAGTGCTTCCTCAACGTCTTTATGACCAAAATCAGGCCATAAAACAGAGGTGAAGTAGAGTTCACTATAGGCAGCCTGCCAGAGTAGAAAGTTGCTTATGCGTCTCTCACCGGCAGTGCGTATAACCAAATCAGGGTCGGGAATGTCCTTGCTATATAGATACCGGGCAAAAACAGATTCATCTATATTATCACCAGGAATACCAGCACTGGCAATACGTCTGGCTGCCTGGACAATTTCATCGCGGCCACCATAATCGAAGGCGAGGCAAAGTGTAAGCCCGGTATTATTTTTAGTGAGTTCGGCTGCTGCTTGCACCTTTTCCCTCAGTTTATGGGATAGCCTGTCCAGCCTGCCCAGATGTACCAGTCGGATATTTTCTTGGTGAAAAGCCTGAGTTTCCTGCTCAATCTTCTTTGCCAGAAGACTGAGTAAACCTTTAACTTCTATCCTGGGCCGGTTCCAGTTCTCTGTGGAGAACATATAGAGAGTCAGGTATTTTACTCCATAATCGGCGAAAATCTTCACAACCGGGCGAATATTATCGCCACCAGCATTGTGCCCGGCAAGCCTGGGTAAATGTCGTTTCTTTGCCCAGCGGCCATTGCCATCCATGATAATGGCGACATGCTGAGGAGGATAATTTGCCTGAATCATGAACTGGCCTCACGGGAAAGAAGATTCCTGATTTTCAGCAAGGGATATGTAGAGCTATGTCTCAGGATAGATAAAATTAAACTGCTGTGCCAATCGAAGGAAAAACTGTTTGAATTGAGCAAAGCCTCAGCCGTGCCACCAGAATCCAATATGTTGAATATTCCCTCGATTTGGTGGTCGCTTAGCTTGGCATAAGCCCGTCTAGCCCAGTAGCCACGGGAGAGTTCCTTACCTATTTTTGACTTCCACTGCTTTTGATAGCGCGAAAGCTGGCCGGCGGTTAAATTATCACTGCCGAGAGCCTCGTCAAGTACCCCGGCTGCTATCTTAGCACCAATATGCCCGAAGTATATCCCTCCGCCGGTAGTCGGCTTTACCTGGCCGGCAGCATCCCCGATAACCAGTACCCTGTCTCCATAGCTGCGGGTTAAAGTCCCTACGGGGATAGCCTTTTGCTCGATTTCCACCTCCCGACTCGTTATTCTACCCTGGGAAAGCAGATTGTGGAGAAATTTTTGTAGATGTAGCTTAGCCTGGTATGTTGCTAAAAGGCCAACATATGCTTCATTTGTTGAAGTAGGCACAAGCCAAGCAAACGCACCAGGTGCTATTTCCTGACTAAAGTATACTTCGAGTTCGTCAACGTTTTCCGCTTCAATTTCGGCCTGAGCACCAACGAGGAAACTCTTGATTTTACCCAAACCCAGTTTCTGGGGCAGCTTGGGCCTGAATCCGTTAGCCAGAACCACAGCTCTAGCACTGAATATCTCCCTGGCGCCGGAGCATAAAGTTACAGTTTGTATACTATCCTTCCCGGGAATAATGTCAATAACCGGGGAGGAGAAGAAATATTGTGCTCCCCGGGACTGGGCTTTGGAGGCTATTGCTTTATCGAGTAAAAGCCGATTAATAACGTAAGCCTGAACATTTTCAGTTTGTACTCTTAAGTATCTTCCTGAAGGGGAGAAAAACTTGGCTGAGTTTACCTTGGTTAATATCCCATCTGTGGCGAGGTCCAAAGACTGGAAACATTCGGTACTGATTATTCCTGTGCAACAGGCATTAAGTCCTGGCGCACTTTTTTCTTCAAAAACAGCGACAGCGTGACCTAACGAAGCTAGTTCATGAGCGATGTAGCTTCCGGCTGGCCCCGCCCCTACTATGATGACATCGTAAAATTGACCCGACAATTCCCTGTAACCCTTTTGGATTTCTACTAAATTATATAACATATCGTTCAGACATACCTACTTGTTGATTTGATGTGTACTTTGCCGTGTACTGGAGTACTGCCCATTAATGACAGCGGTGTCGAAAGTTTTTTCGCTGTGGGTTTAAACGGACAATATGTTTCGTTATATCGGGATTATTGTGGAGCCTGTGAAACTGATCTAAGCTATCTAGTATAAGTAAGGTGAACTACCATAATCATATGGTCTTTACTTTCCTCTTGCCCTGACCTTTGGCTTCGGAAGTGGATGGCGAAATGTACCTGATCAACTGTTCCAATAAATTGGCATGGCACTCGGCCTCATTTTTCATAATTGCCTCTATGTCCACTCCGGGATTGATATACTCAAGTGCCTGGTGTTTCACCGTCTCGAGCAGATTAACGAGGGTATGCCTGCTCTCATGTGGTAGTGGCGACGGGAATTCCTGTATAAACTTCCAGGCTGCCTGGGTTGCCGGCTTAAGGGCACTCTCTCCCTTGCTGGTGATGAACACATTTACTACTCTACGGTCACTCCTATCCCTTACTCTTCTGACCAGACCAGCTTTGACCATACGGTCGACTATCATACTGACGCTGTTGGGGCTACGTGCTAACCACCGGGCTATAACAGTTGGCCTTGCAGGCTCACCGAGGTATTTAATAGTCACCAGCACTGAAAACTGCTCCGTAGTAAGATTGTATTCACCGAGTACTCGATCCTCACCTGTCTTAAGCAGGTCGGAGACTCGGTGAAGCAGTAACCACAATCTCAAAAGTAGTTTTTCAGACTCGTAATTTACCGTCATATTTAGACTCCCTTGATTATTTCACAGGACCTTTACTCGTTTGGAAAATGAGCTATTGTAACAGCTTCTAAGATTTACAACAAATCAACGTGACTCAATAATAACTTTCTCCAATGCGCGCAGTCTCCCATTGCCACTCGTGTTACCAACAAGGACATTGTGCCACAATGAGAGCGACTGGAATGTGCTCCATTCAAGGCAAGCAAGCCAGGGGTAAATTTCCCCTCAAAAAAATTGACACAGCCGTGTCGAATAGGTGCTTGTCGCTTCAGAGTTCTTCACTCCGTTGGGGTAGCCTAAAGAGGTGGTGGCGGGAGTTTACCTCGCTCCCGCCGCCTATATGCAGAAAGGAGGTAAATAGTGAGAAAAACTGGTGATTGCTCCCTTGTATTCCGCCTGTAGGGGATACATAGCTACGTGGTGACGGGAGTTTAGCCCACTCCCGCCGCCTATATGAAAAGAAGAGAGGTAGGTGATGAGAAAACTAGTTAATTGCTTTCTTGTGGTCCACATTATTACAAATACTGACTATAACAATGCCACCTGAGTCGGCTCATTTGCTTGGCACACTCAAAAGCGGAATACTATATGTGAGGATAGTTAATAAAAGTTAATATAAGTTAACAGGAGGATAACATTTTTTCAGAAGGATGTCAAGACCTAAATTATCTGAAATCTTACTGAAGGAAGAGTTGTTAAATCATAAAAAATCTAACCCAAAAACTATTATGATTTGGCCTGAATAAAACTTCAGAAGGAAGTAAAGCCAGGCTATGCAGAAGATGGATACGCATTCGAGGTGATATAATTGAAGGTAGGTTTGCATCGCTTCGCTTGTTGGGGGGTATTTGCTGTTGAAACAAGGCTACGATGTAATTGTTGTTGGTGCTGGTCCGGCTGGGGCAACACTGGCTTACGAGCTGGCAAAGAGAGGGGTCGGGGTATTAGTTTTAGAAAAAGAAAAACTGCCCCGCTATAAGTGTTGTGCTGGCGGAGTCACCAGCAAAGCGGCAAAACTTCTGGATTTCGATATCTCCGAGGTTACAGAAGACGTAATTTATGAACTTAGCTTTACTTTTAAGCTGGGAAGACCTTATCTGGGCCAACATAGTCAACCACTGATATATACAGTGATGCGTGATGTATTTGACTATTTTCTGGTAAAGAAGGCACTGCAACTGGGAGCTGTGCTCATTGATGGCCAGAAGGTAACGCAAATACAGGTGAGCGCTGATTGGCTTGAGATTTCCACTACTGACAACATTTTCCGCTCCCGACTCGTGGTTGGGGCTGATGGGGCTTATAGCGCAGTGGCAAGAGAGCTGGGCATGGGAAGGAGCATCGAATATCTCGTGGGTATAGAGTCGGAAATTATTGTACCCGAGGAAGAGCTGGTAAAATGGAAATCGCGGGTTTATATAGACCTGTGGTGTATTCCCGGGGGTTATGCCTGGGTATTTCCCAAGCGTAACCATCTCTCTATTGGGGCTGGATGTCTTGTCTCAAAGGCAAGAAGTTTGAACCGCCGCCATCAGAAGTTTCTAAACTCACTTAGTATGGGTAATTACACCATTGCCAGGTCAAGTAGCCACTTGATACCAACGTGTACAGAAGGGAGGCTTGTTTGGAAAGATAAAGCCTTGCTTCTGGGGGATGCGGCTGGGCTTACTGACCCATTAACTGGTGAGGGCATTTATAACGCCATCCAGAGTGCCCAACTTGCCGCACCAGTGATTGAGAACTCTTTAGTGGGGAGCAAAGTCGGGTTGCAGGATTACCAAGAGATTGTAGAGAGGAAGATAATGTCTGAACTGAGAATAGCGCGTAAGCTGTCAAAAAATTTTGTCCGCTTCCCTCGTTTGGCGTTTGGAATGTTCAACCAGAGTGAGGGGGTATGGAGGGCTATATCCGGATTGACGCTTGGCGAGATAGACTATGCTGCTGTTAAGGGAAAGGTAGGCGGATTCAAGGGCATATTTAATCGCCTGTTGCGACTTTAGCACAGCAACCTTAGCGGCCGGAGCATGCATACGAGTATAATTTGTTATAATTTAAAGTAGGAGAGTGAGGTGTCTAAGATACTGGACAGAATAAACAAACCCGGCGATGTTAAGGGATTGAACCAAGATGAACTGGGTGAACTTTGTTCCGAACTCAGGGAGTTATTGGTAAGCAGGGTTAGTGAAAATGGAGGGCATCTAGCATCTAATCTGGGAACAGTGGAGCTTGCCGTTGCCTTGCACCTGGTGTTTGATAGCCCGAAAGACAAGATAATCTGGGACGTGGGGCACCAAAGTTACGTTCATAAGCTATTAACAGGAAGAAGGGAGCAATTTCCCTCCCTTCGCCAATACCAGGGGCTCTCGGGTTTTCCTGATAGAGATGAAAGTCCTCACGATGCTTTCACTACGGGACATGGTGGCACCTCCATTTCAGCGGCTTTGGGTATGGCTCTAACTCGCGACCTTACTCGCGGGGATCACCATGTAGTAGCTGTCATTGGCGATGGCTGCCTTACCTGTGGTATGACTTATGAAGCGCTGAATCACGCCGGACATTTGGGCACAAGGCTTATCATGGTGCTCAATGATAATGGTATGTCCATTTCGCCTACTGTAGGAGCGATAGCCAAGCGGCTAAATGTAGTGCGAACAACCCGTGGCTATATACAGACTAAGAGGCAGACGAATCGGTTTCTTAATCTGGTGCCGGGAGGGAAGAGGCTGCAGTGGGCATTGCGCCGTCTTCGGGACGGAGTAAAAGCGGTGGTCATGCCCACCATGATGTGGGAACAACTTGGCTTTACTTACCTGGGACCGATAGATGGTCATAACATTGCTGAACTGGAAGCAGCTCTGACTCAAGCCAGGGATTACTACAAACCAGTAATTGTCCATATCTTGACTACCAAGGGCAAGGGTTACAAACCAGCAGAGAATAATCCCACTCACTTTCACGGGCTATCTCCTAAGAGCGAGGGTTCGGGCACAATACCTACTTACAGTCAGATATTTGCTCAAACAGCCGGGGGTTTGCTCAAGGACAATCCCAAGGTGGTAGTGATAAGCGCTGCCATGGTCGAAGGCAATAAGCTATCTTCTCTGGTTAAGGAGTTTCCTCAACGCATCTACGATGTGGGGATTTCTGAGCAGCATGCTGTTACCTTAGCCGCCGGTCTAGCTACCCAGGGCTTTATACCTATTGTAGCCATATATTCCACTTTCTTGCAGCGTGCCTTTGACCAAGTATTGCACGATGTTTGTCTCCCTGATCTGCCCGTCATCTTTGCCCTCGACCGCAGCGGCATTGTCGGAGAGGATGGCAAAACACATCAGGGGATTTTTGATTTATCCTACCTTAGTTTGATGCCCAATATGATTGTCTGCGCACCTAAGGATGGAAATGAACTTCAAGACCTGCTCTATACTGCCCTCAATACAGAGCATCCTATGGCAATTCGTTATCCTCGGGGTCATGGAACAGATGTTCCCTTGGCCACTGAACCTCATCAACTTCCTATAGGCAAAGCTGAGATAATGAGGCGAGGTGAAGATATAGTCATAGTAGGCATCGGCTCTACTGTCATGCCTTCTCTGGCAGCCGCGGAACATTTAGCTCTGGAGGGTATTGGTGCCATGGTAATTAATGCACGGTTCGCTAAGCCCCTGGATACAGAGCTTATTTTAGATGTAGCCAACCACACCAAAAAGATGGTCGTAGTAGAGGAGAATGTTCTTAGCGGCGGTTTTGGTGCTGTGGTGCTGGAGCTGCTGGAAAGAGCTGAAGCCTCAGATGTTAAGGTGAAGCGATTAGGCATTCCTGACGAATTCGTAACCCATGGAAAGCAAGATTTTCTTCGCTCTGTCTATCATCTGGATGCCCCGGGAATAGCCAGGGAATGCGTCGATTTTCTGGCTCAAGTCCAAGCCAAGGTGTAGGAAAAGTTCCCCATCACTACCCTTTAATCAGAGTTGGCTTCTATATGACCATTCAATCCGGTGGGGAGTCCTTATTATCCTGAGCCATCCGCTTGAGTTCATAGAGTTTGGTGATTGCTTCCAGAGGGGACATGGAATCGATGTCAAGCTGGCTAATTTCATCAGTTAATAGGGAGTCTTTCTGGAAAAGAGGAATCTGGAGCGATGCTTTCTGTCGAGGGACTTTCCCTTTTTTAGCAGCGTGGCTTTCCAGTTCAGCTAAGACTTCCTGAGCTCGAACAATTACCGATTTAGGCAGGCCAGCCAGCTGCGCCACGTGGATACCATAGCTCCTGTCGGTGCCTCCGGAGACAATTTTGTGTAGAAAGATAACTTTATCTCCTTCCTCCGCCACCGACACGTTAAAATTTTTCACTCTGGGCAGGATATCAGCCAGGTCTATCAACTCATGATAGTGAGTAGCAAAAAGAGTCTTCGTGCCAAGCTCAGGGTGGTTATGGATGAACTCGACTACCGCCCAGGCGATGGAAAGCCCGTCATAGGTGGAAGTGCCCCGCCCAATTTCATCAAGTATGACAAAGGAGCGAGGGGTAGCATTATTCAGGATATTTGCCGCCTCAGTCATCTCCACCATGAAAGTAGATTGGCCGGCGGCTAAGTCCTCCTGGGCACCAATGCGTGTAAAGATGCGGTCAACAATTCCAATATCCGCTGAATCGGCAGGGACAAAGCTTCCTGTCTGGGCTAAAAGGATAATTAAAGCTACCTGCCTGAGATAGGTGGACTTTCCTGACATATTGGGCCCAGTAAGTATGATGAGTTGATTATCCTTATTACATAAATAAGCGTCGTTAGGGACGAAATTATCGCCGCCTATGCTCTGTTCCACAATAGGGTGGCGCCCTCCCTTAATATCTATGATGTCTTCACGGGTCAGTGTTGGCCGGACATAACCATGACGCACTGCCACCTCAGCGAGGCTGGAGAGGGCATCAATTTGAGCTATGGCTATAGCGGTGGTTAAAATTTGTCCCCCAACAGCGCTTATTTGCTGGCAAAGCTGCCGGAAGATGGCGGCTTCCATGTCAGCGATCTTCTCCTGAGCATTGAGAATCAGCGATTCATACTCCTTAAGTTCAGGAGTAAAGAACCTTTCCGCTTCCGCTAATGTCTGTTTACGAATATAGTCTGTAGGAACTAAGCTGAGATTGGTCCGAGATATCTCAATATAGTAGCCAAATACCCGGTTGTAGCCTACTTTTAGGGATTTGATCCCCGTACGCTGTCTTTCCCTTCGTTCCAGACCAGCCAGATATTGCTTGGCTTGCCGGGAATTAGAGCGAATTTCATCCAGCTCCGGGGAGAAGCCCTCCTTTATCACACCACCTTGCTCCAAATCTCCCGGTTCATCAGCAATAGCCCTGGCAATTAAGTCCACGATGTCCGGGCAAGGCTTAAGTTCGGCGCTTAGCCAATTTATGGCGTTCCCATCTGCCATCGCCGCTTTCAAGTCTGGCACCTTTTCCAAACTAGAGCGCAGTGTTAGCAACTCTCGGGGCATCACTCTGCCACTACTCACCCGGTTAACCAGCCTCTCCAGGTCAGCGATATCCGACAAGAGAGAAATAATCTTTTGTCGGGCCATACCATCTTGGTTAAACCAGGCAACCGCTTCTTGCCGCTGATTCAATATGGTGAGGTCCAGAAGGGGATGCCCCAGCCAATTCTTGAGCAGCCTGCCACCCATGGCTGTCTTGCTCAGGTCAATGATGGAGAGGAGAGAGTGTCCAGTTTCTCCCCACCTGCCGCCCTGAAAGAGCTCCAAATTGCGGATGGTCTGGCCATCGAGGGTCATAAAGGAATCTGTAGAGTAGGTGGCAAGCTTGTTTAGCTGGGGTAAAGTTTCCTTTTGTGTTTCCTTGACATAATGTATAAGTGCGCCTGCGGCTCTTATAGCCAAAGGCAGTTGAGTGCAGCCATAGCCTTCTAGAGTAGCTACGTTGAAATGTTCAAGCAAAGCTTCCTGGGCAATCTCCATGTCAAACCAGTAGTCATCGAGTCGGCTTATGGTGAACAGCAATTGAGCATAATGGTCGGCATCTTCGGGAATAAGAACTTCGCTGGGCTGAAGTCGCTCCAATTCAGGCATGACTCTTTCAGCAGGAAGCTGAGTGGTGGCAAACTCGCTCGTGCTTATATCAACATAGGCGATTCCCGCTTCTTCACCTTCAATAACCAAGCTGGCTAGATAGTTATTACTCTTGCTCGCAAGCAGATTGGGCTCGACCACTGTTCCCGGCGTCACCACTCGGATGACGTCCCGTTCTACCAGTCCCTTGCCCGGTGGAGTAAGCTGCTCACAAATAGCCACTTTATGCCCCCGGTTGATGAGCTTAGCCAGATAGTTATCTAAAGCGTGATGAGGTATCCCTGACATGGGCACCCTCTGCCCCTTGCCCATCTCCCGGGAGGTCAGGACAACGTCCAGCTCTCGCGAAGCGACTTTGGCATCTTCATCGAACGTCTCATAGAAGTCGCCTAAGCGGAAGAAAACGATAGCTTCGGGGTACTTCTGCTTAACCCTGAGATACTGCTTTCTAAGAGGTGTTACAGTCATCTATGTTATTTTACTAGCTCTTCCACAACATATAAAGCGGCGGAGGTAAACGCAGGAAGGAAGGCTTCAATAAAAACGGCCAGAGCAGTATAATGATAATATATATAATAAAGTAGTCAAGAGTTGGTGCTGTTACTATGGGAGTGGAAGAGAAATTTCGCATATAATGAAGGTGTATGCAATATGGAGGTTGAACAATCGGTAAAGTCACCCTAAAGGGGAAACCCGCAACCCGAATCATAGATGGGGAACGGAAGGACATAGTACTGCTAGACAATAGAACATTCGAAAAGTTTAGCCCTCATGTACTACGTCTTGGAGATATATGTTTGCCCTCTAAAGAAATAGAGGCTCTTGCTGTAGTATTTGATCTGTCTGGATTCACTAATTTTTGTAGTAAAGTTGATCCGCATCTTTCAGTTCCCGAATATCTTAGTAAATTTCTGTATTGGCTGTTTGACGAAATACGAACAGAATTCACTGCAAAGGGTTACCGCAAGTCCAAAGCACTATGGTCTGAACTACCGTTTCTAGCCAAGTTTTTGGGAGATGGCGTTTTATTCCTGTGGGATACTTCAAATATGACCGAAACTAGGATTTGCAATATTGTGGTTTCACTTCTTTGCATTTGTCGTGCATACAGAAACACGTTTCACCGAGAAATAAAAACAATAGTAGGCAGCCCGCCAAAAGTGCTTAGATGTGGTATAGCACGGGGTAGAGTATTTTCCGTAGGAAATGGTCAAGATTATGTTGGTTCCTGCATTAACATAGCATCAAGATTACAAAAATACAGCGACCTGACATTTTGCTTTTCTCAGAGGGGCTTTGATATTGAGCAAGATATGCAGGAAGTCAATAGGCGCAATTTTGTAGAAAAGCTTGTTACACTTCGAGGAATTGGAGAGGAGCTAGTGTGGGTACTTAAGAAGGAATTCAATAATCTTCCGGAGAAAGAAAGGGAATTATTTAGAAGTCCTTGATCATTTCGAAAATACTGCGCCTAACATAGCCTATCTGAGTTCGCTTTTCTATGTAGAAATCGCTTTGAGGAAGCGTACAAACTTTGTCCACTTAAATTAAAGTGAGGCAATCACATTTAGCGGTAAAATAAGTTCTTGCCATGTTAGAGGAAATTGAAATTTTCGTTGAGGAGAAATTCTGGGGGCTGGTGGATGGAGCTTGGGTTAAGAAGATAGTCCAGCAAGTCCTTAAGGCTGAAAAAGTGGAGCCTCCTTACGAAGTGAGCCTGGTTTTCATCGATTCCGAGACGGTGAAACAACTTAACCGAGACTACCGGGAGGTGGATGAGCCGACGGATGTGCTTGCCTTCCATATGCTTCCTCAGAAGGGAGTTGATGATTCCTTCGCACTACCTCCTGACGGGGTAATCAGGCTAGGAGAGGTAATCATCTCTTATCCCCAAGCGGTGAAACAAGCGAAAGAGCAAGGGCATTCACCCGAAAGAGAACTGGCATTGCTGATTATCCACGGGATACTACATCTTCTGGGCTACGACCATGAAGAACCAGAGGGAGAAAGTGAGATGAAGAAAAAGGAAAGAGAGCTCCTGGAGCGATGTTTGGCAGGGTAGTGATATAATATACGTGCAGAATGGGGTTGAGGATGCCAAACCGCTCCACTTATTCAATGAGTGGTATTCCACCGTCATTTAGTGCAGGCACAAGCGGGACTTAAGCCGGGTATTTAAAGTGCAAAACAAGCGCAGAGGAGGTAAAAGATGGCTAAATTCGTAATGCTGACGACTCTCACAGATGAAGGAAGAAAGACTATCACAGAAAAACCTGGAAGGATCAAGGAAGTCAACAAAGAAGTGGAGGCAATGGGGGCAAAGATACTGGCCCAGTACGCCGTGCTAGGACCGTATGATTTCGTAAACATTGTAGAAGCCCCCAATAACGAGGCAGTGTCCAAAGTGGCGATAGCGTTGGGTTCAAGGGGTACGCTTCAAACCATGACCTTGGCTGCTATGGACATTGACGCTTTCATTGGCGGTATCAAGAAATAAATGTGACGCTCGGTTACCCGCTTGTGCCATCAAATTTCGAAGCTGATTGGAATTTCACATTAAAGCATTACTGGTAGAAACACCAAACCGTAAAACTGCCAAGCTGCTCAGTGCTCCGGGTTGAGGGCTTAGAGGTAGTTGAGAATTATGGTTTGTGTGCTGCTGGGTAGGGAAGATGAAGTAATCGAGAGTTTGGGCTTTGCTTCTAGCTCCCGAATTCTCATTTTATCCAGGAATTTGTCCACAGGACTCAGATCGCCAGTGAATGACTCTGTCTTATAGTGCATGGGGATGACGATAGGAGGCTCTAATTGCCTTACTATTTCCACAGCTGTGTCGATAGGCATAGTAGATACCTCGCCGACGGGTAGAAATACTATATCAATATCTCCGATTTCTTCTATTAAATGTGGGTTCAGGGGATGTCCCAGATCACCTAGATGACATAAAGTTACACCATCCATTTCGACAATATAAATGGTATTCTTGCCCCGTAAGTCCCCCTTCATATTATCGTGGAAAGTGGCGACGCCTGTAATAAAAGTCCCTCCTATTTCATACTCTCCGGGGCTTTTTATTAGTTTCGGCTCATTGGCGATGCCTTCGATGTAGTTATGGCCAGGGTGGAAATGGCTCTGTGTCACTATGTCCGCAGCAGGTTCACCCAGACGGTAGCCCAAACCAGGATGATACGGGTCTGTGATGATAGTTTTTTCTTTCCCTCTAATCAGGAAGCAGGAATGCCCTAGCCAGGTAATCTCCATCGGCGTCTAAAGGATAACCCTTTTCTTTAGCTTTGTCTATAGCAATACGACTCTATTGGCTAGAAAATGCGTCAGCTTTGTGGGTGCGATTGTCTTTTTCTACAGGGATTATTAAAAGGGTCATTCCCTCTATGCCCACAACGGCAATTTCCTCCCCGGCATCTATAGTTGAATTAGATGAAGCTTGCCACAATTCACCGTTAACCCGAACATAACCTTTGGGGGAAACGGGCGTCGCTGCTCTACCTCGACTACCAATGTTCAGAGAAGTCATCGGCTTCTTAACTAACGACTTCTTGCCAAGTCGGTAATTTATATAATTATATACCCCGAGAGCAATCATCATAAGGATGAGACCCCAGAGGGGGATATTTATCGTAGCCCTTGGCAGCAGCCAGAGCACGACTGCCACTAAGGCTGCCTGTTCAAGCAAGCTTGTTGTAATGGCGAGTATTGTATATCTCCTGTATTTCATTTTGGTATTGATATAGAGGGTAATGATATGTAAAGCAATAGGAATAGTCAAACAGTAGGCAATTGACAAAAACCAACACACTCGTTAACATTCGGAGAATGAAGGTTAACGAAACGAAAGCACTAATCTTGAAAGCTCTTCGAAAGTGTGGTGGTTATCTTTCTGGCGAGATACTTTCTGAGCAGCTTGGTATCTCCAGGGTTTCTATCTGGAAACATATTCGCGGCTTAAAAAAAGATGGCTACGTAATAGAGGCCTCGCCCAGGGGGTACAGACTCGTCTCCTGTCCGGATTCACTGCTTCCTTACGAATTCCCCGATTTAGAACAAAGAATTCACCACTTTCAAGAGATTAGCTCGACCATGGATGCAGCGAGAGAGTTAGCTAGAAAGGGAGTAAGGGAAGGGACAATCGTGATTGCCGAAGTCCAGGCTCATGGCCGAGGAAGGTTAAGCAGGGAATGGCTTTCTCCAAAAGGTGGGATATACTTCACTCTCATTTTAAGGCCCAGTATAAGTCCCGCATATGCCCCGAGGATAAACTTGATGGCCTCTGTTGCCGTGGCCACTACAATTAGAAAGCTCTTTGGGTTAAACGCTGAATTAAAATGGCCCAACGACGTCTTGATCGGGGGCAGGAAGGTGTGTGGAATACTGGCGGAAATGGATGCCGAAATGGATTTTGTAAACTTTGTGAACGTCGGTATAGGTATAAACGCCAATACCTCTATTCCCCAATTTGAAAAAACGGCGACCTCTTTAAAGGATATGCTAGGAAGGGAAATCTCTAGGAAGGAATTTTTAAATGCACTGTTAGTGGAAATAAATCGACGGCAGGCTCTATTGATGGAAGCAGATTTGCTTGAGGAGTGGAAGAAACTCTCGGGGACGTTAAATAAGGATGTAAGGATATTATCCCCAGCTGAGGTAATAGTAGGGCGGGCAATTGACATTGACACCACCGGAGCATTGATAGTAAAGGAGAAGGATGGCTCTTTGAAGAAGGCAATGGCCGGCGATTGTATTCACCTGAGGGAAGAAGCGCCAAATACTGATATAGGAGCGGTCAACCCTCAGCATTCAGTATGAAGCTGATAGCTGAAAGCTACATCGTTGTGAGATGTTACAACTAACTATCATTGCCGTCTATTTTATCGCCATAATTGGCATAGGGGTGTGGAGTAGGAAAAGGGCAGGAAGTCAAAATGGCTTCTTCGTTGCCCACCGCCGGGGAACTCTGCCCCTTATCACCGGCTCACTTGTAGCCACTGCAATAGGGGGGTCAGCAACCGTAGGGATGGCTGGCCTGGGGTTTAAGCAAGGTTTGACTGGCGCCTGGTGGCTTCTTGTTGGCTCCATCGGACTCGTGCTTCTGGGGGTTTTCTTTGCCAGGAAAGTAAGAGGTGCTGCGCTTTATACTCTTCCAGAGCTGGTAGAAAGGCAGTATGACCGCCGTATGAGTTTGGCGGCTTCTATTCTTATTGTTATCGCCTGGGTGGGGGTGGTGGCAGGACAAATCGTTGCTGCCGGGACAGTTTTATCTATCTTGGGAATA
>Ga0315532_1000931_pt1 | contig 23097 bp, 18 predicted proteins | sample SalMarWE160370MG_FD_203082 | JGI IMG/M metagenome (GOLD analysis project Ga0315532, IMG submission 203082) | Salt marsh sediment microbial communities from the Plum Island Ecosystem LTER, Massachusetts, United States - Salt Marsh Sediment WE1603-70 ...
GCTCAATTATCTGCTCTGATAATAAGCCTAAAGAACCTTCACCCAAGATGGTTACCTTTGCTTCCAATATTTCTCCTGGTGTGTAATTTGATTGTTCCTTACCATCCTTGTCCAGCCCCTTATCACCAAGCTTTATCCCTCTAACAAAGTTATCTTTTATAATGATCTCTTTAGCTGCAAAACCGGTATATATCTCGACACCAAGTGCTTTAGCGATACCAGCCAGCCAATTAACCAGTTCGCTAACAGACACAACGTAATTCCCTTTATGATGCATGGATGATGGCACTAAAAATTCAGGAACCTTCATAGCCAGTCTGTCAGTCAGGAGAAACACTAACTCGTCTCTATCAACTCTGTTAGCTAGCGTCTTGGTTATAAATTTATCCTTACTCTCTCTCCAGTCAGGTGCTATCTCATCCAAAACATCGGCTTCAAAAACAGCCCCGGATAGATTATGCTGCCCGAGCTTATCCGCCTTTTCTATAACAACAACCGACTCGTCTCTCCCGCTCTGATTGAGAAATTGTTTCAGTTTTATAGCCCCGGCTAGGCTTGCTGGACCTGCCCCGACAAATAATACATCCATCTTATTCAAGGAATTCACTATTCTCCTCCTTGTGAACTCAATACATTAATAAGTTCAGGAACTATCTCTTCCAAATTTCCTACTATCCCATAATCAGCGACATTGAAAATTGGAGCTCCTGGGTCTTTATTTATTGCCAGGATAATATCAGAGTTCTGCATACCGGTCAGATGTTGCACTGCTCCATGAATAGCAATAGCTACATATAATCTCGGCTTGACTGTCTGGCCAGTCTGACCAACCTGATGACTATAGTCGATAAAGCCTGATTCAACAGCTAGCCTGGAAGCACCTACCATAGATTCTTGATTTAAGAATTTGCCTAGGCTTTCAGCCAATGGAGGTATATATTTTTCAAAGCTTTCCCTTGTCTTTAATCCCCTACCACCACTAACTATTAACGTAGCGTCCTTAAGACTAACTGTAGATTTATGAAGATTGACTGAGATTATCCTTGCCCCTAAATCAGCTTCTGTTATATTGGGTACATATTCAATAACCTCACCTGTCCTTTTCCTGTCAGGCTCTAGCGCTTTCATAACACCTGGCCTTGCCGTAGACATCTGCACTGCTGAGTTTCTTGTGATTATACTCGCCATTATATTTCCACCTAATGCTGGCCTTGTTTGCTTTAAAATCCCTATGAGTTGCTGATCGCTTGCTTTGTGGTCTACTATATCCAGTTCAGTACAATCGGCTGTCAGTCCTGATTTTGAGCTATAAGCAACCCTTGGTGCCAGCTCCCTCCCTAGTGGCGTGGCACTAAACAGCATCATCTGTGGCTTATACTTTTCAATTAGCTCTGAAATCGACTTCTTGTATGGAAGAGGGAGAAAATTTTCCAGCAATTCATGCTCGATAACATAGACCTTATCAGCACCGTAAGCTATCAATTCTTTAGATAATCCCTTTATATTCTTGCCAACTAGAACAGCACTGAACTTGCCAATTCCGTGGCTTTACCCAGTAATTCAAACGAAGCAGAATTTATTTCTCCGCCCTCTTGTTCAGCATATATCCAAACATCCCCTTTATAACTGCCTTTTTGCCCCGCGGGAAGCTGGTATTTTTGCTGGTGGGTTTCTTCGACAACTTCTGACGTTCCTGTAAACGATTCTTTTAACTTACCCGCTAATTTACACAAATCGCTTTCAAAAACACAAACTTTCCGTCTAACCTCTTTTGGAGAGAATACCTTTACGACATTTGTTCTAGAGCCGGTTAATCCGATAAGAGATTCATCAGCATTTATATCACTGGCACTCCATTTGTAAAGTTCCTTTGAATGTGCCCACCTTGTTCTAGTGAATGAAGCATTTAGTGGTTTTGCCCATTCGGTAACAGTTACCAGACAAGGATAATTTTCCGGGGTTACAATTTCAGCACCCCTTCTTATTATCCTCTCAAATGTCAAATTTCCGTTATCGAGGTTAAAAGAGGTAGCATAGGCTATATGGGCTATGTCAAGCTCTTCTGCAATTTGTGGGGGGCATTGGGCTGTATCACCATCAATTGACTGCATACCACAGACGATTACATAGTTTCTATCCCCACTGAATATTTCTTTTTCAATCTTTCTTATCGCCATAGCTAATGAGTAAGACGTAGCTGGTGTATCAGCACCCCCAAGTTTTCTATCAGTCAACAGAAGACCCTCATCAGCACCGATAGATAGAGCATACCTCAAAACCTCTTCAGCAAAAGGAGGGCCCATTGTTAAGCTAACCACCTTGCCATTATCTTTTTCCCTCATCTTCAGGGCGAATACCAAAGCCTGCTTATCAAGTTCATTACAGATATTGTCTAATAAACCTCTTCTTAATGTGCCTTTCTCTCTATCCCAAGCCTCTTCAGGGATATTTTTTATGTCGGGCACCTGCTTAACCAAAACTATATAATTCATTCCCCTTTTCTCTCTCCTTGATTATTGTCAATAGCCACTATGACTTTCGCATCTTGCTCTGCTTCAGAAGGCAATATTAACATGCAAATAAACTTACAGGTAAGCATCCGGGGCCTTTTCTCCATTATTATAGGTTATATGACAGGGAAAAGCTACATTGTGAGTGATAAGCAGGAGTAGCTATGTAAGGATGCAGAAAACAGCATAGATGAGCTGTATAGCTGGAGCGAGCGGGTTTGCCCGATGAACATTCCCCTCAGCCTTCTCAATCGCAAGCTGGTAAAGGAAGTAGGTGAGCTCTTTAGTTTTCAGGCCGGACTTGATGTGGAGGCGACACAATCTCTGGGTGCCTTTAAGAAGGAGGAGAAGATAGGGACTGGAGAATGACGCAGGTCATATCTAAGGGCGATCTGACGGTGTGGATAGGCAGATTGAGTGAGGAACATAAACTGGTAGCGCTGGTCAATGAGGCGGGGATAACCATTCGCGATGACCCTTCAAATGTGGACATACTTCTAGTAGAGTTGGCAGATTGTTATATTGTCCAGGCTGTTACCGAAAAGGGCAAAGCAATACTGCCGCAGGATTTGTTAAAGGAATCTGAGACAACCCCCTCCGACCCCTTCTCCCCCTTCTACTGCCTCTATGGAAGGCATCGAGGATGCGATGTAGCGGGACTTTGACAGCATTTACTGGGAGCGGTTAGCCGACCGGTGCCTCCGCTGTAACCTATGTGCCTATGTTTGTCCCACCTGCCACTGCTTTGACGTGCGAAACTACAATGATAATGGGAAGATACAGCGGGTGCGGAACTGGGAGAGTTGTCAACCCCGGGTATTGACCACAATCGCGGTAGGGGTATAAAGCGTGTTTATTGCCACAGACACTCACTTTTAACAAACCGCTCACCTTTGGAAGGAACCCCACGAGGTGAGCAGACCTGCAAGGGGGCACATCTGGGCGGGACATGCTTGATGATGTGAACCGAGGCAAGGTTTATCCCAAACTCTTCCCCTTACGTACGTAGTCATTTCGGATTGTGGGAGGGGTTCTTTGTATCGTTGACTATGCAGAGTCCCTATCCGTCGCTGACAACATGACTTGTCCAGAGACGATGTTCAGCGTTCTCGCCGCCTCGGCTGCTATTGCACCGCTACTAGCTTGTCATAGCGTGTCTCGAATTCCCTGTCACCTTCTCCTGTGAAGTGGATGTAGTAGCTGAGGGTGTACTCGCCTGCCTCTTGAACACTGTTCGTTTCAGCGTCCACGGTCAACTCTGCAGTCGCGCCATCGGTTAGCACGACTACGTCGGAAGCCTGGTTTATGGGCTGAATCCACGTCTCACCTTCCTTGTCGACGGAGTAGCAGAAGACGTACACGTCCTCGTAGGAGGATGCACTGTGGTTTTCAAGGAGGAAGGTGAACTGCCCCGATTCACCTGGGCTGAAAGCATCCGGGGATACTGTAGCCGTGATATCATCGTTGGCCGCCGTGACGGACAGAGTGGGGTAGTAGTGCTCTGAGGAGTATTTTATGCCGTCGTAGGTATAGCGCACGTGGTACTCAAGAGTGTAGTCGCCAAGTGGTTGGTCGCTGCTTGTTTTGGCGTCCACAATCACCTCGGCGGTGGCATCGGGAGCCAGCGTAACCTCGTTTGACCAACCAGGCATGGGCTGAATCCAGGTCTCACCATCGTTGCTGATGGAGTGGCAGAATACGTACACATTTTCATAATGTAACGGGCTTTGATTCTCGAGAGAGAAGGTGAGGCGGAAAGTCTCGCCCTGGTGGAAGGTGTCCGGTGATATGTCGGTAACAATTGGCGGAGTGAGTGGTGTGGGCGTGGGTGAAGGGGTAGGTGTGGTTGTTGGCGTGCCTGTGGTTGTGGGCGTAGGCGTATGTGTAGTTGTGGGCGTCGGCGAAGTAGTGGGAGTTGTCGTAGGTGTGGAGGTAGGCGTAGGTGTCCCTCCACGGTCAAACACGCCAGTCACGCCAATCACAACAACCGCAGCTATAGCAACTAGAAGAATAACTATCACTATGGGAATGGCTTTCATCGCTACCTCTATCTATTGTCAGTGTCAGGCCTGTACTGCTTCAGTCGTTTTAGGAGCAAATAGACCTTGTCAAAATGCCTAGACCCGTACCATAGCTTTGGCTTCGCTTTTTGTCAATAGTGGTTCACAACAAGTGCATGCCCTTCCATCAGATGACTCACTTGTTATATAATAGGCGTCATTGCAACTTAAACGTGGGGTCCTGATAGAGAAGTTGAAACAAACAATTGTTGTAGAAGTTGGTTTGGATGCCTGATTATTCCCTGCCTGTCGCCTTCGGAGCAGGAGTGCTATCGTTTTTGTCCCCTTGTGTGCTGCCTCTGGTGCCAATATATATAGCCAATTTGGGTGGTGCTGTGTCGCTATCGGCGGAAGCCAGGCGCTGGGTCATTTTTCTCCACGCCATCAGCTTCGTGGCTGGATTCTCTATAGTCTTCATCGGTATAGGAGCATCTTTAGGCTTGATAGGAGTGGTCTTTCCTACCAATGTCTTACGTATAATAGGGGGCGTTATACTAATCTTATTCGGGTTATTCCTATTGGCTGCTATAAAGATACCTCAGCTCAACTACTACGAGTTTCGCCTTCGCCGGTCATTTGGGGAGAGCGCCGGATATCTGCGTTCTGCACTGATGGGTGCGGTTTTTTCTGTTGCTTTGGGGCCTTGCACAGGTCCGATAATAGGTGGAATATTATTCCTGGCGTGGAATGCGCAAACAGCGTGGAAGGGGGCCTCCCTTCTTGCCGTCTACTCGTTGGGGCTGGGGTTGCCCTTTATCGCTGTCGGGCTGGCACTGGGGGCTGCGCTCCCGGTTCTCAAATGGCTCAGGCGCTGGTCCAATATAATCTCCATTGTAAGCGGGATATTGCTTATCATAGTCGGAATAATGATGCTTGCCGATCCTTTTAATATGTATCTTAATTTCTAAATGGGAAGGGGTAATATGAGTCGAGTAAAAGTAAAGCGATGGGCATTTCTTGGCATATTCTTCATTCTCGCAATGTTGACCATGTGTTGCATTGGGTGCGGCAATGAATCGTCGGGGGAGCCAACGGTGACACCAAGTCAATTGTCGGTGACGCCAGATGGATTGTCGGTAGCGCCAAGCGTGGGCGCTCTGGCTCCAGGTTTTACACTTTCCACTATTGACGGACAGACGGTGAAACTTGACGAACTGAAAGGACAGCCCGTTTTGCTCTCTTTCGGGCAAACGACGTGTGGTGCGTGCAAATATCAATTGCCGTATCTTCAAGCTGCTTTTGAGGAAAAAGGGCAAGAGGTGAAGTTCATTGCGATTTACATCGCGGAAAGCAGCGATACAGTGCAGCAATATGCTAAGAATGAAGGCGTGGGCTTTACGGTGGCTCTGGACAGCGATGCGACAGCGGCCAAAGCTTACAATATCAGATACATTCCCAACAATTTCATTATAGATGACCAAGGGGTCATCAAGAACATAAGGGTTGGAGCCTTTCCCAGCACCAATGAATTACTGACTATGTTGGATGACCTGTAGGGGCAGTGTAGAGTGTGGGACTCACATTGAGGCCAATGGCGACACTGCTCGGGTGGATAGGCTTCGGTCGGCATATAGTGCCATGGAATCCCACCTTTAGTCATAGACGTTGGCAGCGAGTGCATGTCAGAGGAAGGCGAGAGACATATAGTCTCTGGAGACAATCAACGCCTCAGGTTGCCAAGCCCCACATGCCTGGTCAGACTGCTTTTCTGAACATCTCCTTAGGGGCACCGCATATCGGGCACTCATCAGGCAGTTCGCCGTCGGAGACGTAACCACAAACGCTACATACGTAGTATTCTGTATCTACGTCACCTAGCATGTGCTCTAATGCCTTCTCATAAAGCTTGGCGTGCCCCCGCTCTACATCGCGTGAATAACTGAAGATCCTTGCCACATTGGTATTGTCCTCTTCATTTGCCTCCTTAATGAACTGAGGATAGGTGTTAGTAGCTAGGTTCTCTCTCTCGAAGGCGGACTCTAGATTCTCCTGGGTGCCTGACACACCGCCAAGGAGACGGAGGAGATTAAAGGCGTGGATTGCCTCAGCTTCAGCAATGGCGCGGAACAGTTTTGCTACCTGGCTATAGCCCTCCTGCTCAGCCTTTAGTGCGAAGGCTTGGTTGCGCTGGTGTGCCTGCGACTCAGCGATGAAACCCATCCTGAGGTTCTTCAGGGTCTTCGTCCCGCTTATCTGTGGTACCTCATGTGGGACGAGCTTATCCGCTTCTGCGCCACAAATAGGGCAGCGCTCAGGTTTCTCGACAGCAAGGTCTAAATGATGACAATTGTTGCATTTCCACATGGCGCAATTCACCTCCTTACTAATTTTCAACCCATACGCTCTATCCTGTCAACACTATGCCAGCTTTGTACCTGTCTTTCAATCGGTTATGGATACGTTCGAAAGCCTGTAGGTAGCCTGACGTCTTGAGGAGTCTGTAGACTTGCTATATTTGAAACAAAAGTCACATACAGGTTCCGATGTGCAACATAAGATGATATGGGCTTTGGTGAGGCATATGAGGGCTTGAAAGGAGGTAGCTAACATGAAGTGGTGGTTACATTCTTGTCCACGGTGCGGTGGAGATATCTACGAAGATGTATACAGCAAGGGTGAAGACTTCGTATGCTTGAAATGTGGCATTGTCTTGTGTCGTGAGGCTCTATTCGGACACCCGCCTGGTTCTGTACATACGGATGGCCGTTCGCCTGCTGACATGCCGCGCAGCAGATTGGCGACCGTAGCCGAAAGGTGATATCGTAGCTTGCGCGCTACTTTCAACCGCACGTTGCAAAGAGTGGAGAAATATTCAATATCTCCAACGAGCCATCGGTTTCTCGCGTTCCATCCTATGCTCAGATGCCACTACAACAGGGTTGATGGCGTTTTTCATTGATGGTAAACTCGGCAAGCCAATGTGAATTTAGCGAAATCGGAGTTCGTCTACTAATGAGATAAGGAGAAGTAGGCGCTGCAGAAGGAAGAGGAAAATAATGGATTCGCAATTATCAGATGAAGAGGTCGCCCGATATTGGGACCGCAACGCCGATTCATGGACTGAGCAGGTGCGCAAGGGATGGGATGTGTACCGCGACTACTATAACAATCACGCTTTCTTAGGTTTTCTAGGTGATATGAAGGGCAAGACAGTCCTCGACGTTGGGTGTGGAGAAGGTTACAATGCGCGGCTCTTGGCCAAACTTGGGGCGAGAATGACCGGTGTGGACATTTCGCTGAAACTGATTGGATTTGCCCAGGAGGAAGAGCAAAAGAATACACTCGGGATTCGCTATGAAGTGATATCCTTTTCCAATCTTTCTCTATTCGAGAATGAGTCTTTCGATATGGTGGTTTCGTTCATGGCTCTCATGGATGGTCCCAACTATGAGGGCGCCGTCAAAGAGGTTCTCAGAGTCCTTCGACCAGGGGGTGAGTTGGTCTTCAGCGTGACTCATCCGTGCTTTATGACTAGAGGCTTCGGATGGATAGAGGATGAGCAAGGCAGCATCAAGCTGACGGTGTCTGATTACTTCAATAGCGAGCCATGGGTGGAAAACTGGGGGTTCTCAGATATCCCTGATCCAGAGCAAGCTACGCAGTTCGCTGTGCCCGTCTTCCCCAAGACGTTCTCCGAATATATTAACGTTTTAATCAGGGCGGGATTCGTATTGAAGGGGATTGAGGAACCTCGCGCGCCAGCCGAGGCGTGTAAGCCCTATCCTACTATGCAGGGTTGGCGAGAACACGCAGCTTTGTTCCTCTATATACGTGCTATGAAACCATCGTAACCATTGGTTGTGTGCAACGCAGTCTGGTAAGCGCACCTTATTTATGCACGGTGTAATGACGAACTGTAGGTGTTATAATAGGCCAGGCGCAGACAATCACGTCGGCCGAGCCTGAATATTATTGAGCATAGAAGCTTGGTCGAATTAGTAGAGTGGCGCAAGGAGGAACAGATGGCGCAAGCGCAACTGGGTGATAAGGTTAAGGTGCACTACACCGGCAGACTGGATGATGGCACGGTATTTGATAGCTCTATTATCAGCGATCCTCTGGAGTTTACTTTGGGCGAGCGTGAGGTAATTTTGGGCCTTGAAGAAGCTGTGATCGGCATGAGCCCCGGTGAATCGAAAACCGTAAGGGTCCCAGTGGATAAAGCCTATGGCCCGCGCCATGGCGATATGATGATAGTGGTTGAAAGAGACAAGTTTCCGCCTGACATCGAGCCCGAGGTAGGTCAGCAGTTGGAAATCCGTCAACGGGAGGATGGTCAGATATTTCCAGTTACAGTGACTGACGTCTCCGAATCGAGCGTTACGTTAGATGCCAACCATCATTTGGCAGGGAAAGACCTGATCTTTGATATCCAGCTCGTAGAGATCGTTTAACCGTTTCGTTTATGGTGACATTATATTGGGATTCTGCCAGATCGGGCAAGAATGATATTCAAGTGCATACTATACCTCGTTACCTCCAATATTGGTCTTGACGCTTATCAGGCTTCTGGCGCAGTAGACGACTCTACCTTATAGTCGGCTATTGCCTTCTTTTGTGGCTGCTTGATTAGCGTTAGCATCACCAGAGAGATTACACAGAACCCTGCGCCGATCCAGAATACTAGCGTGAAGGCCTTGGTAGTGTCATGAATGTACCCTATAAATACAGGTGACACGGCACCGATAAGGACCAGGGCCACCATTCTAACGGCGAACAGGCGAGGCAGGTTTACCACCCCGAAAAGGTCGCCAATGTATGTGGGGTATACTGAGATGCCGAGGGAATAGGTAAATCCCAAAATTATCAACACCGGGAGCATGATGGCGTATGAGTTAACGACTGAGGCGCATAAGACTGCCCCGAGGAGCATACCGAAGGTATTGACGTATGTCATCGGCTTCCGCGTCAACCTCGGCCAGCGTGCCATATACCAGTCGGAGATGAAACCTCCGGCGAGCCTGCCGATTATCGCTGCCATGCCAAAACCGAACACGACCCAACCCATATCTTCCACGACGATATCTAGATCCTTCCCCCATACGATTATATTAGTATATTAGGGGCGAAACCCGCTAACACGAGGAGACCGGTGACCTGTGCCAGTATTAAAAACCAGAAGTTCTGGTTGCGCACCGCTTCGGCTACCGACCACGTTTCCCCGCGGGCCATAAAGTCAAGTCTGGCCTTCACCAGCTCTGGGTCGGGCTTAACTCCGTCGGGATACATTCCGTATGACTCCGGGTCCTTTCTTAGAAGCGATGCCCCGATGAGACCTCCCACCAGGACGATGAGCCCGGATATTATGTAGGTATTCTGCCAACCAATAGATTCCATTAAGGGAATGTACACAAATGGTACTAGCACGACAGTCGCCAAACCTGCCCCTACGAGAGCAACAGAGACTACCAGGGCAGCTCGCTTCATAAACCATCTTCTAAGCGTGCTTATTGGAGCTATCGTACCACCAAAGGCTACGCCGGTGGCGCCCAGAAAGCCAAGACAGACGTACCACATCCATGGTGTATTGGCAGTGGTGAGGCTTACCAACATGAGACCTGCAGCGCCTACGATAGCACCGATCATTGCAACTAGCCTTGGGCCGATGCGGTCAACCAGATGCCCAGCAAGCAAGCCCATAAGCCCTGTCACCACTGCTCCAACGCCCAATACCCCCATTATCATCGTCAATGACCACCCGAATTCCTCTTGTATGTGGGGCGCTGCTACGGTTATAGTCATTATTCCCCCCGCTGTAACAAACCCGCCTAAAGCAGCGCCTACCATTATCCACCAGCCGTAGAATATCCTTGGCATTTTCTTCTGTTCTTGCATTTGTTATTCCTTTAAGGAATCTATTATGAAAGCTGAAACAGGTCTTAGCAGGTATCTCATATATTAACTATAGTGGCTGCACTTGTTCACTGAGCTCTTCGCTACGGTCAGCGCTTTGGCTGACTGCAATCACAAGGACAATAGAGAGCGGCGGTTGGCCGCCAAATCACCGAGTGGGCATTCAATCTTGGCAAGTCCAATTTCTTAATACTATTCGGGCCTCCGATTCTATCGGAGGCCCGAATAAATATCCAACCAAAAGCCTAGACGATCTCTATCCCAGGCCTTGCACCGTCCTCTGGATGATATTGTCCTGTGTCTTGCGGCTGATATCCACAAAGTGAGCGCTGTACCCCGCTACTCGCACTATCAGCTCTTGATACTTCTCCGGCTCCCGCTGTGCCGCCCGCAATGTGGCATCATCCACCATGTTGAACTGCACATGGTCCAGCCCGAGGTCAGCCCATGTCTTCATGTAGGCCTTCCATAGCTGATAACCCTTCTCCCCCGCTAGCTGCGTGGGAGACAGGCGCTGGTTCAACAGGAACGCCCGGCCATCGCTGATGTGGTTTATCTTGCCGCAGGATTTCAGCACCGCCGTTGGCCCCTTCTTGTCAAGACCAGGCCCAGGTGAGATGCCTCCATCATACAGGGCATCGCCCCATCTCCTACCGTTGGGACCGGCATGAACCTGGTTGGAGAAGTGAATGTTGCCACTCACGTTCTCCGGCAGCGCCGGCCATGGGTTGCCGCATGGGTCCTTTAACTCGTGCGAATGCCGGCTGATTTCCCTGAGGCAGCGTACCATTATGTCATCTACATAATCGTCATCGTTGCCCCACTTGGGAGCGTTCTTGACGAAGTCAAGGCGCATCTCCTCGTAACCTTCCCAGTTGGCTTCGAGAGCGGTGAGCAACTGGTCCATGGTATACTTCTTCTCGTCAAATACGAGCTTCTTCACCGCAGCCAGGCCATCGGCATTCTCCACCCAGGTGAAGAATGTGACCCAGCTATTGCCTCGCTCACCGGACTTCGGGTCGACGGCATCATACCCGCTCTCTACCGACCTCTCCGAGATTCCCGATAAGAAAGGTCTACCCCAATTGTTAGGGGACTCAACCCTGCCCTTGTTGACGATGCGCACACCAAAGTTCATCATCCACTCCATTTGCTTTACCCATGCCTCAAACAACTGCTCAAAGTCGGTGAACTGACGCGCATCGCCCGTTTTCGGCCCCATCTGCATCTGCAAACAGTGGTCGTAGCCATTATGCAGGGCATACTCGATCATCTTGGCGCTATTCAGCGTTGCCGACGCCATGCGGGCTGGCTGATAGCCGTACTTGGTAGCGGGAGCGGGTGACATGCACGCCTGGTGCACCCATGTCCTCATTTCCTCAAGCGGATGATGGTGCCAGTACATGCCATTGGCGATCAGGACGGGGTCATTGCGCATGGAGGGATAGCCCAGACCCTGCCTGATACACTCGAACGCCTCCCGCATCACCTCGTCCTTCACCTGGGGATGCCAGCGGAAGGCAAAGGTGGGATTGGCTACCCGTACCATCCTCGCTGCCTGCAGGAACGCTGTTGTCAGGTCGTTGCAGGCATCGGAGCCATCCTTATTGACGCCGCCCAGTGTCCATACCCAGGTGCCCACTATACCCTGCAAGGCCTCAGCTCCGCCCCTGGCCAAATAATGTCCCGTTTCATATGCGCGAATGAGGAACTCGCCTACCAGGTCAAGCGCCTCATCCTTGGTGAGAGTCTTCTCAATATTCACATCATTGTTATAATACGGCCAGCCATAGTAGTCGGGACGTGTGGGCCATGCCGACTCACTAGCCTCGAGCCTGGTCCATGTTTGTATGAAGTGTTGCATCTGCAGATGCTCCTGGAAGGTCCTGGCTGGTTTCGCCGGCACCCGCTCGCAGGTCTCGGCGACCCTGAGCAGCTCCTCCTTGCGCTTCGGGTCTGGTTCGAAGTTCTCCGCTATTATCCGCGCCAGCCTGGCATATCGCCTGGCGTGATTGATACACCCCTCAAGCACGATTTGCATTGCCTCCCAGTTGGGCAGCTTATCATAGAGCTCAAGCTCGGCACCATCTGGCGTGCCATCCAGTAGCTTGGCCTCAGCCTTGTCGATCTGCTCCTGGATGTCGTTGATCATGTCCTCAAATCCCTTGCCACCACCCACCTTCTGGTCAGGTCCAAATATATACTCGTAATCCTTGCCCGAATAACCAAAGCTACCACCGGAGGGGAAACCCCACATAATCGTCGCCTTGGTGTACTTCACCGCATCCTCGGGCAGAATGAACCTGAACACATCCCCTACGCTATCACGAGGGTTCCAGTAGCTGTGGAGGTCAGACATTATCTTCAGGGACTCCTCCTTCGGCTCAGGGGTGAGCACGGGATCGTTATAGATCTCGTCATTGGAGAACCTGCTAGAGGCCACAATATAGTAGATGGTGTTTGGAAGTGCACCCTCAGTGGACACGATCTGCGAATGGTCGGTGATGAAAACAGTCCTGTTTTCCATCATATGCGCCAGGGCTTTAGCCCGCCTGAGCGAGATAGGGTCACCTTCATTCTCCTGCCACGATTCAGTGAATAGCTGAGGGCTCTCTATGTCTATCTTGAGACCCGGCTCATACTCCCCTCCCTTTCGCCCCTTCTTCCACGTTGCCTTTCTAAGGTAGTCCAGCCTCGGAGACCTCTTCTTCTCCGCCGCCCACCACCATGCTCTCTCCTTCTCCAGTTCCTCCACCGGCTTATCCGGCGCTCCACTTTGCTTTGCTGTTACCTCCGCCATTTGCGTAACCTCCTCATTTTGGATTTTAAACTCACGTTTCTGAGATCCCTTCACTCCTCACCTGCACTACCACCTCTCTTCCATGTCGTTCTCTCTCAGTATGAAGACAGAAAGCCGCTTATGTTTTTATATGTATTTATATATTGACCTTGATTATATTTTCTCATTTCAACATCATTTTGTCAATGATTCGTGTGTAGCCTGACATCTTACCACTATCTAACTGTTTCAAAAAGAATAGGGCCCCCTGATATAATCGGAGGGCCCGCCAAACCGCTAATCGCTATCTTAACTTATCTTTATCCCAGACCTTGCACCGTTCTCTGTATGATATTGTCCTGTGTCTTGCGGCTGATATCCACAAAGTGAGCGCTGTACCCCGCTACTCGCACTATCAGCTCTTGATACTTCTCTGGCTCCCGCTGTGCCGCCCGCAATGTGGCATCATCCACCATGTTGAACTGCACATGGTCCAGCCCCAGGTCAGCCCACGTCTTCATGTACGCCTTCCATAGCTGATACCCCTTCTCCCCCGCTAGCTGCGTTGGTGACAGGCGCTGGTTCAGCAGGAATGCCCTACCATCGCTGATGTGGTTTATCTTGCCGGAGGACTTCAGCACCGCTGTCGGTCCCTTCTTGTCCAGACCAGGCCCGGGTGAGATGCCCCCGTCGTATAGGGCATCGCCCCATCTCCTGCCATTGGGCAAGGCATGAACCTGGTTGGAGAAGTGGATGTTGCCGCTCACATTCTCCGGCAGGGCTGGCCATGGGTTGCCACATGGGTCTTTCAACTCGTGCGAGTGCCGGCTGATTTCCCTGAGGCAGCGCACCATTATGTCGTCCACATAATCGTCATCGTTGCCCCACTTGGGAGCGTTCTTGACGAAGTCAAGGCGCATCTCCTCGTAGCCCTCCCAGTTGGCTTCAAGGGCGGTTATCAACTGGTCCATGGTGTACTTATTCTCGTCAAAAACTAGCTTTTTTACCGCTGCAAGGCTGTCTGGATTCTCCACCCAGGTGAAGAAGGTTTCCCAGCTATTGCCTCGCTCGCCAGACCTTGGGTCGACGGCATCATATCCGCTCTCTATTGACCTCTCGGAGATACCTGACAGGAAAGGTCTACCCCAATTCTTGTGCGACTCGACTCTACCTTTGTTGATGATGCGCGCGCCGAAGTTCATCATCCACTCCATCTGCTTGACCCATGCCTCAAACAACTGCTCGAAGTCGGTGAACTGACGCGCATCCCCTGTCTTCGGTCCCATCTGCATCTGCAAACAGTGGTCATAGCCATTATGCAGGGCATACTCGATCATCTTGGCAGCATTCAGAGTTGCCGACGCCATGCGAGCTGGCTGGTAGCCATACTTGGTGGTGGGAGCGGGCGACATGCACGCCTGGTGTACCCATGTCCTCATCTCCTCAAGTGGATGATGGTGCCAGTACATGCCATTGGCGATCAGGACGGGGTCATTGCGCATGGAGGGATAGCCCAACCCCTGCCGGATACACTCGAATATCTCCCGCATCACCTCGTCCTTCACCTGGGGATGCCAGCGGAAGGCGAAGGTGGGGTTGGCTACCCGTACCATCCTCGCCGCCTGCAGGAAGGCTATCGTCAGGTCGTTGCAGGCATCGGAGCCATCCTTATTGACGCCGCCCATTGTCCACACCCAGGTGCCGACTATGCCCTGCAAGGCCTCAGCCCCCATTCTGCCCAAATAATGTCCCGTTTCGTAGGCTCGGATGAGGAACTCGCCTACCAGGTCAAGCGCCTCATCCTTGGTGAGAGTCTTCTCAATATTCACATCATTGTTGTAATAGGGCCAACCATAGTAGTCGGGACGCGTAGGCCACGCCGACTCAAGGGCCTCAAGCCTAGTCCATGTCTGGATGAAGTGCTGCATCTGCAGATGCTCCTGGAAGGTTCTGGCCGGCTTCGCTGGTACCTGCTCGCAGGTCTCGGCAATCCTGAGCAGTTCCTCCTTGCGTTTGGCGTCCGGTTCGAAATTCTCCGCTATTATCCGCGCCAGCCTGGCATATCGCCTGGCGTGATTGATGCACCCCTCCAGTACGATCTGCATTGCCTCCCAGTTGGGCAGCTTATCGTAAAGGTCAAGCTCAGCGCCGTCTGGAGTGCCATCCAGTAGCTTAGCCTCAGCCTTGTCGATCTGCTCCTGGATCTCGTTGATCATGTCCTCAAATCCCTTGCCACCACCTACCTTCTGGTCTGGGCCGAAGATGTACTCATAGTCCTTGCCCGAATAACCAAAGCTGCCACCGGAAGGAAACCCCCACATAATAGTTGCCTTGATGTACTTCACCGCATCCTCAGGTAGAATAAACCTGAACACGGCCGCAACACTGTCACGAGTGTTCCAGTAGTTGTGCAGGTCAGACATTATCTTCAGGGATTCCTCCTTCGGTTCAGGGGTGAGGATGGGATCGTTGTATATCTCATCATTGGAGAATCTACTACTATCCACATTGTAGTAAAGCGTGTTCGGAAGGGCTCCCTCAGTAGCCACGATCTGCGAATGGTCGGTGATGAAAACGGTCCTGTTTTCCATCATGTGTGCCAGGGCTTTAGCCCGCCGCAGCGAGATGGGGTCAGCTTCGTTCTCCTGCCACGATTCAGTGAATAGCTGAGGGCTCTCTATGTCTATCTTGAGACCTGGCTCATACTCCCCTCCCTTTCGCCCCTTCTTCCATGCCGCCTTCCTCAGGTAGTCCAGCCTCGGCGACCTCTTCTTCTCCGCTGCCCACCACCATGCTCTCTCCTTCTCAAGCTCTTCTACTGGCTTATCCGGCGCTCCACTTTGCTTTGCCATTACCTCTGCCATTTGAGTAACCTCCTCTTTTTGGATTTTAAACTCACGTTTCTGAGATCCCTTCACTCCTTACCTGCACTACCACCTCTCTTCCATGTCGTTCTCTCTCAGTATGGAGACAGAATGCTTCTTATGCTTTTATAGTTATTTATCAATATTGATTTCATTTTCTCACTTCCACGCCATTTTGTCAATGCTTCGTGTGCAGCCTGACGTCTTACCACTGTCTAACTGTTTCAAAAAGAATCGGGCCCCCTGATTATATCAGGGGGCCCTCCAAACCGCTAACCGCTGTCGTAACTTATCTTTAGCCTAATCCTTGCACCGTCCTCTGTATGATATTATCCTGAGTCTTGCGGCTGATATCAACAAAGTGCGCACTGTATCCTGCTACCCGCACTATCAGCTCTTGATACTTCTCTGGCTCACGCTGCGCCGCCCGCAACGTGGCATCATCCACCATGTTGAACTGAACATGGTCCAGCCCGAGGTCAGCCCATGTCTTCATGTATGCTTTCCATAGCTGATACCCCTTCTCCCCCGCTAGCTGCGTCGGAGACAAACGCTGGTTCAGCAGGAACGCCCTACCATCGCTAATGTGGTTTATCTTTCCGCATGACTTCAGCACCGCCGTTGGTCCCTTCTTGTCCAGTCCAGGGCCGGGTGAGACACCTCCATCATACAGTGCATCGCCCCATCTCCTGCCATTGGGCAGTGCATGGACCTGGTTGGAGAAGTGGATGTTGCCGCTCACATTCTCCGGCAGGACAGGCCATGGATTGCCGCATGGGTCCTTTAACTCGTGGGAGTGACGGCTCGCTTCACGCAGGCAGCGCACCATTATTTCGTCCACATAGTCGTCATCATTGCCCCACTTGGGAGCGTTTTTGACGAAGTCAAGGCGCATCTCCTCATATCCCTCCCAGTTGGCTTCGAGAGCGGTGAGCAACTGGTCCATGGTGTACTTCTTCTCGTCAAATACCAGCTTCTTCACCGCAGCCAGGCCATCCACATTCTCCACCCAGGTGAAGAAGGTCACCCAGCTATTGCCTCGCTCGCCAGACCTCGGGTCAACTGCATCGTACCCGCTCTCCACCGACCTCTCTGAGATGCCCGACAGGAAAGGTCGCCCCCAAAGGTTAGGGGACTCTACCCGCCCTTTGTTGACGATGCGCACAGCGTAGTTCATCATCCACTCCATCTGTTTGACCCACGCCTCGAATAACTGCTCAAAGTCGGTGAACTTGCGCGCATCTCCCGTCTTCGGCCCCATCTGCATGTCAATACAATGGTCATAGCCATTATGCAACGCATACTCGACCATCTTGGAGGTATTCAACGTTGCCGATGCCATGCGGGCCGGCTGATATCCATACTTGGTAGCGGGAGCGGGCGACATGCACGCCTGGTGCACCCATGTCCTCATCTCCTCCAGCGGATGGTGGTGCCAGTACATGCCGTTAGCTATCAGGACGGGGTCATTGCGCATGGAGGGATAGCCCAACCCCTGACGGATACACTCGAACGCCTCCCGCATTACCTCATCCTTTACCTGGGGGTGCCAGCGGAAAGCAAAGGTGGGATTGGCTACCCGTACCATCCTCGCCGCCTGCAGGAACGCTGTTGTCAGGTCGTTGCAGGCATCGGAGCCATCCTTATTTACACCACCCAGTGTCCATACCCAGGTGCCGACTATGCCCTGCAGCGCCTCAGCACCCCACCTAACCAGATAGTGGCCCGTCTCATAGGCCCTGATGAGGAACTCGCCTACAAGGTCAAGTGCCTCTTCCTTGGTGAGTGTCTTCTCAATATTCACATCATTGTTGTAATAGGGCCAGCCATAGTAGTCGGGACGGGTGGGCCATGCCGACTCAAGGTCCTCAAGTCTGGTCCACGTCTGGATGAAGTGCTGCATCTGCAGATGCTCCTGGAAAGTTCGGGCCGGTTTCGCTGGCACCTGCTCGCAGGTCTCGGCAATCCTGAGCAGCTCCTCCTTGCGCTTGGGGTCTGATTCGAAGTTCTCCGCTATTATCCGCGCCAGCCTGGCGTAACGCCTGGCGTGATTGATGCACCCCTCCAGTACGATCTGCATCGCCTCCCAGTTGGGCAGCTTATCATAAAGCTCCAGCTCGGCACCGTCGGGCGTGCCATCTAGCAGCTTGGCCTCAGCCTTGTCAATCTGCTCCTGGATCTCGTTTATCATGTCCTCGAATCCCTTGCCACCCCCCACCCTCTGGTCTTGGCCGAAGATGTATTCGTAGTCCTTGCCAGCGTAGCCATGGCTACCACCAGAAGGAATACCCCACATAAGAACCATCTTCACCCACTTGACCGCGTCCTCAGGCAAATAGACATCCCTGAAAACATGACCTATATTGTCCCGCTCATTCCAGTAGCTGTGGAGGTCAGACATTATCTTCAGGGACTCCTCCTTCGGCTCGGGGGTGAGGATGGGGTCGTTGTAGATCTCATCGTTGGTGAACCTGCTACCATCCACATTATAGTACAAGGCGTTGGGAAGGGCTCCCTCAGTCGCCACAATCTGCGAATGGTCGGTGATGAAAACAGTCCGATTCTCCATAAGGTGGGCCAGGGCTTTAGCCCGCCTGAGCGAGATGGGGTCACCTTCGTTCTGCTGCCACGATTCAGTGAATAGCTGAGGGCTCTCTATGTCTATCTTGAGACCTGGCTCATACTCCCCTCCCTTTCGCCCCTTCTTCCATGCCGCCTTCCTCAGGTAGTCCAGCCTCGGCGACCTCTTTTTCTCTGCCGCCCACCACCACGCCCTCTCCTTCTCAAGCTCTTCTACCGGCTTATCCGGTGCTCCACTTTGCTTTGCAATTACCTCCGCCATTTGCGTAACCTCCTCATTTTGGATTTTAAACTCACGTTTCTGAGATCCCTTCACTCCTCACCTGCACTACCACCTCCCTCCATGTCGTTCTCTCTCAGTGTGAAGACAGAGCAAAGACAGAACGCCTGTTATGTTTTTGTATGTGTTTATTTATCAATCTTGATTATATTCTCACATTTTCACGCCATTTTGTCAATGATTCGTGTGCAGCCTGACATCTTATCACTATCTAATTGTTTCAAAAAGAATAGGCCCCCCGATTGTATCGGGGGGCCCGATTCGCTATCCCTACTTAGTCTATTCAATCCTATCTTAGCCTAAGCCTTGCACCGTTCTCTGGATGATATTATCCTGCGTCTTGCGGCTGATGTCCACAAAGTGGGCGCTGTACCCCGCTACCCGCACTATTAGCTCTTGATACTTCTCCGGCTCACGCTGTGCCGCCCGCAATGTGGCATCATCCACCATGTTGAACTGCACATGGTCCAACCCCAGGTCAGCCCACGTCTTCATGTACGCCTTCCATAGCTGATACCCCTTCTCCCCTGCTAGCTGCGTCGGAGATAACCGCTGGTTTAACAGGAATGCCCGGCCATCGCTGACGTGGTTTATCTTGCCACATGACTTCAATACCGCCGTTGGTCCCTTCTTGTCAAGACCCGGGCCGGGTGAGATGCCTCCATCATATAGGGCATCGCCCCATCTCCTGCCATTAGGACTGGCATGAACCTGGTTGGAGAAGTGAATGTTGCCACTCACATTCTCCGGCAGCGCCGGCCATGGATTGCCCGATGGGTCCTTCAACTCGTGCGAATGTCGGCTTATTTCCCTGAGGCAGCGCACCATTATGTCATCCACATAGTCGTCATCATTGCCCCACTTGGGAGCGTTCTTGACGAAGTCAAGGCGCATCTCCTCATACCCTTCCCAGTTGGCTTCGAGAACGGTTATCAACTGGTCCATGGTGTATTTCTTCTCGTCAAATACGAGCTTCTTCACCGCAGCCAGGCCATCGGCATTCTCCACCCAGGTGAAGAATGTGACCCAGCTATTGCCTCGTTCACCGGACTTCGGGTCAACCGCATCCCAGCCGCTCTCCACCGACCTCTCTGAGATTCCTGAGAGGAAAGGTCTACCCCAATTCTTAGGGGACTCGACCCTGCCCTTGTTAACGATGCGCACGCCAAAGTTCATCATCCACTCCATCTGCTTGACCCATGCCTCGAACAACTGCTCAAAGTCGGTGAACTGACGTGCATCGCCCGTTTTCGGCCCCATCTGCATCTGCAAACAGTGGTCATAGCCATCATGCAACGCGTACTCGATCATCTTGGCGCTATTCAGCGTTGCCGACGCCATGCGGGCTGGCTGATAGCCATACTTGGTGGCGGGAGCGGGCGACATGCACGCCTGGTGCACCCATGTCCTCATCTCCTCCAGTGGATGGTGGTGCCAGTACATGCCATTGGCGATCAGGATGGGGTCATTGCGCATGGAGGGATAGCCCAACCCCTGCCGGATACACTCGAACACCTCCCGCATCACCTCGTCCTTAACCTGGGGATGCCAGCGGAAGGCAAAGGTGGGATTGGCTACCCGCACCATTCTCGCCGCCTGCAAGAACGCCGTTGTCAACTCAGTACAGGCATCGGAGCCATCCTTATTTACGCCGCCCAGTGTCCATACCCAGGTGCCCACTATGCCCTGCAGCGCCTCAGCCCCCATTCTGCCCAAATAATGTCCCGTTTCATATGCACGGATGAGGAACTCGCCTACCAGGTCAAGCGCCTCTTCCTTGGTGATAGTCTTCTTAATATTCACATCGTTGTTGTAGTAGGGCCAACCGTAGTAGTCCGGTCGTGTAGGCCACGCTGACTCAAGGGACTCGAGCCTGGTCCATGTCTGTATGAAGTGTTGCATCTGCAGATGCTCCTGGAATGTCCTGGCCGGTTTTGCTGGTACCCGCTCGCAGGTCTCTGCAACCCTGAGTAGCTCTTCCTTGCGCTTTGGGTCCGGTTCGAAGTTCTCCGCTATTATACGCGCCAGCCTGGCATATCGCCTGGCGTGATTGGTACAACCCTCAAGCACGATCTGCATTGCCTCCCAGTTGGGCAGCTTATCATAAAGCTCTAGTTCAGCACCATCGGGCGTGCCATCTAGCAGCTTGGCCTCAGCCTTGTCGATCTGCTCCTGGATATCATTGATCATGTCTTCGAATCCCTTGCCACCCCCTACCTTCTGGTCTGGGCCAAATATATACTCATAGTCCTTGCCCGAATAACCAAAGCTGCCACCAGAGGGGAAACCCCACATAATAGTCGCCTTGATGTACTTCACCGCATCCTCGGGCAGAATGAACCTGAACACATCTCCTACGCTATCACGAGGGTTCCAGTAGCTGTGCAGGTCAGACATTATCTTCAGGGATTCCTCCTTCGGCTCAGGAGTGAGGATTGGATCGTTGTAGATCTCATCATTGGCGAACCTGCTCTCAGCCACAATATAGTAGATGGTGTTCGGAAGCGCACCCTCAGTGGCCACGATCTGCGAATGGTCGGTTATAAAGATGGTCCTGTTTTCCATCATATACGCCAGGGCTTTAGCCCGCCTGAGCGAGATGGGATCACCTTCGTTCTCCTGCCACGATTTAGTGAATAGCTGAGGGCTCTCTATATCTATCTTGAGGCCTGGCTCATACTCCCCTCCTTTTCGCCCTTTCTTCCACGTTGCCTTCCTCAGATAGTCCAGCCGCTTCGACCTCTTTTTCTCCGCCGCCCACCACCATGCCCTCTCCTTCTCCAGCTCCTCTATCGGCTTATCCGGCGCTCCAATTTGCTTTGCTATTACATCAGCCATTTGCGCAACCTCCTCATTTTGGATTCTAAATGCACGTTCCTGAAATCCCTTCACTCCTCACCTGCACCACCACCTCCCTCCAACATCGTTCTCACTCAGCCTGACCTTGTTACATCCTCTGTCTTTGGTGACGGCTATACCTCGGGTCAAATGCCTCCGCGATATCGGTGTCGACAAACTCCATCTCGTCGTAGTACTTGCACTTGGAAGCGTCCATTCGCACATCTGACTGCATGTTTGCTACCCCTTCGGTCACATACTTCGGCGGATCAGTCGTTATATTCGATCCCGTTTTCAATATGAGACAATGACCACCAGCAGTGCCGAGGGCTGTCGATGCGGAAAAGTGCTTGCATTTCCCACAGGCCTTCTCGGGCATATACTCCCTCTCCTCCACCGTTTTGGGTTTCTCCACGGCACCCAAGAAGCCCTCCCTCGCTTCCTCCCATTCGCTCTTTCGCCTAGGCATAATCCTTCCCCTCCTTTCATGTATTACTGTGTGTAGTCGATAATGATATTTAAATATATCTAAGTCATTCTGTCAATAGTTATATTATACCACTTTAAGTTCAGTTTCTGTATGTGTTTACAATTGCCCTTGCCATCCCCATGACTTTGACTGTAGTAATGAGCATCGGTCTGGCAGTTGGAGTACGCTCAAGTGACAGTTGTCATGTTGTTGGTCATGTTTCAGAACTTCTACATTGCCAACTGCCGCATAGCTCAGAAGTGCGGGTATCCAGACGCAGATGCTTGGGATATAATAAGAAATAAAAACGAAACGGAGTAATAAGATGGAAAGGCCTGTGCACAAATCGAGAGAGTTGACGCGTGATGAAATTGATTCTTTCTTGAAGAAACAATTACACGGCAGATTGGGGCTCTGCCATGAAGGTTAGCCCTATGTTGTTCCAGTGTCATACGTGTATAACGAGGGGGCAATCTATTTCCATACGGCGAAGAGGGGGAAAAAGATAGATTTCATCGAGAAGAATGATAGAGTATGTTTTGAGGTCGACGAATGGCAGAAGGGGTGGGCGAGCGTCATTTGCTATGGCAAGGTTACACTGCGAGAGGATATTGAGGCAAAAAGCAAAGGTTTTAAACTCCTCATGGGAGTTGACCTCCCCGAGGAGCGGATCATGGGTGCTCGTGTTTACATTGGCGTTATAGATATTGAGGAGATGACAGGGAGATGTAGCGTCGATTATGAATTTCGCTAGCAGCCAGCAATGCTACAGCTACTATGGTGCAGCCATATTAGGCAACGGGATCACGCATATAAAGCGAAGAATATCGTCACTGGTGTTGGTGAAACAATGTTCCTCGTTGG
>Ga0315532_1000937_pt1 | contig 22997 bp, 14 predicted proteins | sample SalMarWE160370MG_FD_203082 | JGI IMG/M metagenome (GOLD analysis project Ga0315532, IMG submission 203082) | Salt marsh sediment microbial communities from the Plum Island Ecosystem LTER, Massachusetts, United States - Salt Marsh Sediment WE1603-70 ...
GCTTCTCGTCGTGATGCCAGCCTCCATCAAGGTCCCTGCGGCGAGGCATCATTTTACGGTCAACAAAATCGCGAATCGCCTGTACAATCTCCAGGTCCTCATCCGTACATCCAGGTGCGCCTAGATACTTTTTCCTCAGGTCTGCAATTGTCACCATTTGAATTACCTCCGCAATTTATCGTAGTTTGTCGAAGGCATTGTAACAGGGGCGAAGAAATCTGTCATTCCATCAGGCAGAAAAGCTCTGGCGACTGCAGCACTCTGCCCTGCCACGGTTTCGGTGAAGCAAGGAGCACTGGAAATATTGATTGCACAAACTAGAAATGTGTCCTGAACCTGAGCAGTATTTCCATAGATGAATAGTTAGTTAGACGGATGGACTGCGGTAATTACTGTAGAATAGGAGGGGAAGCGTCTCTTTACCCACGCCGTGATCACTTACACAGGACTAGGTAAATCCTGGCTAGGTTGCTGCGTCTCTCAACGGTACGGTAAAGAAAAAGGTTGAGCCCAGGCCTGGTTCTGACTGCACCCAGATCCGTCCTCCATGTGCTTCCACAAGCCTCCGACAAACCAGAAGTCCCAGACCAGCCCCTTTAACCCCTTCAAGACTGGGGTCTTCGAGCCGCTGGAAAACCCCAAAGAGCCTGGCCTGATTATGGGGAGATATGCCGATACCCTGATCACTAACCCCGATAACTAGATACTCCCCCTCCAGCTTAGCGAAGACTCGAATCTCACCTCCCTGGGGCGAATACTTAACTGCGTTTTCGAGGAGGTTATACAGGATGCGCTCCAGCCTTAATTGGTCAGCGTGGACTGAGGGAAGGCCCTTGGGGAAGTCCATCACAAAACGGTGGGCTGAAGATTGCCGCCTTGTTTTCTCCACTGCGTATTGAGCCACGTTTTCGATATGGACCGGCTCAGCGTAAAGGAACAAACGGTCGGCCTGAGCCCTGGAAAGCTCAAGGAGGTTCCCCAACAGGTGAGACAGAGATTCTGCTTCCACGGCTGCGTCTTGGAGGAGTTGGTGAGTTTCCTCCTGGGATAGATATGCCTGTTCGCTCAGCACCGTATTTATGGCGCCCATGACAACAGTCAATGGAGTACGCAGTTCATGGGACACCAGGCCAATAAACTCGTCTTTCAGTTGATCCAGCTTTTTGCGCTCGGTGATATCCCTGGATATAGCCACAAATCCTATCGGTTTTCCATCCATACTCTTCATCATGGCCACGCTCATCTCGACAGGAACTCTACGGCCGTCCTTCATCATAATATAGTACTGTTCACCTCTAATGTATCCTTTTTCCAGCACCTCATTCATGCCTACAAATGCTTTTTCTTGGTCTTCCGGAGCAATAAGATCAAAGGAGTTTTCCCCAATCAAATCACCTTTGTCATCAGTGCCATAAAGTTCTAGGGTAGCCTCATTTACATCTATGATCTTTGCATTAATATCACCGATTACAATGCTGTCTGTAGACATCTTAACAGCGTTAGATAGGCGGATTAGTTCCTCCCCCATCTTCTTGCGTTCGGTTATGTCACGTGACACTCCATGAATCCCTGTAATCTGCCCATTTGGATTACGCAGGTACATAACCATGGTCTCGCTCCATACTGTGGAGCCGTCCTTGCATTTTAGCTCCAGCTCCAAAGTGCGGTATGTACGCGATTCTTCTTGCTCGATGTTTTCTCTGGCCATTTCCTCGGCAAGGGTCTTCATGGATAATTCAAGAGATGAAGGAGTCAATAATTTTTCGATGGTCTGGGACATCGCTTCTTCAACGCTGTAGCCTAGCAGATACATAACTGACGGACTGATATAGGTAATCCGCAGGTTCATATCCGTGGTCCAGATGACATCCACCATGTTCTCAGTAAGTACCCTATATAGCTCCTCGCTCTCCTGCAGCGCCTCCTCCGCACGCTTGCGCTCGGTGATGTCACGGTCGACGCCTCGGTAGCCACCAAGCCGACCGTTAGCGTCGAAGAAGGGCTCACCGCTGGTTTCCACAACGATCAATCGTCCATCCTTATGCAGGTTTATGTTCTCCAGTCTCAAAAAAGAGCTTTGAGACTCTACAATCACTTGGAACTCCTCAGCGATATGTTTTCCCTCTTCTGGAGGCATCAAATCGAACGGCGTTTTGCCGGTGATTTCCTTCGGCTCGTATCCCAACAGATCCTTAACCTTCGGGCTAGCATAGGTGTAGACGCCGTCTGTGTTCACCTCCCAGATCCAGTCACTTGTGGTCTCGGTCAAGGCGCGGAATCGTTCCTCGCTCTCCCGCAGCATCTTCTCTGCCCGCTTGCGCTCGGTGATGTCATTGAATATGTAGAGTGCGCACAGTTCATCGCCAATTTGAACTATCTCTGCTGAAGTAAGCGCGGTACGGATCTCGCCCGACTTTATGCGAAACTCCTCCTCTCTATCGCGAATCTGCCCCTGGTCATGCAATACCTGCACTATTCTGGCATGGTTCTCTGGATTTACCCAGAAACCCAGTTCGCCCCTCTTCCTGCCTATGAGCTCTTCGCGACAGTAGCCGGTCATATGTAAAAGGCTTTCGTTTAATTCGATAGCGCGTCCATCTTCAAGCACTGCAATAACCATCGGGATAGGGCTGGAATGAAAGGCCTTGGAGAACTTCTCCTCCGACTCCCGCAGCATCTCCTCCGCCCGCTTACGCTCGGTGATGTCGCGGCTTACAATCAAAGACCCTGCTGGCTGCCCACTCTCATCGCTCAACTGTGAGAAGTTTGTCTCCACCGGGAACTTTCTACCATCTCTGGTAAGAGCGAGCATTTCAACGTTGACAGCGTAGCCTTTGCCTTCCCGCAATTTCTTTGTAATGGTGTCTCTCATGCCCGCGTCGAGTTTCTGGCGTGTGCTGGGAGCCAGATAGTCAACCATGGGTGTGCCGATGACTTGCTCCCTGGAATCGCAGCCCAGCGCAGCGAGGAAGGCAGGATTGGCATCCACTATGATGCGGTCAGCATCGATTATCACCATGCCATCCCTGGCCGAATCCAATGTGGTGCGATACCTGTGCTCCAAATGCCGCAGCGTCTCCTCAGCAATAAATGCGTGCAGGGCCTCGCCGACATAGGCCCCCACCCGCTCTAAGAATCGGACTGTTTCCAAAGGAATCTTGTTTTCGCTTTCATCGGCCAGGTGAATCAGGCCCATAATCCTACCTTTATGTCTCATGGGTACCAGGGCCAACGATTCATAGCCGAATTGGTTACACATACCCCGAGTTTGGCCTTTGATCTTCCCAGATAGCGAGGACAGAAGCTTTGTCGTGCCGTTACTGAGGAAGGAGCCGCCATCGGTGTAGAAGGGGAGCCGGGGATCGGTATCCCCCTTTATCACATTAACGCACATACATTTGTCCGACTTGATGCATAGAGTGCTTTCGCTCTCGTAAAACTCCGGGCTGAAGCCGGTATAGGACGTATAGGGGATATTGCCATCGTCGTCCAGAAGACGGATGCCTGCACAGCGGCATCCTGAATAGTTCCTCACATGCTCCACCAATTGTTCCAGATACTCGTTGATATTCCGGCTTTGGCTCGGCGTCTCCAGGATGCCGATAAGCACTTCCCTTTCCGCATGCAGCGATGAAGTCGTACCCTCCAGGTCCACCCTCGTGGACATATTTGGTAGCTTCTGCACCGCCCCTCGATTCTTCCTAGATATGGTCACTGGAATCCTCCTTGCATCCCTGATAATATGCGTTCTATGCCCATAGTAAGATTGTAGTCTCTACCAAAAACCTGGTCAAGAACACCTGCTCTGCTAAGAGGACTTTGACACCACTTGAATTTGTAGTTATTATTGGTGAAGCATCAAATAGGCATATAGGATATAGTGTGGTGAGGCGGTTTCGCATACTGGTAGTGGACGATGAGGGGCGGATTCTCAACTTTCTAAGGCCTAAGCTTAGAGCCTCAGGGTATGAGGTATTGACCGCCAGTAACGGCCTTGAGGCCCTGGAGCAGGCTCAGGCTCAAGAGCCAGATTTGATAGTGCTTGACCTCATCATGCCCCAAATGGACGGCTTTGAGACGCTTAAAGAGCTTCGTAGTTTCTCGCCGGTGCCGGTTATCATTCTCAGTGCCAAAGGGGCTGATGTCGACAAAATCAAGGGCCTTTACCTGGGTGCCGACGACTACCTGCCAAAGCCCTTCAACCCCGATGAACTGGTAGCCAGAATCGAGGCCGTGAGGCGTCGGCTTGAACCAGGCGAAAGCCGCAAGATGCCGGAGCTACTTGCTTTCGGGGATGTAACTATCGATTTCCAGAGGCGCAGCGTCCTCGTTAGGGGGAAGGGTAAATACCTGACCCGAATCGAGTGGCTTTTGCTCAGCGAGCTTGCCCGCAATGCTGGTCGTATCATGCTCTATGAGGAACTCCTTACTAGGGTGTGGGGGCCCGAATACCGCGATGACATTCCGATTCTCAGAACATGGATTAGTAGGCTGAGACATAAATTGGAAAGGGATCCCAACGAACCCAGGCTGATTCGCACCATCCCCAAGGCAGGCTATATCCTGGACCAGCCCCCCGCTTGAATAGCTTCAAAGAATTCCTCTGGCCAAAGTCTGGAGCAGATGCTCCAAGCCTAAGGTAGCGACCTGCCCCCCCCAAAATGTTACAACTTTGTAATATTTTTCCTCCTATTTTTATGACTTCTCCATCCCTTGCCCTTTATAATAGAGCTGAGAGAGGGTTGCAAGCGATTGTTTCTAGGGACTACGTGCTTTTGAATATCGTGGCTGGGAAGTCTAAGCTGGCGGAAGTGACTACCTAGGCCTTGGCCTCGGTGGAGACCGTGACCGACGGTCTGCGCTTACGGCCGGCTCAAGACGAGTTTGATATGGTATTGTTTTAAAAAATAAAAGGAGGTTTCATTGTACGATTTTCAGTTTAAGGATGCACATCTCACAGGTTGGGCCCTTATGACCCAAACCTGGCCCGCAATGTACCGGGTATTGGAAATGGAGCTGGCCAAGGTTGGACTGACTCCAGAAAAGCTAAATGTCCTGTGGCTTTGCTCAGACTATCCCCCCCCATTGATCCCTGCCGAGATATCCCGGTTTCTCTTTCGTAAAAGTCACTCTATCGCTGGACTGCTCGACCGTATGGAGAGAGATGGCCTGGTGAGGCGCGATCCCAAGCGGAAGGGCCACCCCTTCACGCAGATTCAACTAACTGCCAAAGGCGAGGAACTCGTTGGCCCTGGCAAGGAAGTAGCGATCCGTTTAATGGCCGAGCTGATGTCCCCATTGTCAGAAGAGGAACTCAAGCAGCTTCAAGAGCTGCTACGAAAGCTACGGCAATATGCACTCGAAGAGATGCACATGGAGATAAAGCCATGGTCGGGGGTAGGCTGGGGCCTGAGTCCAAATATTCTTGTTAAATCAGCATAGCAAAGAGACATTGCTTCAGTTGGATCCATAGTGAGCCAAGGGATGCTCCGCGCCCAAATAACCGCTCCAAAATGCGGGTAGACATTTCTTTGTATTCCGCTGCCTCAGCTAGTCGTATCTATGCAACAAAGTGACTGGAATGCTTCTTGTGGTGAGCGACGAACTACCCAAGCTAATCAGGGCAAGCAGAAGACAATATAGTAAGTCAAAAACAGAAGAGACTTTACATAAATTGATGCATTAGGGGAGTGGCACAGGAGGGAGGAGACTAAAAGCGTGCTCGTGGGAAAGCGTATTGCCATTCTAGCTGAGGAGGGCTTTGAGGATTCCGAGCTTGTCGAACCATTTTGCTAATACGAGATCGGGAGAAAGTGAATAAGCCCGAGCCCTGCATATGTAATAATTATGTATTTAGGGAATCTGCCTAGCCAGACGGCGGGCAGGAATCTATGCAATGGCATCTTTGCCGCCCCAGCTATCATTCCGCCTATGTCAAACGGTATGATGGGTTGAAACGAGAGAAAAATTATAGACCATACTCCATGCCGCTGAATCCAGCGTTCTATGCGGCCATACCATGCAACGTTTTCGGATATGGCTATTTTCTTGCCTAGATATCCTGCATAGTAGCCAGTAAGCTCTCCAATAGCAGCGCCTATGCTGGCGAATAGTGTTATCAGCACAGGGTTCCATTCTGTGGCAGCGGCTATCATTATTGATGCGGCGAAGGGTACAGGAGCTATAATCGTGAGGTTGCTTGCCAGCGAGGTCCCAAATACAACCAAATAAGCTAACCAGGCAAAATCATAAAGTGGGAGGTTTAGTTTTTCCGCAACATAGCCCAGCAGGTAAGCTAGGCCGAAGCTGAGAGCAACGAGGACGAGAAGCGCTATAGCTAACGTTAGCCAGTGAATCCGACCGCCTCGTTTCGGGGCGATATTGCTATTGTTATTAGTAACTGTCACAGGTTGTATTATCAGTATTCCTGGTATCTTTGCAAGAAGATGTTAATTGGCTATAGACGGAAAAGCAATACTGTCACCGAAGGTAGCGATTATTACCCGCCACAATTTACAGTAGCAATGCTCCATTGCCGTGACTTCTAACGCCCCCCATGTCTTAATCCTGCCTTAACAGTGATTAAAACAACAGTTGCCCTCGTCCACTGTAAAAACGCTCGATCTTCTCCATCCAGGCACTTTCGCAACACGAGTTAGCAAAAGCACAATCGCTGAGTTCCCATACCTATGTCCTTGGGACAGTTTCAAACGTCAACTCCATTATTCCCTGCCTTCTTCTATACTCGGTTGCACATCCTAGTGGGTAGTGCAGTTTCCTTGCTGTAGACAGTCATGCACGCCGGTTCCAAAACAAGCGGCTTATCAGTGTTGACAGAGGCTGCTTGTTGTGCTAGCGTGGCGATGCTAATTAAGACTGCCTCCATGCAACCGGACGGCAGCCCTCGTAAGTGGCCAACAGCCACTTGTAGTTCAACTCACCGATTACATAATGCCGACTCGATAGCTAGAGAAGACCCCCGATCGACAAACAAGGATAAGACGCGTGCTGAATATCATTGTTACTGTTAAGCAGGTTCTTGATCCCGAGGCCCCCCCGTCTATCTTCAGGATCGACCCCGAGGCGAAACGAGCCATCGCTGCTCCAGGCGTCCCCCCAGTGCTAAACCCCTACGATGAGAATGCCCTGGAGGCTGCCCTCAGGATAAAAGACCTGCATCAGTGTGAGGTGACTGCTATAAGCATGGGGACCAAGCTGGCCAAGGCCGTGCTGAGGAAATGTCTGGCTGCCGGTGCCGATGAGCTTTTTCTCCTGGAGGATGATGCTTTTGAAAATCTCGATAGCTACTCTACCGCTCTGATACTAACCGCCGCCATAAAGAAAATTGGCAAATATGACCTCATCCTTACTGGAAGGATGGCAGCGGATACCAACGCCGGCGAGGTGGGCTCCGGCATTGCCGAGGTTCTGGGTATCCCCGCTATTACCACAGCCCGAAAAGTGGAACTCATCGACGATAAAGTGAGGTTGGAACGCGTGTTGTCGGATGGCTATGAGGTGATCGAATCACCACTGCCTGTCCTGGTCACGGTAAGCCATGAGCTGGGGGAACTGCGCAGCGTCCCTCTGCAGCAGCTTATGGCTGCTCAAAAGAAACCGGTCACTACTTGGAGGTGCCAGGACCTCGGCTTCACATCACCCCCAACGGGTCGAATAAAAATGCTCAAGCTGTACATCCCGCACAAGGAAGCGAGATGTGAACTCATAGATGGCGAAACAGAGGAAGAAAAGGGGGCAAATCTAGCACTCAAGCTCAGGGAGGCTAAAATCGTATAAACTAGTGAAAAGGAGGTACGGGATGTCAGAAAAAGAGGAACTAATAGCGATCGTTGGCGCTGAATATGTCTTCGATGACCCTGAGAACCTTAAATCATACTCCAGGGACATGAGCTTTGTTCGCCCTATAAAGCCCCAATATGTGGTAAAGCCCCGGAATGCTGAGGAGGTGCAAGGGATCGTGAAATGGGCCAATAAAAGCGGTATGCCCCTCATACCGGTGAGCTCTGGCCCCCCTCACTTCCGCGGCGATACCATACCCACCCTGGGAGGGGCTATCGTAGACCTCAGCCAGATGAAAAGGATCATAAGGATTAATCGCAGAAATAGAGTAGCAATGGTTGAGCCGGGGCTAACCTTCGGCGAACTGCAGCCCGAGCTGGAGAAAGAGGGCCTGATGCTGCCCATGCCTCTGGCTCCACGGAGCTCAAAATCGGTGATAGGTAGCCTCCTCGAGAGGGAGCCCACCATCATACCCAAGTATCAGTGGGACATCTCTGACCCCTTGCTGTGTACTGAGGTCGTCTTTGGCACCGGCGACCTGTTCCGCACCGGCGAAGCAGCTGGGCCAGGCACTATTGAAGACCAGTGGCGCTCAGGGCAGGCGCAGACCAATCCCATGGGCCCCTTTCAGGTCGACTTCTTCAGGCTTATTCAGGGGGCCCAGGGCACTATGGGCATAGTCACCTGGGCTTCGGTGAGATGTGAGTTGCTGCCCCAGGCTCATAAGCTGCTCCTGGTGCCATCTGATAGGCTCGAGGGGCTAATCGACTTCGCATATAGGCTTCTCAGGGCAAGGTTGGGCGATGAATTGCTCCTGTTGAACAGCTTTAATCTAGCGGCTCTCCTCGGGGAGGATGCCGATCAGATCAGGTCGCTGAGGGAGGGCCTGCCGCCATGGATTCTCATCTTCTGCGTTGCTGGCTATGAAAGGCTCCCCCAGGAGAGGGTTGAATATCAAGAGAAGGATATCATGGACATCGCCCAGCAATTTGGTGTCGAGCCGGTGAGCGCAGTACCGGGTGCTTCGGCGCGAGAGGTATCGAAGGCACTATCGAAACCTTCGGGGGAGCCCTACTGGAAGCTCAGGTTTAAGGGGGGATGCCATGACATCTTCTTCCTGACAACATTGGATAGAACCCCGGAGTTTATAGAGGCTATGTATCAGATGGCGGAGGCAACTGGATACCCCACTACAGATATCGGTATCTACCTGCAGCCGCAAATGCAGGGGCGCGCTTGCCACTGTGAGTTCAACCTTGCCTGCGATCTAAACAATCCCAAAGAGGTGGATAGGGTTCGTGCTCTCTTTACTTCAGCTAGCGAAAATCTGATGAAGCTGGGGGCTTTCTTCTCCAGGCCCTATGGCTCATGGGCAGACATGGCCTACAGACGAGATGCCGAATCCGCCATTGCCTCAAGGAAGGTCAAGGGCATCTTCGACCCCAATAATGTGATGAACCCCGGCAAATTATGCTTCTAGGGAGGTTGAAATGGCGTTACAGGATTATCGAAACGATATGCAGAGATGTAGCCGGTGCTCACTTTGCAAATGGCCGCCACTGGCGCAAATAAAGAGCTGGAGGTTCTCCAATGTCTGCCCCAGCATGGTATGGGGTAATTTCCATGCCTACTCGGCTGGCGGAAAGTTAATCGCTGCGCTATCGCTATTGGACGGTAGAATAGAGTATACGGACAAGTTTCTGGAGATAGTGTATCAATGCCAGATGGGTGGCGCCTGCGATGTGTCGTGCAAGGTTACCAGAGATCTGGAACCCCTTGAGGTGATGCTGGAACTGAGGGCTAGATGTGTCGAAGACGGCCAGCTTCTGCCAGCACATATGGTGATGATCGAGAGCCTGAGAAGTGACGACAATCCCCTGGGCAAGCCAAAGGCCGAGCGAGGCAAATGGGCCGAAGACCTGGATGTCAAGGATATCACCACGGAGAAGGCCGACGTCCTCTACTTCGCCGGTTGCAGGTACTCTTTTGACCAGGACCTGTGGGGCATAGCTCGAGGGGCGGTGACCCTTTTGAAAAAGGCAGGCGTTGACGTCGGCATCTCCGGGAAGGAGGAGGCATGTTGTGGGGGTCGTGCCTACGAGATAGGCTATCGCGGCGAGCTCACCAAGTATGCCGAACATAATATCGAAACCTGGAATGCCGCCGGTGTGCGCACGGTGGTAACCTCTTGCTCCGATTGCTATGGCACCTTTAAATACCACTATCCAAAGGTAGGCAAAACGATGAACTTTGAGGTGTTGCATATCACCGAGTATCTTGACCGCTTGATAAAAGAGGGCAAGCTGAAACCGACCAGGAAGGTCCCGATGCAGGTTACCTACCACGACCCGTGCCACCTGGGCAGGTTGTCGGAGGCATACATACCGTGGGAAGGTGTGGAGAAGAAAGTCCTGGGACAAATCGTCATCCAGGACCCCCCCAAAGAGTTCAGGCGGGGCACAAATGGCATCTATGAGCCGCCGCGGGAGGTGCTTAAAAGTATCCCCGGACTCGAGCTTGTCGAGATGGAGCGCATCAAGGAGTATGCCTGGTGCTGCGGCGCTGGCGGAGGGGTGAAGGAGGCCTATCCCGACTTTGCTCTGTGGACAGCGAAGGAACGGATAGAGGAGGCGGAGGCAACCGGAGCTGAAGCACTGGTGACTGCCTGTCCGTGGTGCGAGAGAAACTTCAGGGATGCTCTGGAGCAAGACGGCGAGAAGATGAAGCTATATGACGTAGTGGAACTTCTTCTCGAAGCGCTTTGAGAACTTCAGGGGGATGAGATGGCACTAACAAGAAATGTCTACCAAATATTGGAAGATATCGTAGGTCCGGAGAACATCTCCGAAGAGCCTGTGATATTGGATACATATTGCTTCCAGTGGCTGGCGGAAACCGTTACTGGCAGCAAGTTCTTCACCAGACCTGAAGCTGTGGTTCTGCCGGGAAGCAAGGATGAGGTCCAGGCGATAGTAAGGACGTGCAATAGATATGGGGTGAAATACAAGGCCCTGAGCACAGGTTGGGGTCCGTGGAATGCACCTGGAAGTGAAGGGGTTGTCCAGGTAGACCTGAGAAGGATGAACCGGATTCTGGAGATCGATGAAAAGAATATGTATGCGGTGGTGGAACCATACGTTATATTCTCGCAGCTCCAGGTTGAAGCGATGAAGAGGGGTTTGACCTGTCACATAATTGGGGCCGGTGCCAATGCTTCGCCTCTGGCAAGCTGCACTTCAATGAGTGGCATGGGGCTATCTGGAATCTCCATGAGTTATAGCGCCCGCAATCCCCTCGCCGTGGAATGGATTCTACCAACTGGGGATATACTGAGGTTGGGCTCCCTGGGTTCTGGGGCGGGGTGGTTTTGTGGGGATGGGCCTGGACTTAGCCTCAGAGGAATAATGAGAGGTACCCATGGTGCCATGGGGGGACTGGGTATATTTACCAAGTGTGCGGTCAAGCTGTATCAGTGGCCTGGCCCCAAGCAAATGCATTTCGAAGGCGTATCACCAGGTCATGTTGCCGTAGTCCCAGAGAACTTCAAGTGCTACGTGCTTAGCTTCCCCAGTTGGGATAGCTTCGCTGACGCCGCATATAAGATCGGTGAGGCCGAGATAGGCTACGTAATGGGTAAACAAATCGCCGCTGGCATCGTGCCATTGATGGCGACGAGGTCCTCCACGGAGTACGCCAACGTTCGACAATCAGGAATGGCGGACGAGGTGATGAAAGAATTTAGATATTCCTTTCAGTTGGTTCTAGGCGCCAATTCCCCAAGGGAGATTGAATATCAGGAGAGAGCCCTACAGGATATCCTGGCGGAAACCGGGGGTTGGATTCCTGCGCTAACGCAAGACTCTGAGCGTCAGAAGGCAACGTTCCGCATGATGATCAAGGTGGATGGAAACTCGGCGATATTCCGCCTGTCGGGGAGCTTCGGCACGTCGCTTGGAGCCGAGACCTCCTGCGATGCTGCTATGGTGCATGCCAGGTTAGGGGAGGAGATAAAGAAGAAATACATAGAGAAAGGCGTGATTGTCGACGACGGGGCGGAATGGGCCTGGGGGGCGGAGATGAACGAGCACGGTCGCTTCGCGCATGTAGAGGAGCTTTTCATGTACGATCCGGCTGACCCCGAGTCAGCAAAGGGAGCGGCCGAATTCATAGAGGAAACTTCGCTTCTGACCGCAAAACAGGCTCCGGGGTTGGCAATCTGGGAGCTGGCGAGGGGGGGCCTGGGCCCCAAAGGCCATGACATATACGGCCCAGCCTGCAGCAACTACCATGTCTGGCAGCGAAGGATAAAGCGGGCGTTTGACCCCAACTTTTCTGCAGATGCTACCTTCTATATAGAACCAGAGGAATAGTAGCAGGAGCTATCAAGGTTTGAGAATGTAAGGGAGGTGTTCGGAGATGGCACTAACCAGAAATGTCTATCGGGTGTTGGAAGGTATCGTAGGTCCGGAGAACGTTTCTGATGAGGCGGTGATTCTCGATACCTATGCTTTCCAGTATCTGGCGGAGACTGAGACCGGGACCAAGTTCTGTGCCAGACCCGGGGCGGTGGTTCTACCGGGAAGCACAGAGGAGGTTCAGGCAATAGTTAAGACGTGTAACAGGTACGGAGTGAAGTACAAGGCTCTCAGTACAGGATGGGGTGTGTGGAACGCGGTTAGCGGTGATGGCACTATCCAGCTTGACCTGAGAAGGATGAACCGGATCCTGGATATCGATGAGAAAAACATGTACGCGGTGGTGGAACCGTATGTTATCGGTGCACAGCTTCAGGTCGAGGCGATGAGGAAAGGACTGAACTGCCACATAATAGGAGCCGGAGCCAACTTCTCCCCTCTGGCAAGCTGCACATCCCTGTGTGGACACGGGCTATCGGGGATTTTTATGGGCTACAGTGCCCGTAATCCTTTGGCGGTGGAATGGGTGTTGCCCACAGGTGATATCCTCAGGCTAGGTTCGTTAGGTGCGGGAGATGGTTGGTTTTGCGGAGACGGACCAGGCCTCAGCCTCAGAGGCGTAATGAGGGGTTTCTTAGGAGCAATGGGGGCCATGGGGGTGTTCACCAAATGTGCGGTCAAGCTTTATCCCTGGCATGGTCCGCCAGTACTACCGATGCAAGGTGTGACACCTGAGTACAGAACGCCGGTGCCAGACAATTTCAGATTTTTCGCTATCGCTTTTCCCAACTGGGAAAGCTTCGCCGATGCCACATACAAGATCTGTGAGGCTGAGATAGGATACGTAATGGGCAGGCAGCTACCTCCAGGACTGGTACCTCTGCTTCTAGCGAGGTCCTCAGCCGAATATGCCCAAATTCGGCAATCAGGAATGGCTGATGAGATGATGCAAGAGTTTAAACATGCCTTCCTGCTGGTACTGGCTGGCGGCTCACTGAGGGAGATCGAATATCAGGAGAGGGCTTTGAAGGAGATACTGGCGGAAACCGGAGGCTGGATCCCAGCGCTAGCACAAGACCCCGAGGTTCAAAAGATGGGGTTTTCTTTCATGATCAAGGCGGATCGCCAAGCGCTCATATTCAAACTGGCAGGTACCTTTCATACCTCATTTGGAGCTCCTACTGCCTGGGATGCGGCAGTGGCCGGCGCTAAGGTAGGGGAGAAGATAAAGAAGAAGTACATAGAAAAGGGTGCGATTGTGGACGATGCCGCCGATAACGCCTGGGGAGGGCCCTATGAGCAGGGCCGATTTGGGCATCTGGAAGAGCTATTCATGTATGACCCGTCGGACCCTGAGTCGGCAAAGGCGGCAGTGGAATATATTGCTGAAGCAGACGAAGCAGTGCTGAAAGGAAGCCTTGGGCAGCCTATAGGCGCTCTCCCTAAGCAAGCAGTCAATGTGTACGGTCCAGCGTGTTTTAATTATCAGGACTGGATGCGAAAGCTCAAGAGAGCCTTTGATCCCAACATCGCTTCAGACCCTATCTCGTATATCGAATAGAGCCATAGGGCACGAAAGGGCTTACCTTCAGTACGCCACTCTATTCGATGTAGTTTTTCCTGGGGTCGAAAACCCTGAGTAATCTAAGTTCCTCCAGAGTGGGAATGGGGACCTCCTTCATATCCTTAGAAACCTTCACATCCCAGCCGCAGTTCTCTTTGATATTCCTGACAGCGTTCTCCTTGGACGAGAAGCCTGAGTTGGCAAAGTACTTGGTTAAGGTGAACTCCTCGTCGCCATCCAGCTTCTCGAAAACTCCCAGCGACGAGACCAGCGTCCTCACCCTGTCGCCCGGGGCGGTGATATAGGCCACCTTTTCCACGAAGCGCCGCCGAGATTGCTGCATCACCAGCACCACCTCCCTGGCTCCGCTGGCCACATCATTGGCGCCCCCCGAGCCTGTGAGATACAGCTCTTCGGAGATCCTGGTGGAATTGATATTTCCATATCTATCCACCTGTCCCCCTCCTAAAACTCCGATACATTTATTGGTGGCGCCGCAGGCGAACGTCCCCAGCGTGTCCAGTGTTTCGGTTAGCATCTTGCAGGTGGCGAAATTGCCGAAGTTGAGCAGGAAGGGCTCCGCAGGACGAGGGGCATTCCCGTAATACCCCAGCTCCACCATGAGTTCAACGATGTAGTCCTCTTTTTGAAGCTGGTACTTGGCCAGCCAGGCAGCCAGGTTAGCCGTCCCCGCCCCAGCTAGGATTGTCTTGTATTGATCGCGAAGTATTCTATCTCGTGTCTCCCGGGCTGCGGCTATCACCATCATCTCGGTAGGGTTGTATTCCTCGCTCTCGGATATCATGCCCTCCAGCGCGTCTAGCTGATACCTCCACGCATCCCTGTCGGCGTTGCCCTTGAGGAACAGGATCCTATCGTGCCCCAATTTGGCCTTATAATCTTCGAAGGATTGGCAGTCGAGCACCCACTCCTTTATCCAGGCATCCAGAGCTTCGGGGTCTCTGCAGATACGGGTGAACTCGGTCATGAAGGCATAGTCCTCGGCATAAGCCTCAAACTTCTCCATCCCCTGGTTCCACACGCCGCCGGGGTGAGCCCCCAGGGGCACCACTGACACCGAATTCACCATGTACCCGGGCAGTTTCACCAGGTGAGAATGTTCCCTGATGAAGTCAGTTGAGACTAGCCTTTCTACGGTGACCACCACTCCCCCGGTGCTCGCTTTAGCTCCCCAAAGGCTCTCGCTGTAAGGTGGGGTGAGGATGGTGTTCCCCGCCCTATCGGCAGCGAGCCCGTGCACGATGGAAAGGTCGGGATTAAGCGCCTTGAGGAGACCAATCCTCCTCCCGCTGCCAAAGGGGTCGTCTATCACTGTGAAGGACTCCTTGTTGTCCTCTTCCATCGTGCTTCCGATGATAGATGTAGTAGGCATGAAACCTACCCCCAGAGCCCCTGCCATGAGCATCAGCGGGAAGGTTAGGATGGACCAGTCCTCCAGTTCGACCTCTTTTGTCCCGTAAGCTCTTTGGGCCACTGGATTGGGGCCATACGAAGGGTAGACATTCCCCGAAAAGGTGGTGATTACCTTCTTCACCAGTCCCATGTGGAGCAGGATCACCGATGTATCCCTGATTCCCCTCACAATGAGGGTGAAGTGGGGCTTCTTCTCGTGGAATTGCCTAGCAATCTCCAGGACGGCGGCAAGGGGACAGCAGTGCGTGGTGCCAATGTGGATTTTGGCGCCCGCCTTCACATTGCGCTCGATGGCCTCCCGGAGGCTCATCACCTTGTCTTCGCCCTCGTTTTCCCTGATTTCGAAGGTGCTCTTGATAAGATCATCGAACCTGCCAGCCATTTCTCTCCTCCGCTACTATATTTCGACTGCCTAAGCCTACAAAGTCATGCCAGCATAGTCAAGATAGAAAGTACGATCTTAGCCAGGACCTTTGCATTAGTCTATTGAGGACAGGTTTTTAATCCTTCTCCATCCCGTCTCTTTGGTGAAAGCCAGGGTAACTAATGGTACAACGGACAGGGCTGCCCAGAAAATGAAGGGCAGGCGGGTGACAACATGTCCTGCCTCCTCTTGAGGGAGGTATCCTTCTATGGAAGGAGAGGGAGGGGTAAAGTTCATCCTCACCCTTCGACAAGCTCAGGGTGAGCGGATTAAATGACACCTATCTGTCGATGAACTGCGAGTGTCCTATAGATGTACGTCTCAGCAATGGTGGGAAACTAAGAATGTCATTGCGAGGAGCGTCAGCGACGAAGCAATCCAGGGGAGGATTGGCAGGGGCACATGTAATTCTATGTAGGGGCGGGTTTGAAACCAGCCATGTTATTTTCACAGGGGCCCGAAGAGCCCCCCGCAGGGATTGCTTCGCTACGCTCGCAATGACAATAGCGTAACGCGGCCCTGATATGCGCCCCATCGAGATTCTTCGCTTCGCTCAAAGCTTCGGCTCGGAATGACAGTAAGTGAGAAGGGTTCAGGGTCGGAATGAGCGGGGCGATTGCTGCGCTGTAGAGCGACACTTGACCCCTCTTTTGACAAATGGAAAAGTTTGTGCTAGGCTCGGCCTGCTATGCACGAGTTCCCTGTGCGGGTCACGTGCATAGACGTGATGGTTCAGTCCTCTGAGTCGTTCCCTCAATGTAGGGACCCTGATGCTGGGTCTTTGACCCGCCTCAAATTATAACTGGAGACGTTGGCATGAGGGCCAGCGACCCAAGTAATGGTGGCACGGCGCACCGTTCCCATGTATTGATGTCTGGCTTTGCAACTGGCAATCGCCGGGAAAAGCAACCCGTCGAGTAATCAGGGCAAGTACAGAAAAAGGAGTAAGCCCGCTTTTATTTCTTAGGAGGATATTATGAGTTCCGAAGAGATGAGCACGACAAGCCAGGGGACAAAGATCGTCAGGACCACGACTGCGTTCGACTGCGGTGGGCGTTGCCCGCTCAGGCTGCACGTTAAGGATGGCAGGATAATCAGGATAGAGGGCGACGATGCCCCGGAGCCAGAGCAACTAAGGGCCTGCTTGAGGTGTCGGGCATACCGGCAGGAGATCTATAACCCGAACCGCCTCATGTACCCGTTGAGAAGGACAGGGGCTAAAGGGGAAGGAAAGTTCGAGCGGATTTCATGGGACGAAGCCCTGGAAACGATAGCCAGTGAGCTAAAACGAGTTAAAGACACCTATGGGAACTCAAGCATTTTTTTAATAGGTGGCGGGTATCTGGGTGCCCTGCATAGCGGCATGAGGGCAACAGCCAAACTGCTCTCCATGTTCGGAGGTTACACCACCAGCTATGGAAACGTTTCATCCGAAGGCTCTGTATGGGCGGTGATGGCCCAGTACGGCTCGGTCATGGTCGGCCACAGCCGGGAGGACTTTCTTAACTCCAAGCTGATCATTATGTGGGGCTGGGATCCGGCGAGGATGATTTCCGGCACAAACACCATGTATGATCTGATTAAAGCAAAGGAAGCCGGCGTCAGAATTATCTCTATTGGCCCCAGATACCATGATTCCGCAGCGACCCTGGCCGAACAATGGATACCGATCAGGCCTGGCACCGATACGGCCATGATGGTGAGCATGGCCTATGTGATGATTAAAGAAGGTCTACATAACCAGGAATTTCTGGATAAGTACACTATCGGGTTCGACAAGTTCAGAGATTACGTTTTAGGTATCGAGGATGGAGTTGAGAAGACACCAGCCTGGGCTGAAGAGATTACCGGGGTTCCAGCGTCAGCGATTGAGCGGCTGGCCAGGGAATATGCAACTACAAAACCGGCGTCCCTGATGGACTGCCAGGGGCCGGCGCGCAGCGCCATGGGGGAGCAGTACAATCGGTGTGCCATGACCCTGACTGCAATGACCGGAAATGTCGGCCGCCGCGGGGGAAGCGCGGCAGGAGGGCTTATGGGTATACCCATAGGCCACATGTTCCGCTCCTCCGGGATACCTGGTATGAGAAACCCGGTCGAGGCGGGTGGTCCCTCAATACGAGGCACCCTCGACCTGGGGCTTCGCCTGGTTCGCCGGGTGCACATCAATAAGATATTTGACGCAATCCTGGAAGGAAAGACAGGAGGATATCCAGCGGATATCAAGCTGGCCTGGTGCGTTGGTGGCAACCCCTTAAATCAGCTTGGAAATACCAACAAAGCCGCCCGAGCGCTCAAGGATCTTGAGTTTCTCATCGTTTCGGAGCTATTTGTAACCCCCACAGCCAGATTTGCCGACATCGTACTGCCGGTAACCAGTGCTGCAGAGCGTAACGACCTCACCCGTCCCTGGCCCTCCGGCCCTTACTTTACCGTTGTCAATAAGGCCATTGAACCATTGGGGGAATGCAAATCGGATTTTGACATAGCCTGTGAGCTGGCGGAGAAGCTGGGCTTTGCGGACTTCAATACTCGTTCGGAGGAGGAGTGGCTCAGGTCGTTCGTCGAGGAGAACCCGGAGACCGGCGAGCAGATCAAGGACTATGATAAATTCAGACGCGAAGGCGTCCACCGGGTCAAGCTCGCTGAACCCATTGTCGCCTTCAAGGAGGAGATTGAGAACCCAGAGGACAAGCCCTTTCAAACCCCTTCAGGAAAGATTGAGATCTTCTCTCAGCGGGCGGCGGAGCTCAATAACCCACTCTGCCCACCTATTCCAAAGTATATAAGCACCTGGGAAGATCGAAACGACCCGCTAATTAAAAAGTACCCGCTGCAGCTTCTCTCTCCCCATCCTAAGAACAGGGTGCATTCCCATATGAATGTTGATTGGCTCAGGGAAGTAGAGCCCCATCGGGCCTGGATTAACTCGGTGGATGCTGAGCCCAGGGGAATCAAGGATGGCGATGAGATTTACGTTTTCAATGACCGAGGTAAGTTAGCCATCAACGCCTGGGTGACCGAGCGTATAGTGCCTGGAGTGATCTGTATCTTTGAAGGTGCCTGGTACAATCCTGATGAAGAAGGCATTGACCGTGGCGGCTGTGTAAATGTTCTGACCAATGACGCCTACTCAGAAGGTGGGGCAGCGGCGTTAAATACCGCACTGGTTCAGGTGAGTAAGGCCTAAGGGAGGATAGACTATGCAGATTGGGTTCTATTTTGATCAGACCCGTTGTACGGGGTGCGGCGCATGCCAGGTGGCGTGTAAAGATTGGCATGACTTGCCCGCTGGGCCTGAGAATTGGATGCGTGTCCTGTACAGTGAAAAAGGGAAATTCCCGGATGTCTTTGTTAGCTACATGGTTGCACCATGCTACCATTGTCTTAACCCCGTTTGTATTCCAGCCTGTCCTGTTCATGCCATCTCCAAAAGGGCTGAGGATGGGATTGTGGTTGTAGATGTCGAGGCTTGCCTGGGTAACGAGGAGTGTGATGTCAAATGCCTGAAAGCCTGCCCCTATAACACCCCCCAGTTTGGGCCGGAGCCTGGTGCCAAAATGCGCAAATGCAACTTATGCCTGGACAGGTGGTCAGACAATAAGCTGCCTGTTTGTGTGGAGGCATGCCCCACCAGGGCCCTTGACGCTGGCCCCTTGGATGAACTTAAGGTTAAGTACGGCGACATCCAGGAGGCTGAAGGCTTTGTCTACTCTAACCGGACTAAACCGTCCGTTGTCCTCAAACCAAAACGCCCAAAGGCTAGCTAATGGCACCTGTTTGGCGGTCTCAGCGGGAGTATTGACATGGTCAAGTTGCTGGCGCAAACTCATTCTTCTCGGAGTGAACATGAGCATCTCATGAGCAATGCGCAGAGTGATGACCGATGACGAAGTTGGGGGAATACTCAAGTGTACAAGTGGAATGCTGAGCGTTATCAAAAGAGTCCTTCGGAAACGCAGGAATGGGGCCAGGAGCTGGTGTCCAAGTTGGAACTTGAAGGCTGGGAGCGTGTACTGGACATAGGATGTGGTGATGGCAAGCTCACCGCTGAAATCTCACAGCAGGTGCCACAGGGTGCGGCAGTAGGTATAGATAGTTCGCCAGAGATGATAAGCTTGGCGAAAAGGAGCTTTCCACCGAGGCAATTTGCTAACTTACATTTCCAACAAATGGATGCTACGCATCTGGACTTCTCCAGTGAGTTTGACGTTGTTTTCTCTAATGCTGCTTTGCATTGGATTGTAGACCATCGTCCTATGCTCAAGGGAATCAAGAGAAGCTTGAGGTCACCGGGCAAGATGCTGATTCAGATGGGTGGCACGGGTAATGCTGCCGAGATCATAGCAAATGTGATCGCAGTCGCTCAGGACGCGAGATGGCGCGATTGCTTTGTGGGCTTCTCATCGCCAGTACATTTCTACGGGCCGGAAGAGTATGGAGCTTTGCTAGCGGAGGCTGGCCTGAGAGCGAAACGGGTTGAGCTCATCGCCAAAGACATGCTTCACCATGGGAAGGAGGGGCTGGCGTCGTGGGTACGCGCCGTCTGGCTTCCCTTTATGGAAAGGATACCAGACTCACTGCGAGAGGATTTCATTGGTGCGATTGTCGATAGATATGTCAACAGCCATCCAATGGGCGATGCAGGATTCATCCACATCAGAATGGTCAGGCTGGAAGTTGAGGCAGAGAAGTGATAGGAATAAAACTACCAGAGTGGATGGCGTTTCACTTGATTTCTTGGGAAGATGAGGATAAAACTGCGGCAAGGAAACATAGGAGCGTGGCATAACCTATTGGACGAGAATGGCATCCGTGAAGCGCTCCTAATATAAAATATACTGCTGGTGGAGGTGTAGAAATTGGATTTCTCTTTAGAATTTGAATACACCAAGGAACAGGAAAGGTTTGCTGAGGAAGTACGAGATTGGCTGGATGAGAATGTGCCCAAGGACCTGGCTAGCCCGAGAGACCCCCTCAAAGTTAGCTACGAACAGTGGCAGCGAAGGCGGGAGCTTGGTCGTAAGCTTGGTAAGAAGGGGTGGCTCTATCCAGGATACCCTCGCGAGTACGGCGGCGGCGGTATGGATGCGGATCACAGGTTTATCTTAATACAAGAGCTAGCCAAAAGACATTTGGGTCTTCCTCCTTATCATGATGCTGGGGGAACATTGGGAGCGCCGGCCATTGTAGCCTGCGGAACTGAGGAGCAGAAAAAGCGTCTCCTGCCTCCTATCTTTACGGGTGAAGCCTGCACCTGGCAGCTTTTTACCGAACCGGAGGCTGGAACCGACGAAGCTAATCAACAGACCAATGCCCTTCGCTTCGTTCGCGATAAGGACTATTTTATAATCAATGGCGGTAAGATCTTTGTAGGGGGGATGTACGCCCCGCCCGATCAATTCCTGTTGCTGACTCGCAGTGATGTTGAAGCCCCCAGGCATCAGAACCTGGCCATGTTTATCGCACCGGCAAATTTGCCCGGTATTACTATCATCCCTCTCGATTTATTTATTCCGGCTATGTTTACTTTGATTAGTGGCGAGACTGTAGATAGTGCAGATGGGGTTAAGTACCAGGTTTTCTTTGATGATGTAAGAATTCACGAGTCTTGTTTGATTGGGGGAGAAAGAGATGGATGGAGGGTGGCAAATGCTACCCTGGAGGTTGAGCATGGTGCTGGGGGTGGCAGGTGGATACGCCGTAATATAGTAGTGGAAAAGCTCCTTGATCAATGTAAAAGTAATCCCAATGTAGTAAAGCGTTTAAGAGAAAACCCTCAACTGCTTGATACAGTGGTGGACATCTATATCGGTGCGCAGATAGAGCGACTATTTGCCATGAGGAACTCCAGCGGGGTGGGAGCCCCCTATGCGGGGCCACAACTGGAGCTTTACTCAAAAAATTATGGTGTCAGGCTTACCGCTGATATAGCAAAGGTTCTTGGCCCTTACGCCTTGACTGATGATGGTGAATGGGGCTTGGACGAGGGCATTTTTGAAGTTGCTGAGCGCGGTGGAATCTGCATTGCCCCTGGCGGCACGCCAGAAGCTCTGAAGATAATTATGTCCCGAGCACTAGCAATTGGACGATAGGCTATGTGGGCCACATTAGTTAGGCGAAATTAGGCCTAATCGTGGGAGGTAAAATATGAGTCTAGCCCTGAGGCTTACTGAAAGCGAAGAGATGTTGAAGAAAACAGCCCTGGATTTTGTGCGGCGAGACGCCCCAAAGGAGGTCATTCAAGACCTGCAGGAGTCAGATACAGGTTATACAGAAGAACTTTGGCGAAAAGTAGTGGAGATGGGTTGGCCAGGGCTCATTGTTCCGGAGCAATACGGTGGGTTTGGTAACTCGTTGACAAGTGCTGGTGTCTTATTCGAAGCATTAGGTACAGGTCCACTTCCTGGTCCATATTTTTCCTCCGGGATATTAGGCAGCTTAATCATCTTGGAAGCAGGTACCGAAGAACAAAAACAACGCATTCTACCAGCCATTGCGAAGGGGGAGCAAATCCTGACCCTGGCATTGACTGAGCCTGGGTATAGCTGGGAGCCTGGAGCAGTGCAGACAACCGCGGAGAGTAAGAATGGCGATTTTGTTCTTGATGGTCTAAAGCTGTTCACCATGGATGCTCAAGCGGCTACTCATTTTATTGTTGTAGCCCGCACGGGAAAACGCGCCGATACAGCAAGGGGGATTTCTCTCTTCCTGGTGGACAGAGAATCCGATGGACTCTCGGTGCGCAGATTGCCAGGTTTCTTGGCTGGGAGGACTTTTGAGGTAAAACTGGATTCCGTGAAAGTCCCCCGTGCAGATATGCTCGGAGACATGGATGAAGGGTGGCAGGCTCTCGAGCAAGGTATCGCCAAATCTATACCCGTCCTTTGTGCATATAAGGCAGGGGGCTGCCAGGCTGTCGTCGAGATGGCACTAGAATACAGTCGGCTCAGGATACAGTTTGGCACGGCTATTGGACGTTTTCAACGAGTTCAAGACATGATTATCGAGATGGTTGATCATTCGGACGCTGCCCGCTGGACTACCTATGAATCTCTTTGGAAACTTGATACGCAAAGGTCGGCAGCGGAGAGTGTACATCTAGCCAAGGCTGTCTCCAGCGAGGCATACTGGCAAGTGTGCTCACTAGCCCATCGGGTATTCAGTGGTATCAGCTACTCAAAGGAACATCCAGTCAGCTTTCATACCAGAGCGTCTCGTTCCCTTTATAATTACCTCGGCGAGCCTTCTTACCACCGGCAGCAGCTAGCCAGGCTTTTAACTCTTTGAACAGGGCTGAATATTCGCATAAGCGGCTGAGCTAGAGGGATGGTATTGTACTGTCGCTGATAAATCACTT
>Ga0315532_1000943_pt1 | contig 22945 bp, 22 predicted proteins | sample SalMarWE160370MG_FD_203082 | JGI IMG/M metagenome (GOLD analysis project Ga0315532, IMG submission 203082) | Salt marsh sediment microbial communities from the Plum Island Ecosystem LTER, Massachusetts, United States - Salt Marsh Sediment WE1603-70 ...
TGAATAATTTCAGCTATGGAGAAGCAATCATGCACCTCGGCAATTTGAACATCTTCGGGCTTGAGTCCCGATAGCTCGTAAGCTTCTTGTGCTGCATATCTCGTGGCTTCAAAATAGGTAAGGTCTTCTTTGGCATGTAAGCCTTTGCCGCTCCCTTGCCCTATACCGACCACATGGAGGGGGTTATCGGTGAAGTCTTTGGCTATTTCCTCTGCTACTAACAAAACGCAGCTTGCTCCGTCGCTTATGGGGCAGCAATCATAGAGATGCATGGGCCAGGCAACCACGGGATTAGCCCTGGGATCGCGGAGGAATTCCTTTTCGTCTCTCCAAGCAGGTATAGGCTCCCCTTTATTTTTAGCCCTTTCAATCCTTTGATTCATAATATCGCGGATGGAGACATTAAACTGTGCCTTAGGATTGAGGCGAGCATTATTATGGCTTTTTATGGTGACATTCATTAGATGCTCCCGGCTGGCTCCATATTTGTTAAAATAAGCAGTGGCCATGGCACCAAAAACACCAGGGAAGGTAAATCCTGCTTTCACTTCGTAAGGACTAGCGGCCATTGCCAGGCCTTGTGTAACTTCCTCTGTGTTACGTTTCGACATCTCCTCGACCCCACCGACTAGAACCACATCATAAAAGCCTGAGGCTATAGCAAAAACCCCCTCTCTAAAAGCCAGTGCGCTTGCAGCACAGGCACCCTCTGTCCGCGTTGCTGGTTTCGGTGTAAGCCCGATCAAATCCGAGATTATGGGACCCCAGTGCCCTTGATGTACAAAAAAATCGTTCGTGAAATTCCCCAAATAAAGAGCATCAATATCTTTAGGGTCTATCCCTTTATCTATTGCGGAAAGCATTTCATTGAAAGCTTCAGCAAACAAGTGCTTGGAGTCCTTGTCTCCAAACATGCCGAACTTCGACATTCCTGCGCCCACCACGGCCACCCCCCTTCCCAATTTTCTTCGCCCTCGCATTTTACCTCCTGAGTAGGAAGTTATTTACAATTTTCCTACTATATCAAATTCCTGGGCTACATCAAAGAATTATCTTGGGGCGGCACTTATTGCAAAAATGCGCCTCCTTCAAGTCAGTATCGGCCAAACTGTTGGAAAAGTGCATGACACAGTTGTTATTGGGGCAATGTCCCAGGCCGAATGTATGCCCCAGTTCATGAACTATCTCCTTGGTGGCTCTTTCCAGAAATAAAGCTTCGTCTGGAGCCAAACCATAATACTCTGGTCTTAGTCGACATAGGGATATGATTGCTGTTCCTGAGACTATATCGGCTTCACCAAATACGAAGTTAAGCCTGGGCACATAAAGGTCAACATCAGCTATACCAACAACCCTTTCCTCTCTTTCCGACTTTTTAAGAGAGGCTAGCAATTTTGAGGAAAGGTATTGCTTCCTCTGGGAATCGTAAGCCTGGGCCAAATCGCTAAAACCTGCTTTTATTTCCGTGGGACAATGGAAAATACCGCCAACCCTATCCCTAAGCTCCTCCATTATTTCGTCAGCTATGTTGCCTAACGGTTTAAGCGTGATCTTCACTTAATTTTTGCTTGCGCTCTTCTCCCAAATAATATTTTAAGATTTTAGCACAGACGGAGCCGAGCATGATGCGTAAGTAGTATAATTGCTGGATATTGAGGCGAAGAATTGAATTACAGCCAGGCAGAAGAGTATCTCAATAGTTTTGTTAATTATGAGCAGATTCCGGGCATATCTTATGCCCAGCCTGGTTATAGCTTAAGACATGTAGAGGAGCTACTAAATCGTATGGGCAACCCTCAGTTGGCAGCCAGGACGATTCACATCGCAGGCACCAAGGGGAAAGGGAGTGTGGCAGCTATGATTGCTCAGGTCTTAAGTGCTTCAGGCTATAAAACAGGGTTATATACCTCCCCCCACCTTCATAATCTAAGGGAGCGTATTAGCATAGATGGCACTCTAATTTCTGAAGCTGATTTTGCTGCAGCCATGGCTGAGGTCAAGCCTTTTATCGAATCAATGAAGCAGGACACTAGCCTCAGGCAGCTGACTTATTTCGAGGCATTGACTGCGCTGGCATTCGCTTATTTCCAGAAAAAGCGGGTGGACTTTCAAGTACTGGAAGTAGGTCTAGGTGGCAGCCTTGATGCTACTAATGTAGCCAGGCCTGTAGTTTGTATCATTACCCCTATCAGCCTGGACCATACTCAGATTCTGGGTAATAGCCTGGAGGAAATAGCTCAGGAAAAAGCAGGCATTATCAAGTCCGGCTGCTGGGTGGTGCTTTCCCCCCAGCCAGAAGAGGCGGCTCCGGTAATCAGCGATATTTGTCGTGAAAAGGAAGCGAAGGTGGTTCAGGTAGGCAAGGAAATCACCTGGCATAAGATAGGCGGTGACCTCCATCATCAATCGCTGGCGATCGAGGGTAGAACAAGTAAATACCAGGTTAGCATTCCTCTTTTAGGCGATTACCAGCTTGAGAATGCCGCCACCGCTGTAGCTGCTCTAGAGATATTGGCTTCCGAGGGCTTTACCATCTCAGCCGCCGATATTGCTCAAGGGCTTGCCCGAGTTAAGTGGCCGGGGCGATTCCAAATTTTGCAGCAGCACCCTACGGTGTTGGTTGATGGAGCCCATAATGTAGCGTCGATGAGAAGCTTGGTGAGCAATATCAAAGCATACTTCAGTTACAAACGGATTTTTCTTGTTTTCGGGACATCCTGTGACAAAGACATACCGGGAATAGTGAATGAGCTGGTTTCCCTCTCCCCTCAAGTTATAGTTACACGGACAGCACATTCCCGTGCTGCCCCCCTTTCAACCCTGGCTGCCGAGTTCAGCAAGCGAGGCATTGAGCCTAAAACCGGAGAGACTGTAACCGAAGCTATATCCCGAGCTTTATCTCTGGCAGACAGGACAGATATTATCTGCGTTACCGGCTCTCTGTTTGTCGTGGCGGAAGCGTTAGATTATTTCTCGAGGGGCTGAGTTTCAATAGGAGAGGCAAGGGCTTCTTTGGGTAACATATTGCCTAGAATTTGCTGGAGCGCCATGATGTGGCTACATGTCTCCCATTGGGAAAAGAAATGACAGGTACAATGCCATTTCCCATCGGCATAGCTTAGCTTGTGGTCATCGTTTTCACCATGGAAGACAGCGGTTAAACCTGAGAAAGTGACACGACCTGGTTCTTGAGCATACCTTTTGGCTTTTTCAATCTTCCCGATAAGGCTGGATCGCATCTTAATTTCCTCTTTTAAGTATATAACAGGGCGCAGAAAAAGTCCAGCATCTGTACTCGTTCATATGATTAGTGACACTTCTTTTTCTATCATTGCGAGAAACGAGATTCCTCGCTTACGCTTCGGAACAGGCTCCGCGATCTTGTGGGGCTCCTGGGGATACAGATTGCCACGCCCCAACAAGTCGAGGCTCGCAATGACACAGGAGATTACTACCCAACGTTACAAACATATGAAGTGTCACCCATCTATCTGAACTAGATCAGCATCCGCAACCAGATACAATTATGCTATCATAGTAGTTGGTTTGGAAACGATGTAATGGTCTTTCAGCCGCAACTCAAAATTCTTATCAGCCGTGACGAGATAGCTAAAGCTGTGAACAGGCTGGCTTGTGACATTGAGAGGAATTATCAAGGTAAACAGCCTTTGCTCGTTGGCGTCCTCAAAGGGTCCTTTGTGTTTATGGCTGACCTTATTCGCCAGCTTGATCTGCCCCTGGAGCTCGATTTTATCAGACTCTCCAGCTACGGCGCTGCCAGGGAGAGTTCAGGCAAAATAAGAGTAATTCAAGGGGTCAAGACACGTATAAAAGGCAGAGATGTTCTGGTAATTGAGGATATCGTGGATACTGGAATTACCATCTCTTTTTTACTCGATTACTTGAAGAAGAAGCAGCCCGCTTCGCTGAAGCTATGTGCTCTAACAGACAAGCCATCTCGGCGCAGGGTCCCGGTACCCATTGATTATCGTGGCTTCACCGTGCCCAATAAATTTATCGTGGGATATGGACTGGACTGCGATCAGAGGTTCCGCAATTTGCCCCACATCTATGCCCTGGAGGATTAAGAGATGAATTTAAAGGAGCTTATTTCGGTGGCCAGAGGGGAAATACCGGCTGATTTGCTCCTGAAAAATGGCCGGATAGTAAATACTTTTATTGGAGAAATAGAGCAAGCCGACGTGGCTATCTACGGCGATAGGATTGCCGGAGTAGGAGACTACGGTGAAGCCAAGGAAATTATTGATTTACAGGGTGGATTTTTAGCTCCCGGGCTGATTAATGGACATACGCATATAGAAAGCTCTATGCTTCACCCGGCAAGGTACGCTCAGGCCGTGGTTCCCAGAGGCACTCTGGCCGTGGTCACTGACCTACATGAAATCGCCAATGTTTGTGGATCTGAAGGAATAAAGTTCGTCACGGATTTGGCGCAAAAGCTCCCACTGGATATGCTATTCATGGCCCCTTCATGCGTGCCAGCAACCCATCTGGAGACATCAGGCGCCCGAATCAGCTCTAAGGAGGTAAAGAAAATTCTAGCTCACCCTAATATAATCGGCTTAGGAGAGATGATGAACTTTCCCGGCGTGGTCAGTGGGGATGAAGAGGTTTTAAAGAAAATCAGTGCTTCAAAGGGCAGGGTTATTGATGGACACGCTCCGGGACTCGCTGGCAAGGAGCTAAATGCCTACTTGTCCGCTGGCATTCTTTCTGACCACGAATCCACTACGTTGGAAGAAGGGAGAGAGAAGTTGCGTCGGGGCATGTACCTGATGATTCGAGAGGGCTCTTCAGAGAAGAACCTGGACGCCCTTCTGCCTCTGGTTACCGATAATACTTATAAAAGATGCTTCTTTGTGGTGGATGACCTTAGTTGCTTTGATTTACTTCGGGAAGGCGATATTGACGCTGTGGTACGAAAGGCTATTGACAGAGGCCTGGAGCCAATTCGCGCAATTCAGATGGCGACGATTAATACTGCTGAGTATTTCAGACTTTATGATAGAGGGGGCATTGGCCCGGGTTATATAGCCAATCTTATAACCATCACTGACTTGACTAAATTAGAGATAGACATGGTGTTTTACCAGGGAAAACTGGTGGCGCGGCAAGGCAAGCCCTTGTTTCCCCCACCCCCTGTTACTCTGGAGCTAAGAGACACGGTACGCATTAAGCCTCCTATGGGGAAATCGCTGCAAATAGCCGCTGTCGATGAGACCTATCCAGTTATCGAAATCGTCCCCGGACAGATAGTCACCAAAAAGGCGGTGGAAAAGATGAAAGTTGTGGATTGGACAGTTATGCCCGATCTGGAGAGAGATATTCTGAAGCTGGTGGTGGTGGAACGGCACAAGGCTAGCGGCAATATCGGATTGGGATTAGTGAAGGGATTCGGCTTAAAGAAAGGAGCGTTAGCCTCGTCAGTGGCTCATGACTCTCACAACATAATAGCGGTGGGTACCAATGACCTCGACATTCTTAAGGCAATCGAGGAAATTAATAGGCTGCAAGGCGGGCTGGTTGTTTGCGCCAACCTGGAAATTCTCGCTTCTTTACCCTTGCCCATCGCTGGCCTGCTTTCCCCTGAGCCGCTGGAGGTAGTCGTGTCCCAGCATGAACAAGTGGAGAAGGCTGCCGCCAGCCTGGGGAACCTGCCTCCGGCTCCATTTGCCATCCTATCTTTCCTGGCCTTGCCCGTGATTCCCGAGCTCAGGCTGACCGATTTAGGCCTGGTGGACGTGGTAGAGTTTAAGTTGCTCAAGTAGAATTAACTTGACTATCTCCTCATCCCGGTTTTCTGAATTCCAGACAATACCCGTGATACTGACCATGCATTTTCCAAATACCGTCTACAAGTACCTCTTTCATTGTTTCTGAAACCAGATGAACAGGAACGGAGGTGTCTACTTTATCATCCTGAGTTGAACGCGACAAACGGAGGAAACGAGCCACTTGTTGGGCTACATGTTCCGATTCATCAGCAATTACTATTTTACTTCCCGGTCGGGCAACACGGATCATCTCATCAATGGCCTTCTTCTTTTCAGAAAAAAAGTTGATCCCACCAATGTGAAGAACACTGTCAAATGAGTCTGACTTAAAAGGCAACTCTTCTGCCTTCCCCAAGAAAAGGTCTACCGGCCATCCTCGAGTCGTGACCAACCTGTGACAATTAGTCAGCTGCGCCGCTGAGATGTCCAGGCCATATATGTCACCCACTTTTGGAGACTCAAATAGGTAAGGAAGATTACCACCAGACCCTATCGAAACCTCCAAAACTCGTCCATTGTTTAGTTCCAATCTGTGTAAAATCTCTGTGCGGGCCTTACGTTCTCCACCCATAGGCAAAAACGATAACCTATCAATAATTGTTTCGAAGCGTGAAAATCTATTATAGAATCGAGCGAACCGTTGGTTAAGACCCTCCAGTTCCTGCAAATCGCTAAAGTGCACAATGCCGTTTTTAATGATATAGCTTCTTTCACAGTGCGAGCAAAACAACTCCCCCTCATTCCTACTTGTATTACCTAATTCATCGCGAAGTGTAAGTTCAGTTTGACAACCAGGACAACATAGCAACTCTAATGTTGAGCGCTTCATTGCTATTCCTCTCAAGCTATTATGTTTTGGTCTAACGCCTGAAATCAGCGGCAGGTGTAAGCCGTCCGCTGGAATGAATTGTTATGTCAGTTCTTTCAAGATGTGCCGGGCAAGATACTCATCTATTTCGTTATGCCTCGGAACGGGCTGCTTTTTACCTGTGGCAGGATTTTTGTATAGGTCGTGACGGGGCCCATGTCTCACAAGAACGCACCCTGCGTCAGATAGCCTCTTGATGAGGTCTTTCCTCCTCATACTGATAACTTAAGCTCTTTAACCAGATGCTCATCTGGTACGTCTTCCATCGTCATCAGTGCATAGGCATCTTTCATATTCTCTTCAAGTTCTTTTAATGTTTTCCCCTGCGTCATTATCTCAGGGTGTTCAAGTAACTTCCCCACCCAGAATTTCTCACCTCTCCAGTAAATCATGTTTAATTTAGTTTCCATTTTCTGCCTCACAAAATCCCTTTTAGTATCTTAGCATAGTTTACGATTTCTGTGACATAACATCTATTTTTATACCTATTTTTTGAATTCCGGGGGCACCATGCTTAATTCCAAAGATTATATCACCTCCTCATCTACATCAAGAGCTATGTATGGTGTCCCCTTAATTGCACCCAAGTAGAATTAAGTTGAACCTTCAGTTTCCTATGCCGATTCTAGTCAGCGATAAATCCATTTCCCTTCATTATATTTCGCAGTTCTTAGCGTCCGGTATAACCCGCCCTAAGAGATATGCCTACCTTCCCTTGTTTTTTAAACTGCCCCGGAAGCCTGACTGCCCCTTAAGGAGCCACGCTCTGGCGGTCCGGCTGGAATGAGTTGTTGGGTGGCACAGTTTGTCTACGCACGCAAATGCCAATGTAAATTTCAGAATCAGATACAGACCTTATTTTGTGATAGCAAGTAGCGAACGTGTTCTTCCGTAAGTGGTTCTGTGTAATCAAACGAAATAAGAATAATCCCATTTTCTAGGCACAGTTTAGCTTTTCGCTTATCTCGTGACTGTAGTTCATCGAGAGCTTTCTGACCTCCCCAAGCTTTTATTGGGTGAAAGTGCTGTTGGCCTTGATATTCAAATGCAAGTTGGCGGGAAGGAATATGGATGTCGAGTTCAAGTCCTTCTAACCAGTCGGGGTAAGAATGATGCAGTACATCGTCATTATTGAATATCCGGCAAACTATCTGATAGAGTATTTTTTCACTTACCCAACCCTCCCCGACCTTTTTGAAACCGAACTCTTGCCTCACGATATTTTCAATCTTGGTTGTGAATTGACGCTCGGTCTTCGCTGATTGACCCCGGAGTTTGATCATATCAGCGGCATCATCAAACGTAACATTATGCCAATAGGTAATTTCATCCGGGGCAATGTCTTCTCGGGATGGTCTCGAAACGACCTCGTAGAGTCTTGTCAGTTCTTCCCTGTATTGAGTTCTGGCAGATAGTAAAGTAGTGATATCCTGTTGGAATTCTTCTGGGCATACATCGGAAAGATATTCAAAAGACATGGGATAAATGCCAAGATGTAGGTACATTTGCTGGACATACCAACCATAATATTGAATGAAGCGAACTCCATACATTTCATGGCAGTATCGGAGAGTGGGAGATGCGAGATTACAACGATGGCACAATTCACTCCGGAACTCTAAAACAGATAACGGATCGTCTTTCGATTGAGCAGATAACTGAGCTATAGATGTAGGAAAAAGCTGGTTATTTAACGGCACATTCATCAATGGGTCAGAATGATGGTAATTTTGAAACCGTTCCATCGTGCCTCTGAGGTGAAGATAGTTCTTTATGGCCCTTTCCGAGCATGAACACAGATATGGTGGCCCATTTGGTTTTTCGGCGAATGCGAAAAACGCGCCGTACAAACCTGGATAATGAACTATGGGAAAAGGAAGATTTTCTGTAGCAGTGTTTCCCATCGATACTGGAGAGGGAGAAGATGTTTTTGGTTTTCGCTTAGCCGACATTACTGTGCTTTTTGTAGCCAAAAATCAAGAGATTTGTTTTATATCTTCGATGATGCTTTTGAGTTGTGATATTACCTCCTTATGCCAGAGCGAGACATCGTCGGTTGGGTTGCCGTATCCATCTGTCCACCGCAGACGGACAGTTTCTTTTATATTCACTTTCTTGACACGCTCAAGCTCGGTCAGAACCTCATCTATTGTTTTATCTGGCCCTTTGTGTATTGAAAAAGTCAACTTGAAATCTGGGCTTCTGTAAATTGCACCATGATTTAACCAGTCACGACGGTCAATTAAAGTTTGCAGTGAAGGAAAGTTGGTGCAACGCGATTTGAGCCATTTATTTGCCTTTTCTCTTGTTCCTAATTTGGCCTCCAAGAGGCTTTGGCAATGAAGATAGGTGCATCCCGCTGCCATAATGAAATATGTAGCGGTGATAATGAAAGCATCAGTATCTGATGGTAAATCTTTAGCTTTGTCTGGTACCAATGCATCAAACTCATTTGCCAAACGTTGACATTCACTCAACCAAAGATATGCAGAACGTTCCAGCGAAGCTTTCTCAGATTCAGTAAGTGCTCGCCGACTCATAGAGTTCCCATCGTTGTGTCAATAGAAGTTACATGTGTTCCATTATTGAGATGGTTGGCCACATATTGCATAATTGCAACCCAAGATCTATTTTTATACCTATTTTCTATACTTACTCTGTAGGCATGTACTGTATGACGATGCTTAGCAAAGTGCAGAATTCTCACTTCTGCCTTGTGGCCCATAATGCTGAGGCGTCGAAAGCCTCTCCTTTGAGTTTGGCCTCTAAGTTTTTCCCTAGTTCCTCTATGGGCACTCGAATTTGCGCCAGGCTGTCCCTCTCCCGAATGGTAACCTGCTTATCCTCTAGAGACTCAAAATCTATGGTAACGCAGAACGGGGTGCCGATTTCGTCCTGACGCCTGTATCTCCGCCCTATGCTTTGTGAATCATCGTAATCGGTCACGAAATTTGGACACAGTTTGTTGAAAACCTCTTTAGCCAGAGGGGTTAATTTTTCATTCCTGCTTAAGGGCAAAACAGCTACCTTAATAGGAGCCAGAGAACGGTGCAGGTGTAGAACTGTTCTCTTTTCTCCTTCGACTTCCTCTTCATCATAGGCATCGATGAGAAAAGCCAGGACAGAGCGGTCGACGCCAGCCGAGGGCTCAATAGCATAGGGAACGTACTTCTCGCCAGCCTCAGCATCATAGTAACCGAGCTCTTTACCGCTATGCTTGGCATGCTGAGTAAGGTCAAAATCGCCCCTGTTGGCTATACCCTCCAGCTCTGACCAGCCCATAGGAAATAGATACTCGATGTCATAGCAGTCCCTAGCATAGTGGGCCAGCTCATCTTTGCCATGCTGGCGCAGGCGAAGATTTTCCTTCCTGACACCCAGTTTGACATACCAGTCAAACCTCTCCTTGACCCAGTAATCAAGCCACTCTTCGTCAGTCCCGGGCTTAACGAAGTACTCCAGCTCCATGTGCTCAAACTCCCTGGTTCTGAATATGAAGTTGCCTGTGGTGATTTCATTGCGGAAAGATTTGCCTATCTGGGCGATGCCCAAAGGCAACTTTTTTCTGGAAGTGGTGATTACATTATCAAAGTTAACGAATATGCCCTGGGCAGTTTCGGGTCGGAGGTAGATTGTGCTTGCCTCCTCCTCCACAGGACCCATAGAAGTCTTAAACATCAAGTTGAACATGCGGGGCTCGGTTAGCTCACCATCACATTTGGGACATCTCTTGCCCTCTATTTCGTTAGCGCGCCACCTCAGGTGGCAAGATTTACACTCTACCAGGGGGTCTGTGAAGCTATCAATGTGGCCGCTAGCTGCCCAGATTCCAGGGTGCATCATGATTGATGTGTCCAGACCTACTACATCATCCCGCTCGTGGACTATTGACTTCCACCAGGCGTCTCTAACATTGCGCTTAAGCTCCACCCCCATCGGGCCATAATCCCAGCAACTAGCCAAACCGCCATATATTTCGCTGCTGGGGAAAACAAGCCCCCTCCGCTTACACAGAGAAACGATTTTATCCATATCTACTTTAGCAGGCATCTTCAGGTCTCCTTTTTCCGATGCATCGGAGCTTAGCTTACCAGCTTTATTCACAGGCGTCAAAGGGTTGTCTTCCTTCAGTACCTGAGTGACACTTCCTTTCTGTCATTGCGAGGAGCCCTGATGAATCAGGGCGACGAAGCAATCTCTAAGCGAGATTCCTCAGTCCAACCATAGCAGTCTCCAGTTTTGCAATGAGATTGCCACGCCCCGACAAGTCGGGGCTCGCAATGACACGGGAGGTTATCGCCAACATTACAAACATATAAAGTATCACCCACCTATCTGAATTAGGTCAAGGGGATGGCAGGAAGCTGAGAGTTCAAGGTAGCAAAGGAAAAAGGTTCTGGAGGAGAGCGAGTTGCTCCGATGAAATCGGAGTTTACTCACTTTTTTGCCTTGGCAGTTTTCCGCGTAGTGAAGCTCAGGTTATCTTCCTTCAAGCTAACAGCTACGGTATCTCCTTCTTTGAACTCGCCCTGCAATATCTTTGTCGATATGGGATTTTCCATGTACCTCTGAATAGCCCGGCGTAAGGGGCGAGCTCCGTATACAGGATCATAGCCTTTTTTAGCTAACCAAGCTTTGGCCTCTTCATTGACTTCAAGCTTAATACTACGCTCAGTCAACCTCCGTTCTACCTCATGGATAAGCAGGTCGACGATGCTCTTCAAGTGCTCCTCAGTTAGAGGATGGAATATAATGACATCATCTATCCTGTTGAGTAGCTCAGGGCGGAAGGTTTTCTTTAAGGCGCTTTCTATAGCGGTCCTCATTTTTTGTTCGCCGCCTTCATCTTTTTTACTGGGAAAACCAATTCCCCCACGCTGATATTCCTCAGTGCCCAGGTTACTGGTCATGATTACCACTGTGTTTTTGAAGTCCACAGTCCGGCCATGCCCATCGGTAAGCCTGCCGTCTTCCAGCAGTTGCAATAGTATGTTGAAAACGTCGGGATGAGCTTTTTCTACCTCGTCGAACAGGATGACCCGGTAGGGACGGCGGCGCACTGCCTCGGTCAGTTGGCCTCCTTCTTCATACCCCACATATCCCGGTGGCGACCCGATAAGACGGGATACGGTATGCTTTTCCATATATTCCGACATGTCCAGTCTTACCATGGTCTCTTCATCGGCGAAAAGAAACTCAGCTAAAGCGCGAGCCAACTCGGTTTTCCCCACGCCGGTAGGGCCGAGGAAAATGAAGCTGCCAATGGGGCGTTTGGGGTCCTTGAGCCCGGCTCGGCCTCGCTTGATGGCCTCAGAGACGGCAGCCACTGCCTCTTCCTGGTCCACTATCCTCTGGTGAATCCTTTCCTCCATGTGAACCAATTTATCAGTTTCCGTTTCCATCATTCGCGAAACGGGTATGCCCGTCCACTGGGCAACCAGTCCGGCGATATCCTCCTCGTCCACCACACTGTCGAGTTTCTTCTCCTTCTGCCATTGCAGTTTGGCCTTATTGTACTCTTGTTCCAAGCGCATCCTTTCCGCCTTCAATTCGGTGGCTTTCTGGTAGTCCCCTCGTTGCGAAGCCGCCTCCTCTTCATCAATCAGGTGCTTCATCTTCCGGTCCAGTGTTTTAACTTCCTTTGGAGCGCTTTCCATATCGATGCGTAGCTTGCTGGCTGCTTCGTCGATCAAGTCAATTGCCTTGTCAGGCAAGAATCTATCGGATATATATCTCTGGCTCAGCTTGGCAGCAGCTACCAGGGCGGAATCCTCGATTTTTATTTTGTGATGTGCTTCATATCTGGGACGAAGTCCTCGGAGCATCTCTATGGTAGCTTCTACGCTAGGTTCATCGAGATAAACAGGGCTGAAACGTCTCTCCAGAGCTTTATCTTTTTCAATACGCTTTCTATACTCGTCGAGTGTAGTAGCCCCGATACATTGAATCTCACCACGAGCCAGTGCTGGCTTCAGCATATTACTGGCGTCGATTGCTCCTTCGGCAGCTCCGGCTCCTACCACGGTGTGAAGCTCATCAATGAACATAATAACTTCGCCGGCCGCCTGCCGGACTTCATCTAGAACTGCCTTCAATCTTTCCTCAAACTCCCCGCGGAATTTGCTTCCAGCTACCAGTGCTCCCATGTCTAAAGCCACCACCTTTTTCCCTTTCAGGGAATCGGGAACATCTTCAGCGACAATCTTCTGAGCTAATCCCTCAGCAATAGCCGTCTTGCCCACGCCGGCGTCGCCAATAATCACGGGATTGTTCTTGGTGCGCCGGGAGAGTATTTGCGTCACACGTTTGATTTCGTTTTCCCTCCCGATTACCGGGTCGAGTTTGCCCTGACGAGCTAACTCCGTGAGGTCATGTCCGTATTTTTCCAGGGAACGGTATTTGCTTTCCGCTTGACGGTCGGTAACTCGATGTCCGCCACGAATTTTCTGCAAGGCTTGATAAATTTTTTCCTGGTTAACGCCAGATTCAGCTAGAATTGTTGCGGCTTCGCCTCTGGTCTCCCCGGCAATAGCAATGAGCAAATGCTCAGTGCTGACAAACTCGTCCTTGAGCCTATCGGCCTCCCTGTTGGCATTTTCGAGAAGAGCGGAAATCCGCGGAGTAGCATAAATTTGCCCCGCCTCGTAAGCTACCTTGGGGAAACTCTCAAGCGTTGATTCTACCCGTTGCTTTACCGCTTCGACATCCACACCTAGCATCTGTAATATGTCCCTGGTCACCCCCTTTTCCTGCTCCAATAAGGCCAACAGAATATGCTCCACATCCCACTGGTTATGGCGATAGCGGCGAAGTAGCTCCTGTGAGGCTGCTAAAACCTCCTGTGCCTGCTCAGTAAATCTCTCTGGTTTCAACTCCCTACACCTCCTTCCATTCTGCGTCTTCTATTATGTCCTCTATTATGTCTTCTATTTCAGCTTCGGCAACTTTCTTAATTTTTCTCTCCATTTCCTCAAGTTGCTGCTGCATCTCTGTCATCCTTTGCATCAACCTCAACGCCACCTCTACTCCAGCCAAATTAACGCCACAATCGCTCATCAGAGCCTTAATATAGCGCAAGCGGTCAACGTCTTCCTCCGAATAGAGACGTATATTGCCACTCGAACGCTCTGGCTGTACCAGCCCCAGCCTTTCATAATACCGCAATGTGTGAGCTTCTATGCCTATCATCCTGGCGGCTATGCTTATTACGTATCTCGGTTTGGATTCCCAGTCCATCATCGTGGCACCTCGCTTTATGTTGGTCGCAGAGACCGCAATCTCTCAAATAGTTTTTTTTCCTCCTCGGTCAAATTGGTGGGCAGAACCACTTTTACCTTGGCGAACATATTGCCGTACTTGCTATTGCCTAGCTGGGGCACGCCCTTCCCTGCCATGCGGAAAACCCTGCCGTTCTGAGTCTCCGGTGGAATTTTAAGAGATAGATTGCCATTCAAGGTGGGCAATCTGACCTCGCCACCCAGCATGGCGGTGGCTAAAGGCACTGAGACTTCAGTGTAAAGGTCATCTCCTCTGCGCTCAAAGAGCTTATGGGGCAGAACCTTCGCTACGAGATAGAGGTCGCCCTTTTTGCCACCGGCACGGCCAGAGACACCTTCCCCCGCTATACGAATCCTCGAACCATCTCTAACTCCCGCTGGAATTTTAACCTCCAGTCGCTTGGGAATTATTTTCCCGCCGGCACCATTGCACATAGTACAGACTCGATTGCCCACCCTGCCCGTGCCACCACAAGCCGTACAGGGCTCCTCGGTCTGAAGCTGTATAACACGTTTAGAGCCATGGTAAGCCTCTTCAAGGCTTACCTCGATGGTGGATTCTATATCCTGACCACGTCGTGGCCCCCTCATCCTGGAGCCTTTACCAGAATCGCCGAATAAGCTTGAAAAAATGTCTCCAAAGCCGCTCAGGTCGCCATATTCGAAGGTTGTGCCACCCTTGCCGAAATCCCACCTGACTCTCTCTTGCCCCCCGGATTTAGCAAATTGCTCAGCATATTCCCATTGTTCACCAAATTGGTCGTACTTTTTTCGCTTTTCAGGATTAGAGAGGACTTCATAAGCCGCATTTATCTCCTTAAATTTAGCCTCAGCCGATTTGTCGCCGGGGTTGAGGTCAGGATGGTGTTTGCGAGCCAAACGGCGGTAGGCCTGCTTGATTTCCTTTTCCGAAGCATTCCTACTCACACCTAGAATTTGATAGTAGTCCTTGCCTGCCATCTCTCTCCCCTAATTATTTTGTGTTAATTATAAAAATGTTTAATAATTTTGTCAAATATTGTTAATAATATTTGAGAAAACTTATCAAAGTTATTTAACCTTCTTATAATATTGCCTGAACTGAGAGTGGGGCTCAGGAAAAAATAAAGAAAGGAGGTAACATAGATGGCTATAGAAAGATGGCATCCGTTTACTGAACTTATGGGCCTGAGACAGGCAATGGACAGGCTGTTTGACGACAGTTTTGTCCGACCTTCGCGCATTCTCAGCACCCTTGGTGAAGCACGAGATCCAACCCTGGATATCTACCAGACCCCCAATGAGGTCGTGGTGAAGGCGGCTTTGCCGGGGTTGAAGCCGGAGGATGTCAGCATTGATATCACTGGCGAAACCTTGACCATCAAGGGGGAGAGCAAAACGAAACAGGAGGTCAAGGAAGAAGACTACCTATACCAGGAGAGACGCTATGGCGCTTTTTCCCGCAGCGTGGTCCTTCCCAGCGGACTTAAGCCAGACAAAGCTGAGGCAACGATGGAGGATGGTGTTTTAACTCTGACCATACCCAAAGCTGAAGAAGTAAAGCCCAAAGCAATTAAAGTCAAGGCTAAAGAGAAGAAATGACTATTGCAGGGCCCCGCTCTCAGACTTCAGCAAATCGATGAACTGTCTTAAAATCCTCGCGGTAGCCCCCCAGATGACATGCCCTTCATATTCATAGGCGTAAGAATCTTGCTTGAAATTGGCTTCATCCATCAAAAATGACAGGGGAACAGAAAAGGCTCCCTTGACTTCTCTGCCGTTGGTCCTCAAAGAGTGAGGATGGGATATGAAGGCGACAAAAGGCGAAATAACATAGTTAGTGGTAAAGGTTAGGCTATCGTCAAGCTCCCCTAAAATTTCAATATCTTTAGCCTCTAAACCTATCTCTTCTTCACTCTCTCTGAGGGCAGTTTGGAGTAAGCTGGAATCAGATGGCTCCTGGGTCCCCCCGGGAAAGCAGACCTGCCCTTTGTGAAAGACTACCTCATCGCTCCTTTCGGTAAACAGGACATGATATTGCCCCTGGTTGTAAAAAAGAGGTATAAGCACTGCCGAAGCTTTAAGGTTTTCGCCAGTGATTTTTTCTTTCTTACGATAGCGGAGGAGCTTTTCAATCTGCTGTTCCACGGCATCATGATTATATCACTTCTCAAGGCGTCAATTATTTGCAAGTTCAGTAGCTAAGAGTTGTCAGCGGAGCCATTTAAGAGCTATACTTGAAGGTTATGGCGATAAAACAAGATTATTACGAAGTGCTGGGAGTGCCTCGAAACGCCAGTGATGACGAAATTAAGAGGGCGTTTCGTAAATTAGCTTTCCAGTGCCATCCTGACCGCAATAGAGAGCCGGGAGCCGAGGAGAAATTTAAGGAAATAAACGAGGCCTACCAGGTTCTTTCCGATCCCGAGAAAAGGAACAGGTATGATCGCTATGGCCGAGTAGATGTTGAGGGGGGTTTTCCCGATTTTGGCTTTGGCGGGCTGGGAGATATTCTTGAATTCGTCTTCGATGGTTTTGGAACCCCCTTTGGCAGGACGGCTCAGCGTGTTCCACAGAAGGGCGACAGCTTACAAAGTCACCTCGCTCTTTCCTTCGAGGAGGCGGTATTCGGCTGTAGTAAAGAAGTTGAAATACCACGCATCGAGTTCTGCCCTTCCTGCCATGGCATTGGCAGCGCGCCGGGGACAAATCCCGAGACCTGCCCTGATTGTCGCGGCACAGGGCAAGTGAAGAGAGCTTTTGGGCGCTACATTAATCTCATCACCTGCTCTCGCTGCGGAGGTAGTGGCACTGTGATAAGCAATCCTTGTTCTCAATGCCGGGGCAGGGGAAAAATAAAGGTGAAGCGCAAAATAAAAGTTACTATTCCTGCAGGTGTGGATAATGGGCAGCGATTACGCTTGGATGGAGAGGGAAGTGCTGGCTTGTATGGAGGCCCTCCCGGCGATTTCTATGTCACTTTTTCAGTAAAGCCACACAATTTATTCCACAGAGATGGCAGTGACATTCTTTACGAGTTATTCATCAATTTTGCTCAAGCTGCTTTGGGCGATGAGGTGAGAGTGCCATCTTTAGATGGAAAGGCAGATTTAAAAATACCGCCAGGAACTCAAAATGGGAAAATCTTTCGCTTTAAAGGCAAAGGAATCCCTTATGTTGATGGCAAGGGAAGAGGAGATTTGCTCGTCAAAGCAGCTATAATAACTCCACAACACTTGGATAAAAACCAGCGTCGTCTTTTTGAAGAATTGGCTAAGGTATTACCTCGGACTGAACCGCCTCTAGACGTCTAATCCAGAGAGCAGTGATGGCTTGCTGCTAGTTCCCTGAACTCAAACAATGCTTGACTTGGGGGCAAGCTTTCAAAAAGAATCCCATAAATAAGGTTGATAATGGGTAATTTAAGCCCCTGGTTCTTCGCCAATCGGTGGGCTGCCGCAGTGGTGGCGACTCCCTCAGCGACGTGTGGCATAGAGGCAGATATTTCAGATAAAGAGCGACCCTTAGCCAGTTCGTAGCCAACATAATGATTTCGGCTCAGAGTGCTGGCGCAAGTAGCTATCAGGTCGCCTAAACCGGCTAGACCATAAAAAGTGTCAGCTCTGGCCCCCAAAGTTACTCCCAAGGAAACAACCTCAGTCCACCCCCAGGCAATAAAGGCTCCCTTAGCATTATCGCCTAAGCTTAATCCATCTATCATGCCTGCACCCAGAGCTATAATGTTTTTCAGGGCCCCGCCTAATTCAACTCCGATAACATCATCGCTAGTAGATAGAAAGAATTTGGGCGACTCCATCAGTTCCCGCGCTCTTTCCGCTAAAGATATATCCTGAGCAGCAATGACCGAAGCAGCAGGGAGGGCTTTGGCAATTTCCTTGGCTAAATTGGGACCAGAGAGAACGCAAATTTGCCCTCTTAAGGAAGGAGCAATCTCCTCTGCCAGCACTTGTGACATCCTCTTACCACTATTTACTTCCAATCCTTTGGCAGCGCTCATCAATAGCATCGAATTGGTGAGATAATCCTTGGCTTGGCTGACATTTTGTCTCAATTTTTGAGAGGGAACCGCCCAGATTGTCAGGTCAGCCCCGTTTAAGGCTTCCCCAATGTGGCTGGTAGAGGAATAACTACGCCGTCCTTGGTTTAATTCTTTGGCTTCAGCCTCGCTTCGCGCCCACAGTTTTACCGCTGCTCCTTTATCGCTCAGCAAAGCGCCTAAGGTATTGCCCCAAGAGGTATTTCCTATGATAGTAACTTTTAGGCATGATACCTCGTGCCTTTTCACCATAATCGGCGTTCTGTGCCCTGTCTTAAGCGTTTTATGTTGTCCTGGTGTTGGTAGACAAGCAGTGCAATAACTACCAAACCATAGGCTAAATAGATCGGGGATAAATTGTAAGCGATAGTCAGTGGTACCATCAAGCACCAAGCAGCTAAGGCTCCAAGAATAGAACCCAGGGACATGTGCCGGCTGCGTAATGCTGCTATAGCTACAACTTCGGCACCAAGTATGCCCGCTGGAGGACAAATAGCAAACAGTGTGCCAAAATAGGCAGTTACCCCCCTGCCCCCTTTAAACTTAGCAAATAAGGGCCAGTTATGCCCTGCTATTGCGGCCAGGCCAGCTACAACTTGAGCTACATGCTGCCAATAAACAGTCACGCCGCCAATGGTGAAGCTACCGCTGCTGACATCTATAATTACTGCGGCTAGCATGACTGCCCCACCGGCTTTAACCACATCGAGGACTATGGTTAAAACGCCGAGCTTGGTCCCTGCAACTCTCATCAAATTAGTAGCGCCAGTCTTACCACTTCCATGTTCCCTGATATCAACGCCACTTTTCAGCTTGCCTATTATCAAGCCGAAGGGAATGGAACCAAGGAGATAAGCAATGACTACTACAGCAACAAACTCGGCTATCATCATGCTCTCGCCTCCATCTTTTTATTGATTTTGCGGGCGGCCTTGGTAAAAATTAACTTCAAAGGAACGCCACGAAAACCAAAGCCCTGGCGAAGCTTGTTTTCCAAGTAGCGTTGATAGGAAAAATGAACCAGTTGAGGATAGTTAACCTTGAGAACGAAAGTGGCTGGTTGAGATTCATCTTGATAGGCTCGGGCAATGCGCAACTGTCTAGAACCTGTGCGGGGTGGGGGATGGCTACCTACTGCCTGTTTGACTAACTCGTTAACGTCTGATTGCGGTATTCGTCTTTGTCTTTCCTGCCAGATTTCCCAGGCTTGGGGTAGAATCCTGTTTATCCCCCGCCCTAGTTTGGCAGAGATGTAAATGATAGGTGTATAGGAGGCAAATCTAAGTCTTTGCTCCACGCTACGTTTGAATTCCTGTCTTTGTTCTTGGGGAACAAGGTCCCACTTGTTGACCAACAGTATTATACCTTTTCCAACCTCGATAATATAGCCAGCGATATGCATATCCTGGGCAGTAATAAATTCACTGGCATCGATTAGCAACAAGGCAACATCGCAGCGGTTGATAGCTTGGAGGGCGCGGAGCAAACTATAATAGTCCACTCCAGTACCGACCCTTCCACGCCGTTTAATCCCAGCGGTGTCGACAAGTAAGATTTCCTTATCATCCCACCGAATTATAGCATCAAGCGAGTCACGAGTTGTCCCCGGAGACTCATGGACAATGGCCCTTTCATCTCTTAGCAATTTATTCAACAAGGTTGACTTGCCTACATTGGGTCGCCCAACAATAGCTAATTTAATTTCTCCCGGCTCCGCAATACTGGTAGTTTGTGGGGGCAAAGAAGCTAACACGGCATCCATTAACTCATCTATCCCTCGATTATGGTGAGCACTGATAGCTATAGGCTCACCCATGCCCAAGCGATAGAAATCGGCCACCTGATTTGCCTGCTTGGCAGAATCTACCTTGTTTACTACTAGTATGATAGGTTTACTCGCGGCGCGCAGTACATCAGCAATTTCTTCATCGGCAGCAATAACTCCATTTTTGACATCTACCAAAAAGATGACGACATCTGCCTGGGCAATAGCTGCTTCGACTTGCTGCTTGACTTTTTGCTCTAAAGACCCTTGTGGCTTGGCTTGCCAGCCACCAGTATCAACCACAGTCAATTCCCGTCCCTGCCAGGAAACAAAAGCAAAAACGCGGTCTCTGGTGGTTCCCGGCAAATCAGCAACCACAGCTACCCGCCTGCTCGACAGGCGGTTAAGCAAGGTGGACTTGCCTACATTGGTTCTACCCACAATGGCTACAATAGGCTTGGTCATTTGCCTGATACCTTGGGACTTGACAGCAGCTTCACCAGTAATGCCTTTTGCAGATGAAGCCTGTTTTCTGCCTGGTCAAAGACTACTGACCTGGGGTCATCTAGCAACCCTGCGGAAATTTCCTCGCCATGGTGGGCCGGCAAGGGATGCATGAACAAAACATCTCTTTTAGCCAAGCTTAATAGTTTATTATCCACTTGATAGTTGGAGAAGACAAGTCGGCGTTTCTTTGCTTCAGCCTCCTGGCCCATGCTAACCCACACATCAGTATAAATTATATCAGCACCTTTAGCTGCTTCATAAGGGTCGTTGGTTAGATGAATCTGGCTGCCACTGATAGCTGCGAATTTTTTTCCTTGATTCAATACATCTTTCTTGACCTCATAGCCTGGTGGAGAGACAAAATGGAAATTCATGCCCACTAGACAAGCAGAGAGAAGCAAGCTATTGGCCACATTATTGCCATCGCCAATGAATGCTAAAGTCAAGCCAGGAAGCCTTTCTTTCTTTTCATAGATGGTGAGAAGATCAGAAAGAGCCTCGCAGGGGTGTTCCAGGTCGGAAAGGGCATTAATTACAGGCACAGAAGAATGGCCAGCGAGAATGCGCAAAGTTTCCTGGGAAAACGTGCGAGCGGCAATGCCGTCAACATACCGGCTGAGCACTAGGCCTATATCCGCCGCTGATTCTCGCTTGCCCAAGCCTACCTCTTCTGGAGATAGATAGATGCAATGTCCGCCTAGCTGATACATAGCCAAATCGAAACTGACCCTGGTTCGCAAGGAAGGCTTTTCAAAGAGGAGAGCTAAGGTTCTCCCTGAAAGGAGAGGCGTCGCCCCTTCTTTCTTCATGCGCCGGGCTTGCTTCATGAGGTGTTCAATTTCCTTACGGTTAAGGTCAGCTATTGAGAGCAAATCTTTTTTCATCTTTCGTCTCTCTTGATACTACTTCAACGTATCACGTTTGTCAATCAGCAGAACACAACTTTACAACAAGCTCCAGAGTTGTCACTGAGGATGGTAAACTCCTTGAGCTGTATTATAATGAGACAGATGACCAACGATCTGTCGTTGAGCTGAACCTTATAGTATGTCAGGACAAAATATGGAGATAAAGGTGAAATGTTATTCGGGCTACGTCTATGCTGAAGAACCACGGTCTTTTGTCTGGCAAGAAAAGGAACTGGGAATAAAGTCAGTAGAAAAAGCCTGGCAGGAACCAGGCAAAAGGCTATTCAGAGTTGTTACTGAGGATAGCAAACTATTTGAACTGTGTTACAATGAAGCAGCTGACCGATGGTCTGCGGTTGAATTGATGCTTTAAGGAGAACTCATGAAAGAGATTTTTGAGATTCTAGAACAGAATGCCCGGGCGACTCCGGAACAGATTTCCACCATGGTGGATAAACCTGTCAAAGAGGTAGAAAAAATAATTAAGCAGGCTGAGAAAGATGGAACCATTCTGAAATATAAAGCCATAATAAACTGGCCTAAATTAGAGAAGGAAGACATATGGGCTTTAATCGAAGTCCGAGTAACACCACAACGCGGTGTTGGGTTCGATGCCATTGCCGAGCGCATCTATCAATTCCCCGAAGTGTATTCTGCATATCTAGTCTCAGGCACCTATGACCTATCTATATTGGTGAGAGGCAAGAATATGCAGGAGATTTCCAGTTTTGTCGCGGAGAAACTGGCTCCTCTAGAGCAGGTGCAAAGTTCCGTCACCCATTTTCTTCTCAAACGATATAAGGAGTACGGGGAAACCTTTCACATTCCTAAGGAAACAAATAGACGTCTACCAATAACACCGTAATATGCCAAACACAAAGTCCGCTGCAACCGAAGCCCGGGATAAGCTGATTTCACAAAAGGTAGCTACGCTTCCGCCATCAGGCATCAGGAAGTTCTTCGGCCTGCTTTCCTCCGTGGAAGACATTATCTCACTTAGTATAGGTGAGCCTGATTTCGTTACCCCCTGGCATATCAGGGAGGCAGGCATATATTCTCTGGAAAAAGGCTATACCATGTATACCTCGAACTCCGGCATGCCGGAACTACGCCAGGAATTAGCCAGCTACCTGGAGCTTCGTTACGGGGTGAGCTATCATCCTGAGCATGAAATTCTTATTACTGCAGGAAGTAGTGAAGGATTAGACCTTGTTCTGAGAGCAATTATCAATCCCGGTGACGAGGTCATAATTCCCGACCCTTGCTATGTGGCTTATCCTGCCGACATCATTCTGGCCGGCGGCGTGCCTATTCTTGTTCCCACAAACGAAGAAAACAACTTTGTCGTCAGAGCAACCGATATTGAAGCCAGAGTCACGAAGCAGACGAAGGCTATTTTGATAGGTTACCCGGCAAATCCCACTGGCGCAGTCATGTCCAAAAAAGAGGCTGACGCTATTGCCGGGCTGGCCAAAAAGCATGATTTATTGTTAATATCTGATGAGATATATGCTCGTTTAGTCTATGGAGTCGAACATATTTGCTTTCCCAGCCTTCCCGGGATGGAGAAGCGGACCATCCTGATTAGCGGATTTTCCAAATCTCATGCTATGACCGGCTGGCGTATTGGCTATGTGGCAGCCGACCGCCGTTTCATCCAGGCCCTGACAAAAATCCATCAATACACATTGCTCTGTGCCCCGACGATGACTCAGATGGCGGCCATCGAGGCCCTAAGAAACGGTGATGGCGAGGTCGAAAAGATGGTTCAAGAATACAACAGACGCCG
>Ga0315532_1000944_pt1 | contig 22945 bp, 23 predicted proteins | sample SalMarWE160370MG_FD_203082 | JGI IMG/M metagenome (GOLD analysis project Ga0315532, IMG submission 203082) | Salt marsh sediment microbial communities from the Plum Island Ecosystem LTER, Massachusetts, United States - Salt Marsh Sediment WE1603-70 ...
TACGTTGCAATAATGCCTCAAGCTCCTCCATAGACCTCTTTACCTGGTGAATGTCAGCGCTCTGTAAAGCTGAGCGAAGCGCTGCCACCTTGGCCTCGGCCTCACTTCTAAGTTCAGGTGGCAACCTCTCTCCCACTTCGCGTAAAGTTTTCTCCGTGGTATAGGCCATATTGTCCGCATGGTTTCTGGTCTCCACTTCTTCGTGTCGGCGCCGGTCTTCTTCAGCATGCAGTTCTGCCTCATGCACCATCCGGTCGACCTCCTCTTTTAACAGGCCTGAACTGGCGGTGATGGTTATCTTCTGTTCTTTGCCAGTGCCCTTATCGTGGGCTGAGACATTGAGGATGCCATTGGCATCGATGTCAAAAGCAACCTCAATCTGAGGCATTCCCTTGGGTGCAGGCAGGATGCCATCGAGCATAAAGCGCCCTATGGTCTTGTTTTCAGCCGCCATCGACCTTTCGCCCTGGAGCACATGGACATCTACGCTCGGCTGACCGTCCGTCGCAGTGGTAAAGAGCTGACTCTTCTGAGTGGGGATAGTAGTGTTTCTAGGGATAAGTGCTGTCAACACACCTCCCAAGGTCTCAATACCCAGTGTCAATGGTGTCACGTCTAGAAGCAGGACATCCTTTATCTCGCCTTTGAGCACACCTGCCTGGATAGCAGCTCCAACGGCCACTACCTCATCTGGATTAACTCCCTTGTTGGGTTCCTTGCCAAAGAGCTGTTTCGCTTTATCGACTACCGCTGGCATCCTTGTCTGGCCGCCAACCAGTATCACCTCATCGATGTCACTGGCCTTTAGCCCAGAATCCGCCATGGCTTGCTTCACCGGCTCGACGGTGCGCTTGATCAAGTCAGCCACCAGTTGCTCCAGCTTAGCCCGAGTGAGGGTCATTGTCAGGTGCTTGGGTCCGTTTGCATCGGCAGTGATGAACGGCAGATTAATCTCTGTCTGCATCACGGTGGAAAGCTCGCACTTGGCCTTCTCCGCCGCTTCCTTTAGCCGTTGCAGCGCCATAACGTCCTGCTTCAGGTCAATGCCCTGCTCCCGCTTGAACTCAGCTGCGATCCATTCCATTAGCTTCTGGTCGAAGTCGTCGCCACCGAGATGGGTATCGCCGTTGGTGGACTTAACCTCGAAGACACCTTCGCCTATCTGCAATACAGAGATATCGAATGTGCCCCCACCGAGGTCAAAAACGGCGATGATCCTGTCCCCCTTCTTGTCCAGACCGTATGCCAGAGACGCGGAAGTAGGCTCGTTGATTATCCGCAGAACCTCTAACCCCGCTATCTTGCCAGCGTCCTTGGTCGCCTGCCGCTGGCTATCATTGAAGTAGGCAGGCACGGTAATGACCGCCTGGGCAATCTTCTCCCCCAATTTCGACTCGGCGTCCTGCTTCAGCTTCTGCAGCGTCATCGCCGATACTTCAGCCGGTGAGTAGGTATGACCACCCATCGTCACGTGTGCGTCACCGTTGGAGGCTTTCACGATCTTGAATGGCATGACTTCGATGTCTCGCTTCACCTCCGGATCATCATATTTGCGACCTATAAGACGTTTTATAGAGAAAACGGTGTTCTCCGGGTTCGTTACCGCTTGGCGTTTGGCAGCCTGCCCCATATATCGCTCGTTGGTTTTGGTGTTTAGTGCAGCTACCGAAGGCGTGACCCGACCGCCCTCACTATTTTCGATAACCACCGGCTCACCGGCCTCCATCACTGCCATACATGAGTTGGTGGTTCCCAGGTCTATTCCCAATACCTTAGCCATTTTCTATTCCTCCTTTTTTTATTACGTTCTTAGGTTATTTTCTTGGCTCTTGATGGACTAACAGCTTCTCTTCCACTAGATGCGACTACTTTAGCCGCTCGCAGAACTCTATCATGGAGCTTATATTCATTGCACAGTACCGCCATGACTTTGCCTTCCTCCGGTTCTACTCTGGTCTAGCCTCAACAGTCGTCCAACTTGTCATGACTGATATTCGGCACCACAGGGAGTTCAAGGAGCGTGGATGTGTCGCGTTCCCACGTGGAACCCCGCCAGTAATTCTGGAATTCCTTCTTCGCGCCGCAGTACTTGCATACGCCTTTACTTATAGGCCCCACTGGTGTTTCGATTATCCAGTAGTGTTGGCACTTTTCTTTTCTACCTCTCTTTTCTTTGGGCTTGCTCTTAGTTCTATTTACCATCACATACCCCCAGCCTAATTGCTAAAACTATACTAGGATAAAAGATAACCTTTGTATGCGACTTTTATCTCATTGGGGGCGTAACGACTGAAGGACACTGCTAAATACAAGGCTGACTTGGGCAATACAAGGGGATTGCATAGAGGACGACACGGAGGTAGTTGACTACGGAAGGCAGTTTGCTCCTATTACAGGTCTGACAGCCAGCTAGCAATGGTTTGTAATATAGACACAACCGTATGACGCCTATAGGAAAGAGCTTACATTTGTCTCAGTGTGCATATGACGACCGGAAAATGCTTTAGGGGTATGAAACTGACATTAAGCCAGCAAAGAAGGAATTAGGAAAGGAAGATGTAGAGATTGCTAGTGCCCTTCGATAACTATCTCAAATGGGCATGTTATAGCTTCGGTGGGGCAAACAGCTTCGCACATCGTGCACCACTGGCAGTCTTCGGTTGCGACAACGGTGACAACCTTATCGACTATCACTAAAGCACCGCACAGGCATACATTAACGCATAAACCGCACCCATTACACTTTTCCAAATCTACGGTGGGCATCTCAATCATTGCTATTAATCACCATCCGTAATCATGTTATCACCATAGCCGACTAGTTTACTGTGACCTTTGTCTCAATCATACGTCCCCACCATTTCTTCGAGCGCTTCTTTATTGGTAATTACGATGCGTTGGCGGTCCAGCTTGATCGCTCCTTCATCCTCCAAAGCCTTGAGCGCTCTGCCCACAACCTCACGTACAGTGCCCGCCATAGCGGCCATATCTTGCTGTGTAAGCCGTGGCCGGGGACCTGTCCCATCACCAGCGTTCTCCAAGAGTATCTTGGCAACCCTGCCAGTAACGCGTCTGAAGGATAAGTCCTCTACCAGTGACCCGAGTTGACGCACCTGGCTGGCCAGGACTGTATTAACGTTCAGGGCTACCCGTGAGTGATTGCGCAAGATAATCTCCACATTGCTTTTTCTTATCCCGTAGAGGCTCACTGGCCCCATGGCCTGAGCGCTGGCCGGGTTTGGTCCGCCATCAAAGACGGCGACATCGTTAAAGGACTCACCGGGACGTATGAGGCTGAGGATCTGCTCTTTGCCATCAGCCGATGTCTTGAACACCTTTACCACGCCGGAAACAACAAAGTACAGCGCCTCAGCAGGCTTTCCTTCAACCAGAATCATCTCTCCTCTCTCAGCCTTTTTCTCAAAGATGAATTCCCTGATTGAATCAAGCTCACCAAGGCTAACCCCAGAGAAGTATGGGATAGACTGCAGAAACTCAATCTCAATCGCCATATCTACAAACTCAGACCACCGCTACAAGTATGTAATAGTCTTTGCTTCCATCGTCTGCATCATATGGGGCAGAATGGCTTGATTATCCCTGCCCTTCTTCCTCCTTTAGCAAGTCGCTAAATATATCAGCATGGTATACTTCGTGGTCTCTAATTCGGACTAAAAGATTTTTTAAATCGGTTTCTTCGATCTCCTTAGCAGCGCGATCGTACTCTGCAGCTACCTCTCGCTCGATCTTGATATCTGCCCGAAGCATATCGGCTGTATTTGTCGATTGGTCAACCTCGAGGTGCTCGATTCTAGGATTGCCACCGGCGTCAACCAGCTCCTCCGCCAGCCAGCCCAGATGCTGCATCTCGTTGATAGCCTGATCCTCCATTTGCCGCTTAACTTCCTTATTAGGCGATGTGTAGGAATGAAGTAGATACTGAAGGACGACGGTGTATTCATGTTCAATACCCCAGTTTAGAACACGCGTCACCCTGTGTTTGTTACCGCCCCTCACATCCTTGGCCCCTTCCTTCTGCGCCTTTTCCACGAAGTGTTCGAATTTACTGTGGTGTGCTTCTTCGTCAGACAAGATACGCTGCAATAGTCGTTTGATTTTACGATCGTCAATCAGGTTAATGTGTTCTTTGTATGGATTCATAGCGTCTTCTTCCAGAAGCACGCCATTTTTCATCCAGTCAGCCACCGACTTGCCTTCCATTCGCATTTTGCCCCGCTCCAAACTGGGGATACCACCCATCTCAACTATCGCCTCAGCCAACCAGTCTAAGTGGCGCATTTCCTCTCTGGCGATGGCCTCGATCTCACATGCCATCTCGCCCTCCCCCATAGCATAGGCGTGGGTTAGATACTGAATGATGGCGCCGTGCTCGCCTTCAAGGTCCTGATTGAGAAGCTGGATAATTTTTTCTTTATCCATAGCTGCCTCCATGTTTCACGTATTTGACCAACGGTGCTCCGACAATCGCTACATATTACCGCCATACGGAGAAGATCAATCCCCACCCTTGACAACAAATATACCTTATGTAAAGTATAATGCCTAGCTTTATTCTATTAGCTCGGCACCCTTCGCGGTAAGCTCGAAACTTTCACCCTTCTGACTAGCTAATCCAGCTTCGTTCAGCTCTCGAAGCCCACTCCTGACTCTAAACAAGGGTAAACCAGCATCTTTGGCAATCTCTTCAGGGGATACCAGTCCTGATTTAATAGCGCGAAGCATTTTGGTGCCTGAATCAGTAGGTTTACCATCTGGGCTTATGCATGCCATATCCTTCTCCTTGACTGCACATCTCTAAAGCTTCTTCTTGCAAAGATACCAATCCACACACTCGTAACCTTGCTTTACTCTCTCCTCTGCCATCTCCTGTGTGTTGGGTGGAGGAACCACTACCATATCACCCGGTCTCCAATTAGCTGGAGTAGCTACCGCATGTTTGTCTGTAGTTTGCAGTGCGTCAACTATCCGAAGTATCTCATCCATGTTTCTACCAGTGGTGAGTGGGTAATACAGTATTGTGCGGATGATCTGCTTGTCATCGATAATAAACACGCACCTGACGGTCTCAGTTTTGCTCTGACCTGGATGAATCATCCCATAGGCCATAGAAACCTCTTTATTAAGATCAGCGATAATGGGGAACGGTATCTTGATCCCTATTTTCTCCTCTATATTACGCACCCAGGCGATGTGTGAGGAGGTGCTGTCAACGCTCAAACCAAGCAGATTCACACCGCGTTTCTCCAACTCCGGATAGATTTCGGCGAAGGCCATGAACTCGGTAGTGCAAACTGGAGTGAAATCCGCCGGATGAGAGAACAAAATCAACCAACTTCCCTTAAAGTCCTCCAGCTTCAGTACCCCTTGAGTAGTTACCGCTTGGAAGTCTGGCGCTGCCTCACCTATCCGCGGAAGTCTAACCTCCTGTTCCTGTGAGTGTTCCATTTTGCCCCTCCTTCAATTGATCTTTTTACTCCCCTCGTGGCCATTTACTTGGCCTGTTCACATCTCTCTTAAATATCCATGCAGTTTTCCCATACCCCATGTATATTGCAGTAAGCAAGAGCACAAAACGATTTGAATTCTGCTACCGATGCCTGAAATCTTATGTTGGGATTGGCATAGCCTGGCGCAAAAGCAGATCGACCGAGATCGATAACCTGGCCATCTTTTTTAACGCCGAAGACCTCTATCCAGGCGATATGATGCTCAGTGGTGTTCGGGTGCGGAACTTCCTTACCCACCATTACGTGGATTATGTCAGCCCCACCTTCACCTTTACCCTTGCCTACCTCAATAACCGGTACATGCTTCTCCTTCCCTTCTGCCTCCGGACTCTTCAAAATGTCTGCGAATTTCATCTTCCCTACCCCCTTAATTCTATAGGTTTATCGAATCTACATACCTTCGGTCAAGACTACCGCTAATCGAAGTTATGCTCTTTGTGCTTTTGGGCAATAGTGTCAGCCATACTGTCAAGGGCCTTAAAATCATCTTCCTTTGGGAACCCCTTGCTGATAACCGGCTCCAATAGCTCTACCTTCAAGTTAGGAATCATTCCAAGTAGTTGTTCCACAGCCTTTCCTCCCCAACCAAAAGAGCCAATGATAGAGGCGAATTTCAGATTAGGCCTTAGGGCATTAGCCAGAAATGCGGCATAGGCAACATTCGGGTGCGCGCCGGCTAAAACTGTAGGCGTACCTAGAACAACTGTCGCCGCATCCACCAATGCCATAGCAAGTTTTCCAATGTCAGTCACTGTGAGATCGAATTGTCTCACCGTGACGCCCCTTTGGACCAAGGCTTCCACAAGGTACTCAACCATACTACGGGTGCTGTCATGCATCGAAACATAGGGTAATACGACGATGTTTCTTGGCTCGCCGAAGGCCCAGCTATGATATGCTTTGGTGATGAACTCTGGCCTGTCGTACATAGGACCGTGGCTAGGAGCGATGATATCGATTGCGTATTCTTTTATTTTGTCCAAGTTCTTCTGGATAGTCGTTCTGAAGGGCATCATGATTTCCCCATAGTACCTCTTGGCTGCCTCATATACTTGCCCTTCATCTGTGACGTACAAATCAGTTGTAGCCAAATGAGAGCCGAAGAAATCACAAGTGAAGAGTATTCTGTCTTCTCTCAAGTAGGTAAGCATTGTCTCCGGCCAGTGAACCCAGGGGGCATGGATAAACTCCAGGGTTCTATCTCCCAGCGAGATGGTGTCTTTATCATTGACCGTTATGAACTTGTCCTCTGGAATCATGAATAGGTCTATAAGCATCCCTTTGCATTTGGGTGTGGCAACGACCTTTGCCTCAGGGTATTTCTCGATGATTTGTGGAATGGCGCCCGAATGGTCCTGCTCAGCATGATTAGCAATAAGATAGTCTATATTCACAATGCCAAGCTGGTTCAGATTGTTCGTCAGGGTATTCTGCATAGTGGGGTCTACCGTGTCAATGAGAGCCGTCTTCTGGCTGCCTTTGACTATATATGAGTTATAACTCGTTCCATCGGGAAGTGGTATGAGTGAGTCAAATAGCCGTCTATCCCAGTCGGTTGCCCCCACACAATAAATTCCAGGTCTTATTTCTCTAGTTTTCATCCTACTCCATCCTTTCGAAATCGCTCTTAGCAGCCCCGCAGACGGGACATACCCAGTCATCGGGTATTTCTTCAAAAGGTGTGCCCGGTGCTATGCCGCCGTCTGGGTCTCCTAACTCAGGGTCATAAATGTAGCCACAAACAGTGCATTTGTATTTTGCCATTTTGGGTGTCACATCCTTCTTCTCCTCGATATAGCTCGGGGCGGTCTTGGGAGTGGTGCCTCGCTTAACCTGATGATAGTAAGCATAGGTCATAGGTTCGCCTTCCTTAATTACATCTGCCGCTATAAGCTCTGCTACAAAAATAGTGTGAGTTCCTATATCTAGCTCTCCTATTACCTTTGCCTCTATATAAGCAAGGGTATTGTCAATGACCACTGGGCATTTAGTCTCACCTATCTTATAATTTATGCCGTCAAACTTATCTATATCTCGGCCTGACTTGAAGCCAAAGTGACCGACAAAGGAGAGGGGTGTATCTTGGGAAAGGACAGATGCCGTCAGAACACGGCTTTCCTTGATATACTCGTGGGTTAGATTCCCTTTGTTGATGCTAACGGCAATGGTCGGCGGCTCAGACGTAATTTGGAAAACGGTGTTGGCTATTTGCCCATTGATCCTATCTCCCTTCCTTGAGCTTACTACATACAAGCCATAAGACAACTTATGCAAAGCCTTAAGATTCATCTATCACCTCCTTCATAAATAATTTTCATGTTCCCTCATACAAGATGCAGAGTTACTGAACCCTGTTTAATGAATGCCATAACGATAACTATTACTAATTATCAATTATATTGCTTATTTTGTCAAGATAGCTCAAGTTCTTCCTATTGTCAGTACTACTGAATGCTCTTTCTCTCTTTCTTGATAGCAATCTGAATTGCCGCGGGTCTTCACGTCGGTTGTCAGTGGGATGTATTATGAGCTTATGCTTATCGCACGTCAATACTTCCTACCCGCTCATCTGATTGGCCATACCGCACCCCTTCAATATGATACTTGCTTCGCAGCGTCCATGTCATTTGCACCTACCTACAAACCGTGATATGTAATTTGTGAAATACCCCAGAACCTCATAATAAACAGCTTCGTTAAGGACAAACCTCACGATGGCGAAAAGATGTCATTCTGAGCCTGAACGAAGTGCTCGCAGCCGGGGTAGGTTGGAGCATCCGCTCCAACAGTTCCTGGAGCAGACGCTCCAGGCCACCCTATGTCTTTAGTTAGGTGGTTTTGAGTACTATCGGGATACATGTCATACACTGTGGTATGATTGGGCGATGCGATCAGTCCGCTGGGAACTTAAGGATCAACTCTAGGAGGCATTACTACGATGAAAAGGGGCTCTAATGGTTTAGCTATTGTCGTAGATAAGGTTTCCTTCAGCTACAAGAATATTAAAGCGGTTGACAGGTTATCATTGCAGGTGCCTAGAGGCATAAGCTTCGGGCTGCTTGGCCCCAATGGTGCTGGAAAGACTACGCTTATCAGACTTTTAGTTGGTTTATCAAGACCACAATTAGGCACTGTTCGAATACTCGGCTCCCCTCCGTCCAGAAGACTGTCCCGTCGCATCGGCTATATGCCGCAACTCCACTCGCTATATTCTGAGCTATCCGTATTACAAAACGTGGACTTCTTTGCCCAGATTTACGGACTGAGAGACAAGGCCAAGCGCCGTAAACGGGTCGAAGAGGTAATTAAATTGGTTGGCCTGTGGCCACGCCGCAAAGACTCAGTGCAGAAGCTGAGTGGTGGCATGAAGCAGCGGGTTAGTCTGGCTTGTTCTATTGTCCATTATCCACGGGTGCTCTTTCTTGATGAGCCTACTGTTGGACTTGACCCTGAGCTGCGGGTTACCTTCTGGAATTACTTTACTGCCTTAACCAAACGGGGTGTCACGCTTATCATCTCCAGCCATACCATGGATGATGCCGCTCACTGTGATCGCCTTGCCTTTATGCGCCACGGCAAGGTCATTGCTCAAGGCACTCCAGACGAGCTAAGGCAGGCTACCCGAGAGCCTGACGCTACACTTGAAGACGCATTTCTCTATTTTACTCGCCGTAAGGTCGTGAGGATTCATGTCAAGTAAAGCCTTCATCATTGCTATCAGGGTCATACGCCAGCTAATACGGGACCCCAGGACAATGGCTCTGATCGTTGTTGTGCCATTGGTAGTAATGACTCTTATCGGTCTGAGTTTCCCCGAAGAGGATGTCCTGGATTATATCGCCCCAGCTCTACTGGCGACACTGGCACTATTCTTCAGTTTCTTACTTACCGGCATCAGCTTCCTCAGAGAACGCTCCCAGGGCACTATGGAGCGCCTCATGGCGTCGCCGGTATCACGCCTGGACATGGTTGTTGGTTATCTATTAGGCTTTTTCATATTTGCTCTGACTCAAACGCTGATTGTAGTTCTATTCACCATCTATGTGCTGGGTGTCAACTACTCCGGCGACCTATGGCAGATCTTCATATTCCAAATCGTGGTGATAATCGTTGCAGTTAATTTGGGCATCTTCACCTCAACATTTGCCCGAAACGAGTTCCAGATGGTTCAGTTTATTCCCCTGATCATAATCCCTCAGGTCTTCCTTTGCGGGGTCATATGGCCGGTTGAGCAAATGCCGGACTACCTCCAGTGGCTATCCTCAATACTACCTTTGACGTATGCGGTGGATGGGCTCAGGGACATTATGCTTAGTGGCAAGAACCTGATTGATGTAGGTGTTGAACTGGTGGTATTGATTGGTTTTGCCGCAGTTACATCAATCCTGGCGGCTATTACACTGAAAAGAGGCGCTTAAGGCTAACAACGCTCCATTACTAGTAACCCCGAAACCTGCGCTGAATAGCAACATTCATCAGTGGTGTTTTAGCGCCATCTTACATCTAAGCTGGTCAGCTGCCCATAGGCACGCCAGTAAGCCGGGCTGGCGGTTTTGGGTATCTTATCAGCAGGAATATTATCCCAGATAGAGAAACCAGCCCCAGGAAGGTATAGAAGGCTACCTTGTAGCTTCCCGAAACGTCATATATATACCCGGCGAAGACTGGTGCCGCCACAGCAGCGACTGAGGTCAGTGCTGACGTTATACCCCCGATTGTAGCGAATGCCTTCCGACCAAAAAGCCGGCCGCGGAACGCCAGTGTCAGTGGAATCGCCCCCCCGTACCCCAGGGCATAGATTACTGCGAAGACATACGCCATCCCGATACTTGTGACATTAATGAATATTAATATTCCCAGCGCCTGAATTACAGATGTAGCAAGCAGGAGGTATCGATTGTCAAACCTGTCACCCAGCCAGCCGAAGATAAGTCTTCCCGGGACACTCATAAGAATCATCGTGCCAAGACAACCAGCGGCAGCCTCGTAGGATATCCCGACGTCAACAAGGTGTGGTATCTGGTGTACTACAATTGCGCTAAGGATGCAAGCGCGGAGCATCATGGCGACAACAAATGTCCAGAAGGTTCCTGTTTTCATCGCCTCCCTAACGGTGAAGTTTATCTCTCCCGCCGTGACATTTGCTTGGGATTGCCCTTCAAATTCAACACCTTCTGCCCCCAGCGCTACTTCCGCACGTTTGACCACTTCGCCATCGGGAAGCAAGCCCTTATCCTCCGGCTTGCTCCTGACGATGTACGCTGCCGGAAGGCCCAACACCAACACCATCACGCCTATGACTATCGATGCCGTACGCCAGCCGAAGTTGGTGATAAGCAAAGCCAGCAAAGGCACCATTGCGGCACCACCCAAACCACCACCCGTGGTGATGAATGAGAGGGCACGGCTTCTCCTCTTGATGAACCAGTTCGCTGTGGCGGTAGTTGTGGCATGGAAGAAGCCGGTTTCGAAACCCATGGTGACAAGGAGCCCAAAGATGAGGTAGAGACTCAGCACACTATTGACCGTACTAAGGGCCATAAACCCGATGCCGGTAAGGGTTACACCGATGAATATCAGCTTTCTGGCGCCGAATTTGTCAATCAGCCATCCAATGATGGGCCCCTCGATGCCCCCTTCTAACCTGGACAACGAATAGGCGCCAGACGTAATCGCCCTTGACCAGCCGAACTCGGCAACCATCGGGTTGAAAAAGGCGCTGAATCCGTAAAATACTGAACCTATGCCTAGAAAATAAAGGAAGCTGCCGGCGGCAACGACCCACCAGCCGTAGAAGACTCTCTTCGGTCTTGAGGCGAGTTCCTTTATGGTATTCATCTAGATTGAGTGCTATTCCCTCCGTATGAGACGCATCATCCTTTCTGCAACTGCGAGATTTCACATGCAGCCCAAAAACCAGATTCCCTTACCGTCGCATCTCACCGCGCAGCCTACTATGGTTACAGGAATAGTGTGCACATTCACACTGGTCTTATACCCGTAGGTGCATCGGTAATGCTCGATGTCCGCTTCGGAAACCTTACAAGGAGGAATGCCAATCCTGACAAACTAACCAGCCCTATGAAGGCATAGAAGGCTATGCTGTAGCTGCCTGTGGTATCGTATATGTATCCAGCAAACACCGGCGCGGCCACAGTGGCAATGGCGGTAAAAAACGATGTTAGTCCGCCCATAGTGGCGAATATCTTGCGCCCGAAAAGCTGTCCTCTGAGCGCTATCGTCAGCGGGATCGCCCCCCCATAACCAACACCGTAGACTGCTACAAACACGTATGCCGTCCAGAGGCTGTCAACGTTGATAAGGATCCATATTCCTGCTGCCTGAAGCGCTGATGAGACAAGCAGCAGCAGTCTCTTGTCAAATATGTCGCCCAGCCAGCCGAACAGAATCCTACCCGGAACACTTATGAGAACCATCGTGCCGAGAACAGCAGACGCAGCGGTGTAGGAGATCCCGACGTCAACCAGGTGAGGTATCTGGTGCACCACCAACGCGCTAAGGATGCAGGCACGTAGCATCATGGCGGGCATATAGGTCCAAAATGCAGTGCTTTTCAGGGCCTGCCTAACAGTGAGATTGATCTCGTCTTCCGGCATAGCCACCGATGATTGCCCTTCCACCTCAGCGGGAACCGCCTCAGGCCCCGCTTGTGGGCCTTTAGGAACCATAGCGCCGTCAGGCAGCATGCCTTTATCTTCCGGCCTGCTCCTCATCACATAGGCTAATGGAAGGCCGCCTATCAATAGCACCACACCGATGATTACACCGGCCAAACGCCAGCCATACTGAGTGATGAGGAAAGCGAGTAAGTTCACCATGACGAACCCACCCAAACCCCCGCCAACGGTGATGAAGGCTAGGGCACGGCTTCTCTTTCTAATAAACCAGTTAGCAGCGGCGGTAGTGGTGGCATGGAAGAAACCAGTGTTGTACCCCATAGATATGAGGAGCCCGAAAATGAGGTAGAGGCTCAAGGTGTTGCTGATTGCAGGTAGACATATATACCCGATGCCGGCAAGTATTACGCCAATGAATATCAGCTTCCTTGCCCCAAACTTGTCTATCAATGGCCCAATGATTGGCCCTTCAATGCCACCCTCCAGCCGAGAGAGTGAATAAGCGCCAGAGGTGGCTGCCCTCGACCAGCCGAACTCGGCAACCATTGGGTTGAAGAAGGTATTGAATCCATAGAAGATCGAACCTATGCCGAGGAAATAGAGGGAACTACCTGCTGCGACGATCCACCAACCATAGAAGACCTTATTCGTTCTTGCCTTAATCTGTGTGATCACATTCATTGGATATATCTTATAGAAGGCGATGGGCGCCTTGCAAACAAGGGGCGGAGCCCGTCGTCCGAATCAGGCACCGCCCCTTCTATTTTAGATAATATCAGCTCTGAGGTCACAAATCAACACCACGCATTTATTGAATTAGGCCCCAGACGGTGATGAAGGAAAACCAAGCACAGTATGTCAGACGACACACATTATACAGCTACGCTGCCTTTGGCACTCGGCACACGACCAGCCTAATGTCTCGGCTTTAAACACAGTAAAGACACAATGTGGTAAACTTGCAGGAAAGGGTGAAGCAGCTAATATAAGCCCGTACCATTCAAAGTTTCCATGCGCTTTGCCCCTTGCTTATCGCCCTGTAGAATACCCAAAGGAGGAATGTAAGTGATGTATGAGACCATACTTTACGAGAAAAAAGGCAAGATAACAACGATTACGCTCAACCGGCCAGAAAGAATGAATGCTATCCTCCCCTTCGTCACGCCCAAAGAACTGGAGTCAGCGGTCGGCGAGGCCAATGCAGATCCCGATGTACATGTGATAATCCTCAAAGGTGCGGGGGGGTCGTTCTGTGCTGGCTTCGACATGGAGTTTGTTGCTGACCAGCCCGGTCCGGCTACCGACGAACCTTGGGATCCGTACCGGGACTTAATGTGGACAACATCCACCTGCGCCAGTTGGATGAGCATGTGGCGAGGCTCAAAGCCGGTTATCGCCCAGGTACATGGCTGGTGCGTGGGAGGCGGCACTGATATGGCTCTGTGCTGCGACATCATCATTGCTGCCGAAGACGCCTATTTCGGTTACCCCCCAGCCCGGGTCTGGGGCTCGCCAACCAGCTTCATGTGGGTCTACAGGCTGGGTGCGAGCTGGGCCAAGTACTTGATGCTCACCGGCGATGCAGTAGATGGCAAAACGGCAGAGCGCATCGGCCTCATCCTCAGGGCCGTTCCCGCCAACAGGCTGGAGGATGAAGTGCTGTCTCTTGCTCAGCGGATGGCCCAGATCCCGCTGTCTCAACTTGTTACCATGAAGCTCATCGTTAACCAAGCCTACGATAACATGGGGCTCGTCAGCACCCAACTGCTAGGATGCATGGCTGATGGAGCCATGCGGCATACAGCGGAAGGGTTGGCCTTTACCAAATCGCTCATGGAGAGAGGTATGGCAGCCACGATCGCCGAGCGAGACGCCCCTCATCACGACTACAGTCAGCGTCCCAAGCGCAAGTCGTAAGTCAAGGGACATATCGTAAAGTAGCCTTGGAAGGCATTAGATCCTTGGCAAAAATTAGCAAGGGCGCTAACCTTGCAAAGGAGAAAACAACATGGCAAAGGTCACCTACGAGAGACGAGGCAACATATTCCATATCACCATCAACCGCCCTGAGGTTCGCAATGCGGTCGACCCTGAGACCGGAGCTTTGATTACACAGGCCTACCTCGCTTTCCGTGATGACGACGATGCCTTGGTCAGCATCATCACTGGCGCTGGCAACGAGGCATTTTGTGCTGGTGCGGACTTAAAGGCGCTCTCAAAATTACCGCCAGACCGCCCCCTCGGTTTGGCCAGAGACGTGGACAAAGCCAGAACCGATATATACAACAACCTGGGCTTCATGGGCTACACCCGAGGGGTAGATATCTTCAAACCCACCATCGCAGCTATCAACGGCTGGTGTGTAGCCGGCGGTCTTGAGCTTGCCACCTGGTGTGACCTGCGAATCGCCGCAGACAACGCCAAGTTCGGTGTCCTCAACCGGCGCTTCAATGTCCCTCTGGTCGATGGTCTAACGGTTCGCCTTCCTCGTATTATCGGACTGGGGCGCGCCATGGACATGATTATTACTGGCAGAGTGATCGACGCTCAAGAGGCGCTACAATTCGGCCTGGTGAGCGCTGTAGCCCCCAGGGATAAGCTCATGGAACGAGCGACACAAACCGCCAAACAGATATGTGAGTATCCCCAGGGGTCTATCCGCACCGATAAAGAGTCCGTCCTGCGCAGCTACGGACACACCCTTACCGAGGCCTATCTTATAGAAGCCGAATTGGGGGCCTTGACTCAAATTCGGGGTATCAACAGCCAGACAGGGGCAACTGCCTTTGCCGAGGGTAAGATTGGCCGACATGGCCACCGCACCACCGGCCATAAGTGGGACCGGCACGGATTGTAGCCTAGACACAAGGGGCCGACAGGTCTACGAACAAGACAACCTTACCATGCCAGACACAGCCTCCCTTGGGCGTCGACACCCAAATCCACATGCCCGCAGGCTCTATTGCCAAGCCACTGGGTGTGCTATTTCCTGCTGCCGACTGTTAACCTCAGCTTCGTTCACGGTACAGCGCAGCGAGGTCAGATAGCGTATCCAGGTCGTTTTCTTCAGTAAAATCAGGCCACGACACCAGAACGTACGTGTTGTTATTCCATATCGGGTCGAGCCACATAATGTTGTTTTGTTCCTCGTCCTCATCCTTTACAAGTTGGTAGAGCTCACTGTTACTGGTAGGCTCGTACGAGTGCCCCATGTGTGTCATGTACCCTGTTCCGGTGTACTCAGCGCAGATATCAATGTCGCCGGCCTCCATTCCCTGCCGCAGAGTCGTAGTTGAGATGTCTGAGACCAGATTAACTGTGAAGCCCCGGTCCTCCAGCAACTGCTTCATCATCTGACCAATGATGTACTGTTCGGTGAAGTTCTTGTTTCCTATGATAACTGTGCCGACCGTGGTCGCAGCTTCACCCGTGAGCAACTCCTTGTCCTCTAGGTAGCTCTGCGCAACCTCGTCTGGCTCCAACTTATCGATATCCACTTCCGCATTTAGTCCCTGCCACACACTCTGACAATCACTGATTATCTGCGCTGTCGCGTCCTGACCTCCGCCGGGAAAGGTTGCTACCAGCTCGTTCAAGATGTCCTCAAGCTCGGGATACTGGTCAAGTACATCCCCACGTACGTTGGGAGCGAGGTCATACGGGGGCCAGAACGACTTATCATCCGAGTAAACGTGCCATCCGTTCTCCGATATGGCCGCATCAGTCCCGAAAGCCATGGCTACATCACATTGATGGTTCTCCAGACCCAGTAGTGAGGCTCCGGGCGCGCCGGTCATCAGGCAGCCCTCCTCTACGTTGAAGTCATACGTCTGCTCAAGAGCGGGAAGTCCATCAGGGCGAGTAGAGAATTCGAAGCCAACATACATTTTGATTCCCTGCCCACATCCTGCCCCGCAAGACACAGCCGTCATTAGCAGCGTGACAGCCAGCAACACCACTGTCGCCGCAGCAATCGTCTTTCTCATTTCGTCCTCCTTATCTTTCCTGAATCCTGCCTCTCTGCCTCCATCGACAGCATATCCGCTCATATATTCTCCAGCTATCACCCCCCTTGTTTAGTTTGCCCTTCGACTCTCAGGCCTCGCGGTGTTACCCACTTCTCAATCTGCTCCAACAGGAACCCAAGCGTAATCGCCATGAGCGCTGTAGGTGCCGCTCCCTGGAGTATCAGTAGCGGCTGGGAAGCCAATACACCCGTAAAGGTTATCCGACCCAACCCCTTGCCACCAACGAGAACAGCCAGTTCCGCCGTACCTACTGTTATAATGGTGCAAAGTCTGATACCAGCCATTATTACCGGCCTTGCTAAGGGCAACTCGATTTTTCGTGCGATTTGCCACCTGCTCATCCCCATGCCCTTCGCTGCTTCGATTACCGCCAGGTCGATGTTGCTTATGCTGACATAGGAGTTCCTCACTATCGGCAATAACCCATATATAACAAGCGCTACAACCGCCGATTGCAAACCAAAACCCAGTAGCGGCGCCATGATAGCGATGATCGCCAGGCTGGGTATGCTCTGTCCTATATTGGCTCCTCCTATTACCGGGGCCGCCAGTTTCGTCAACCCTGGCCGGGTAACCAAACCCCCCAGTGGCACCCCTATGATCGTAGCTATCAGGACAGCCATAAACACCATTTGCAGGTGGTTCCCCGCTTCGCTGAATATGTCTCCCCAGGTGAAGACGTCGAAAATCCCTACCTTCTCCAGGCTTGTGATCCAGATGGTCAAGCCAATGAGAACCACTGAGAAAACGAGATAGACAACAAACCGTCTCATTCTGACCCACTCTCAGACGCCTCTCTCAATCCTCTACGTATGTCGTCAAAGGACAGCACTCCTCGGAGTCTGTTGTCCTTGCCCACCACAGCTAAGACCATTACACCACTGCTCAACATCATAGACAGCGCTTCATTCAGCACCATAGTCTCGCCTGCAACCATGGAGGATGGGGTCACTATGGCACCAGCCGTTGCGTCCTGCTTCACCTCAGCCTCGCCGACCCATCCAATAAACCTCCCGTTAGCATCTACCACCGCAACCACATCCCTCTTCCCTTCCTTGATAAGTTCATCAGCGCGTTTCACGTTCTCCTCTGCTTTTATAACCAGCGGAGAGGCATCCATAACCTCCGTCACCCGTATCAATTGCAATCCCTTGAGGGCCCTATCGGCACCGATGAAGTCTTCCACAAACCTATCCTTTGGTCTGTAAGTCAGATCAGCAGGTGTCCCATACTGCACCAGCCTTCCTTCCTTTAGCAAGGCTACCTTGTCACCCATCTTGATCGCTTCGTAGATGTCGTGTGTTACGAAGACGATGGTCTTTGATATCTCCTGCTGTATCTTGAGGAACTCGTTCTGCAGGTCTATCCTCGTTATGGGGTCGATGGCTCCGAACGGTTCATCCATTAGCAATGTTGGCGGGTCCACCGCCAGAGCACGAGCCAGACCGACTCGCTGCCGCTGTCCACCCGACAGTTCGCTGGGGTACTTGCCGAGCACCTCATCTGGGTCCAATCTGACAAGTCCAAGCAGCTCTCTCGCTCTTTCCCTGCGTTTCACTCTGGCCCAACCCTTTAGTACGGAAACTGTTTCTATATTTTGCCCTACGGTCATATGGGGGAAGAGCCCAATCTCTTGAATAGCATAACCGATATTCCTCCGCAGTTCGTTCTCATTCACCGTGGTCACATCGACCCCATCCAGGTATATCTTACCGCTTGTTATTGGGATGAGACGATTGATCATTTTCATGGTAGTCGTCTTCCCACAGCCCGACGGCCCCAGAAGCACGCAGAGTTCGCCTTGCTGAACCTCAAAGCTGACGTCATTGACCGCCTGAGTCCCATCAGGGTAGGCCTTAGTAACGTGCTCCAGCGTAATCATGGCGCTACCTCTTCTTCAGCCCTTTAGACGTAACGGTACTCTGCACCAGCGCCATGACACCGTCAGTTGCCAACGCGAGAAGGGAGACTGTGACGCCCCCAATGATAATCAAATCCATCCTGGCATTGCGCAGTCCTCTAAATATAGGTGTCCCCAGCCCACCGGCACCGACGAACACGGCTATTGTTGCGATCCCGATGAGAAGCATAAGTGAATTCCTAACGCCAGCCATTATCACAGGCAACGCGATTGGGAGCTTTACCCGAAGCAGTATCTGCCTTTCGGTCATCCCCATTCCCCTGCCAACCTCAATGAGCGCCAAATCAACCTGCCGTATCGCCGTATACGTATTGCGTATGATGGGAAGCTGTCCATAGATAACTAACGCAATAATGGCTGGGAGAAAACCAATGGATTTCAGCGTCATCGCGGCAAGAACAAGCATAAGCAGCCCAAACAGCGCCAGGCTGGGCACAGTCATCATGATCTCAGCCAAATACAGGACGGTCTCCGCTAACCTTTCTCTCCCCCTGCCTGAGATGTATATTCCGACAACAAGGCCCAGAATAAGCGCTATGCTGCCAGCGACGAAGACGAGCCACACATGCCTGGTGGTCCACTCCGCCAGCAGCTCAGGGTGCCGCACGACGAATTCCCACGCCTCAACGATTGCTTCTAACATTTCAGAATCCTGGCCTAGTTGCCCCCACTAACCGTTGGCTTTCCTTCACGTAGGGGACCTCGCGCTTCCTCGACGATCCCCCTTTCAAATCTACCACCGTTCTTTCAACCCAATCCTGCCTCCGGCCACCCACAAGTTGCACCGAATCATATAATTTGTAGAAACGACAGTGCCAAACCGCCGCGAGCTTGTTGGTGTGCCAGCAAAATGTGCGAGCTCCGTCAACCGTCCCTCTCGCCATAGCTGTCATAGCATACTAGCTCGCTGAGTTCCACCCTGCCTTTCTCGGGTGATTCCGCTGCATATCCCAGCGAAATGAGGGATAAGATCCTTCTATCACGTGGGATGCTCAGGATTTCCTTGGCCCTCTCTTCGTAATCAGAGCCGTAGGAGCCAATCCAGCACGCACCCAGGTCTAAAGCGTGAGCAGCCAGAAGTATGTTCTGGGTTGCCGCCGCCCCGTCCTCGACAGGATGACTGGAGCCATGTGGGTCAATAACTACGGCGATGCCGATAGGAGCTTGAGCAATAAATCTCCCAAAGGGAGCTACGCTTGCCAATTTATTCTTAATCTCTCCATCTCTAATAACTACGAATGTCCAGGGCTGCCTGTTGCTCGATGAGGGCGCCCACCGACCCGCTTCAAGGATTTGTGTCAGCTTTTCCTCCGGTACCGCTTTGACTTGATACTGCCTGATGCTTCTTCTTTCCCTTATAGCCTCAAACACATCCATGCAAAACCTCCCTAACGCCTGGCTATTACCGCGCCTCGAACTTTGGCTCCCTCTTTTCTAAGAATGCCCTCACCGCTTCGGCGTGGTCGGCACTGCGAAAGCAAGCATCAAGCCCCATTGTTTCGAACTTCATTTGCGTGCGAATGTCGGTATCCAACCCCTGATATAGACCTCGCTTTGCCATCTGGATGGCAAATGGAGGCAGTTTGGCAATGTTGCTTGCCATCTCCTGCGTGGCTTGCTTCAGTTCATCCGCTGGCACAAGCTGATTCAACAGGCCAATCTCATTAGCTTCAGCGGCACCGAATATGCGAGCAGTGAATACCAGCTCGCAAGCCTTGGCAATACCCACGATGCGAGAAAGAGTATAGGTCGACCCAAACTCGGGGATGATCCCAATCCGAGCAAACACCGCTCCAAAGCGCGCCTTCTCCGAAGCTATCCTTATATCGCAGTGAAGGCTGATGGTCATGCCGCCACCGACGGCGACCCCACCGATGGAAGCAATGATCGGCTTCGATACCACTCGCATCTCCTCAACGACGGCCGGTATCGCGTCACGCCTTTCTTGTCGCACGGGCGCCTCCTCCTCTCTTTTATCTAGCGCCTGAGCAGAATCGCGTAAATCAGCGCCCGACGAGAACGCATCGCCGGCCCCGGTCAAGATAACCACCCTCACCTCCGGGTCGGCATCCACTTGGCGAAAAGCCTGCGCCAACTCCACCAGCATTGTGCTGGTCATGGCATTGAGTCTGTCGGGCCGATTCATGGTGATGGTTCCGATCCAGTCCTTCTTTCCCACCAGAAGTGTCTCATAGTTGTTCATTAGAACCTCTCAGTCACTAAATATGCTTAACCACATTTCTCTCAATTGGTAGCAGTCATGGTTTTTTACTAAAAGCACTTGGTCACATGTTCCGCAGCGCCATTTAAAATGTTCCTCTACAGCACTCTGCTATCGCGACTCGAAATTTGGCTCCCTCTTTTCCAAGAACGCCTTCACTGCCTCGGCGTGGTCGGCGCTGCGGAAGCAGGCATCAAGCCCCATGGTTTCGAACTGCGTCTGCGTACGAATGTCGGTATTCTGCCCTTGATAAAGGCCTCGTTTTGCCATCTGGATGGCAAACGGAGGCAGTTTGGCGATGGAACTTGCCATCTCTTTTGTCGCCTGCTTCAGTTCTTCTGCGGGCACAAGCTGGTTTACCAGCCCAATCTCTTTAGCCTCAGCGGCATCGATTATGCGAGCGGTAAATACCAGCTCACAGGCCTTGGCGATGCCGATAATACGAGAAAGAGTATAGGTCGAACCGTATTCGGGGATTATGCCCAAACGTGTGAAGACAGCGCCGAATCGGGCCTTCTCTGAAGCGATCCTTATATCAGCACACAAGCCTAAAGTCAAAGCCATCCCAACACAGACACCGTTGATAGACCAGATGATTACCTTCCCCATCTCCCTCATGAAAGTCGGCATAGCGTTTATAGCCGATTCCGGTGCTGGACCTCCCGCTGGCATCTTCCCTCTCAACTCCAACCCGGCGGCAAAATCGTGTATATCTGCACCGGCAGAAAAGGCATCGCCTGCCCCAGTCATGACCACAACCCTAACATCGGGATCGCTTGCCATTTCCCGCATGGCTTGGGGAAACTCATCGCGCATCTTGGTATTGAAGGCATTTAATCTTTCGGGACGATTGAGTGTGATGGTGCCAATCCACTCCTCCTTTTCCACCAGAAGTGTCTCATAGTTGCTCATCAGTACCTCCCAGGTATTCGATTTAGGCAATCTAATTCTTGACCTGTTACACTGCAGGATTGTAGGTTGGCATGAGGCCAAAGTCAAGCAAGGTATCTCGGTCTGTTGCACACATTGGCGGTCTTACTGGGTTGCTAACTGCGGTGAAAGCTACGATCTGTCTCCATAAACTGTGAATACTGATAAGTTATAATGGAAGGCAAACACAACTAACCCTTGGTGGCCACCCGAACACAAGAAAGGCGGTGCAAAAGATGAATAGTTTATGTAATCATAGGTTCTCACAGTTGTATGCCCAGGTTTCAGCTAGCCATGGTGCTTGCGTAGCGGTATTTCTTTAATGAACATATTAGCTACCCAGGCGACGACGATGACTATGAAACCTATGAAGAAAATCTCCCCCAAGGCCGAACTGAGAGCCAGCTTGAGCGATTCTAATACCTCATCAAAGAGCGCTATCCCTTGCGTCCCCAACTGCTCAAACATATCCATCAACTGACTTTGGGCCTGAGGGCTCACAAGTGCCTGTGGATTATGCGCCAGTGTATTTAGCGCTTCTGGTGGTATGACCGCCTTTGCGGTATCGGATAGGCCACTGACGAACTCCGTAGCGAACCTATTGTTCAGCGCTGACCCATAAATGGCCAGCCCCAAAGCACCGCCAAAGGACCTAGCGAAGGCATTCGAAGACGTAGCCACTCCCATAACGGCATAAGGGACTGCGTTCTGTACCGCGATGGTATACAGAGGCATGATAATGCCCGCTCCAATGCCTGCAATAATTATGTAAACCACCGCTGTCGCATAGCTGGTCTCAACCGTCATTATAGAGATTAGCCCGCAACCCACTGCCATGATTGCCAGTCCCACAACACCTTGCAACCGGTAATGTCCCCCTGTGCGTGATAGAACCTGCCCGGATACAATGCTACCTGCCACCACCCCTAACATCATAGGCGTTAAGAAGCTACCGCTGGCAGTGGCTGATGTCCCCAGCACGCCCTGAAAGAAGAGCGGGATGAAGATAATTGCCCCGAATGTGCCAAAACCGGTCAAAAAGGTAACGATCGTCGATACAGCTACAATCCGGTTCTTGAATATCCACAGAGGAATAATGGCCTCCTCGGCTCGGCTTTCGATCACCACGAAAAGGATCGCCATTGCCGCTGAGAAAACGAACGTGCCGATTATCGGGGCAGAAACCCATGGAAAATCGACGCCAGCCCACGATAGAGCCAGCATAGCTGGTACCACCGAGAGTATGAGTGTCACCAGGCCAAGGTAGTCGATCTTGCGCTTTAAAGCGGCTGGCTTCAACTGAGGGAAGAAGAATACGAATAGGCCAATGACCACGATTCCCAGAGGCACATTAACGAAGAAGACCCAGTGCCATGAGAGGCTGTCGGTTATGAATCCACCCAGCGTTGGCCCAATTACGGACGATATGCCGAACACCGCAACGGCTAAACCTTGGTACTTCCCTCTTTCAATCGCCGGAAAAAGGTCGCCAATGATGATGAATGCATTGGCCATCATGATCCCGGCGCCTGCACCCTGCAGCCCTCGAAAGATGATGATTTGCAGCATTGTCTGGCTAAAGCCACAGAGGATGGAGCCGCCTATGAAGATCGCTATTCCCGCGGTATAGAACCACTTTCGACCGTATATATCGGTCAGTTTACCAGTGATTGGCACAG
>Ga0315532_1000946_pt1 | contig 22893 bp, 21 predicted proteins | sample SalMarWE160370MG_FD_203082 | JGI IMG/M metagenome (GOLD analysis project Ga0315532, IMG submission 203082) | Salt marsh sediment microbial communities from the Plum Island Ecosystem LTER, Massachusetts, United States - Salt Marsh Sediment WE1603-70 ...
CCAATTTCTCTGCCGCCTGGGCTTCACCCTCGGCGTGAACCACCTTGGCTCTCCTCTCTCGCTCAGCCTCAGCTTGGGCTGCCATAGCCCTCTGCATTGTTTGCGGCAGTTGCACATCCTTAACCTCTACCATGCTCACTTTTATACCCCAGGGGTTAGTGCCTTCATCAACCACCGACTGTATCTTTTCGTTGAGCCTGTCCCGCTGGCCTAATAGCTCATCCAGAGTAGATTGTCCGACAACATTTCTTAAGGTGGTAGCGGCAAGCAGCGAAGTTGCCTTGATATAGTCGAGCACCTTGAGAATAGCCTCTGAGGCATCGACCACCCGAAAGTAAATTACGGCGTCAACCCTGACAGTAACATTGTCCAAGGTGATGCACTCTTGCTCTGGAACGTCCATGGTGATTACCCGAAGGTCAAGTTTCCGCATATTCTCAATGAAAGGTATAATCAAGACCAGGCCCGGTCCTCTAAGGCCAACCCACCTGCCCAAGCGGAAAACGCCCCCTCTTTCATACTCTCGAACGATTTTGATAGCTGCCGACAGAAGTATTATTACTACTACTGCGATAATAAAATAAATAAACCAGTTCATTTTTCCTCCTTTTCTTTAGATTTTTTGGCCACCCAGAGTTTCAATCCTTCTACTTTGGTTATTATCACCTCCTCTCCGGGTTCTATTTTACTACCTTCGGCTATGGCTGTCCATAACTCTCCCTCAGCCAGAACCGTGCCCTTGGGGTTGAGGGTCGTTTGCACTACAGCTTCTTTCCCTATCATCTCCTCTACACCAGCCGAGAGTTTTAGCCTCTGGCCTTTTACGATGGCATAAATGACAAAAATAATAAAGGCGACGGCAAAAACTATGGCTATGATAATTGGGCCAGTCATTTCGATACCCATAAATGCTACCCTCCTATTCTTTTAATTTCTTTGCTACCCATAATTTCAACTCTTCCACTTTGGTTATTATCACCTCCTCACCCGGTGCTACTCTGCCGCCTTCCGATGCCGCCGTCCATAATTCTCCCTGGGTTAAAACCGTGCCCGTAGGGTCGAGGGGTGTTTTTGCTATGGCCGTTTTCCCTATCATTCCCTCAGCCCCGGTAGCCTTGCGTCGCCTTTGCCCGCGGACAATGGCGCCGATGACAAAGATAGCGAAAGCGGTGATGCCGGCCGTAACCCCGGCAATTAGCCCTCTATTTATCTCTATGCCAGGGCTGTGGCTGAACAATATCAGCGAGCCAATAACCATCGAGACTATACCTCCGGCTGTCAATAACCCAAAACTGGTGGTGAAGTACTCGGCGATAAAAAGTCCCACGGCAAGTAAAATGAGTGCCAGGCCTCCCCAGTAAGCATTAAGCACACCCAGGGAGTAAAACGCCAGGAATAAGCTGATGCCACCAGCGACCCCGGGAAAAACCAGCCCCGGGTTGGAAATCTCAGTAATTAACCCTATGGTAGCCAGGGTAAAGAGGATGTAGGCAATGTTGGGGTCGCTGAGGGTTTGCAAGAATTTTTCAATGGCATTCATTTCGTTTCTAGTTGAACCATAGTTCGTAGTATCAATGATAACTTCCTCGCCACTTGCTAAAGTAACTTTCCAGCCATTGATTTGGGAAATAAGGCTTTCTAAATTATCAGCTCGCAGGTCGATAAGGTTATATCCCAGGGCATCAACATCGGTGAATGATTTGCTTTCCGTAACTGCCAGCTCGGCTTCTTCCATATTCCGGCCACGCTCCTCAGCTATCGTTTTCATCCATTTAGCTGAGAACTCGACTATTTTTTTCATTTGGTCTTCTGGTATTTCCTCTCCTCCAGCAGATACAGGATGGGCAGCGCCGATAGTCGTGCCCGGCGTCATCGCCGCTATATGGGCAGATAGAGTAATGAAGGTTCCCGCTGAGGCAGCCCAGGCAGCTTTGGGTGAAACGTAAACCACGATGGGCACGTCGGCATTCATAATCCTTTTGACTATCTTATCGGTTGAGTCAAGAAGCCCACCGGGGGTATCTAGCTCAATTATGCAGACAGTAGCGCCATCCTTCTCCGCCTGGCTGATACCCCGATCGATATAGTCAGCTATCACGGGCACAATGGTGCCATCCACGGTGAGAACTTCCACAGTAGTAGGGCTTGCGGCGGCGATCAGGCTGCCTCCTAAACCCGCAGCTACGGGAATCACAAGCACAGCAAGGAAAAAAAGCTTAAGCCCGGTTCTAAGCATCTCGCATTAACCCCAAGTTAATTATAAACTAAGCAATTAAAAGCAACAAATATTTTTCAATTTCATCATTGAAGCTAGATACAGCTTAGTGTAGAATAGGCTAAGGATGAAGAACCAAAAATGTAAGGGGATGCAGGACTTGCTCCCCGAGGATATGTTGCGCTTTCGCCGTATTGAAGATGTCTTCCGGACTTGTTGTCGTAACTGGGGCTATCAGGAGGTGAGAACGCCAACCTTAGAATACCTCTATTTGTTTACAGCTACGGGAACACTTACTCCGAGCATGTTAAGCAAGGTGTATTCCTTTCTTGATTGGGATGGCTGGAGCGGTGAGCGGGTCGTCTTGAGGCCCGATGGCACTATTCCTGTAGCCAGACTCTACATCGACAATCTAAGTGGACAAGAATTAGCCAGGCTTTTCTATGTGACTAATATCTTCGCTTTCGAGGGAACAGGGAAAGAGAACAGGGAGCGATGGCAATGTGGTGCTGAGTTTTTCGGTGGTGCCAAATCTGCTCCGGATGTGGAGATAATTCTGCTGGCTGAAGAGGTTATCCGCAGACTTGGTCTCAGCAACATTGCACTGCAACTGTCTCATGCTGGCTTGGTGAAGGCGTTGCTCAAAGAGTTTAAGCTCAGCCCCGGTGAGGAAGCTAGGATGACGAACCGCATTTTGGAAGGAAATTGGCAGGCATTGACCAAGGCGAAATCCATTAACCCCGAAATCGACAGGCTCGTGGCTGCGCTATTGGGCCTCAAGGGAAAATCGAGCAGCTTTCTATACAATGTAAGAGCTTCATTCCCCAAAGCTTCGCAGGACTTTAAGTCCAGCCTGGAGGACCTCATAAACATTACCACATTACTGGATAACCTGGGTTGCAGCTATAAAATTGATATCGCAGCGATACATGGTTTTGAATACTATACCGGAATCTGTTTTCAGTTCCTGGCTGCTGGGGAAAAGATAGGTGGCGGAGGAAGATATGATAACCTTGTGCCTCTTATGAATGGAGAGGACATCCCCGCCTGCGGATTTGCCTTATATGTGGACCCTATAATGAAAGTACTTCCACTGGAGAAGGAGAAAAAGGGCGAACCTGGAATCCTGGTTAAAGGTGAGGAATTGACTCCGGAAATAGCAAAGACGTGCTTTACTGTGGCGGAATCGCTTCGTGACGCCGGACACCCAGCAGAGCTTGACTTCACGGGTCGAGAAGAATCTAATTACAGGTGGGTCGTCCTGGTTTCGGGAAAGGAGCCCTCTCCGTTTGTGCTCACGGATTGTGTACAAGGGCGACAGCGGGATGCCGCTTCTATGGCAGAGATTCTTCAAGTGGTAAGTGAGGGATGAAAGACTACCAAGACGGCTGCATAAAACTCGCCCTTCCTAAAGGCAGGTTTCTATCGCCTACAGCTAACTTGCTCGCCGAGATAGACCTGGGATTCCAGGATTATAGCGATAAAACAAAGCAATATCGCCTTCGCTCGGTAAGGTTTCCCAGTCTTTCCGCTAAAATACTTCAGGAAAAAGATATTTCCATACAGGTGGCTGTAGGGAATTACGACCTGGGTATTTGTGGTTTGGATTGGATTGAAGAATTCCTGGTGAAATATCCAGTAGGAGCTCTGGTAAAAATATCGAGTCTAAATTATGGTGAAGGCAGTATACACGTGGTTGCCAGTGCTGAAACGGAGATAGCCAGCCTCAATGAATTATCAGCCCGGAGAAATGACTATCGTATAGTAAGTGAGTATCCTAATCTAGCTGAGGCCTTTGCCTTAAATCTCAGAATGAGAAGGTTCAGGATTTTCCCGGTGTGGGGGGCTGCTGAAGCTTATCCCCCGGAAAATGCCGACCTGGCGGTGCTCTGGGGGAAGAGTGGAGCGCATATAGCAACTCAAGGCTTAATTCCCCTCAAGAGATTACTCCCCGTTACTGCCTTTCTAATAGCCAATCGAGAGAGCCTGGAGAACAAGGATTTGAGCCAGATATTGACGTGTTTTAGCTCCAAGATTACCACTGAGCCGCAGACATCAATAGAAAATGAACTTGGTAGCTCTGAGGAACTAAAGAGGCCTCGTCCATTGTGGCAGGCAAAGGAAATCAACCTGGCTTTGCCTGATGGGCACCAGCAGGCACCTACTTCGCAGTTTTTGAAGCGCGCTGGGCTGGTACTTCAGGGGTATTCTGAAGAGGTAGTGAGCCGCCGACCCTCCGCTGATTTAGGCTGGCTGGGCATTAAAGTAATCAGGCCGCAGGATATGCCTCTGCAAGTGGCTAATAGCCATTTCGACCTAGCCATAACAGGTGAGGACTGGCTGCTGGAACACCTCTGTCGCTTCCCCTCAAGCCCGGTGAAGAAATTGTTTGCTCTTGGCTTTGGCACCGTCAAAATTGTCGCTGCAGTGAGCCAGGAAATGCCTGTGTCCAACGTTGATGAATTGAGATCAGTCGTCCAGAGCAGCAAGCTTGCTCCTCTAAAAGTAGCCTCGGAGTACATAAATATTGCCGACAGGTACCTGCGGGACAATCACATTAACCCATACAAGCTAATTCCAACCTGGGGGGCGAGCGAGGCTTTTTTACCCGAGGATGCCGATATGCTTATTGATAATGTCCAGACAGGGAAGGCCCTCAAGCAACACAAATTAAAGATTATCGATGTGCTCTTCCGGTCTTCGGCTTGTCTAATTGCCAACAAAGATAGTCTTGCATCTTCCGATAAAAAAGAGAAAATGGAGTTCCTTACACAGAAATTGCGCGCGGGGCTATCGTGACAAGTCTTCTTTTTTGTCATTGCGAGCCTTTTTCCCTCGTCATTGCGAGGAGCAAAGTGACGAAGCAATCCCCGCCACGGGTAGGATTATTGTGAAAAAAGTCAAAGGATTCAATAAAGCAAGACAATTACTGACCAGGGAAAATTTCTGGGAGCATTTCACCACGCCACTAGGGCTAGCAGCACAAATAAAACAAGTCTTTGGCGAAGAGCTTTCAGTTCAGGAAGTGGTCGACCGTATCATCGGTGAGGTTCAGGGCAAAGGTGATAAAGCCCTCTTTGATTACACCGAAAAATTGGATGGAGTCCGACTGGATTCCCTGGAAGTAGACAGACAGGAAGTTGTTGCCGCTTATGATACGATAGACAGGAAGCTCGTCTCGGCCCTTGAATTCGCAGCCAGCAGAATACGGGACTTCCATCTTGCCTGTGGACACAAAGCCGGCCTGATTCCCATCGACAAGCACTTGAAGCAACAGGTTTTGCCCTTACAGCGGGTTGGCCTATATGTGCCTGGCGGCACCGCTGCCTATCCATCCACGGTGTTGATGATGGCCATACCAGCCAAAGTGGCCGGTGTTGGGGAAATCATTATGGTTTCACCGCCTGCTAAGGATGGCAGGATTCCGGCATCCACGTTGGTAGCCGCCGAAATTGCCAGGGTCAACCGCATTTTTAAACTTGGCGGCGCTCAGGCTATTGCGGCATTGGCTTTTGGTACCCAGTCGATACCCAGAGTGGATAAGATTTGCGGTCCGGGAAACATCTTTGTGACCCTGGCTAAGAAGATGGTTCATGGCACCGTGGACATTGATGGTCTCGAAGGTCCCAGCGAGATAATAATTGTAGCCGATGAGAAAGCCGATCCCGCCCTTTGTGCCGCCGATCTCCTGGCCCAGGCTGAACATGACCCCCTGGCTTCAGTAATTTTCATCACCACTTCGGCTGACCTGGCTGACCAGGTAGACAAGGAAATTGAGATACAACTGGGAAAATTAAAGCGGCGCTCCACTGCTGGAACGGCTATTGATGCAGGAATGCTTGTGCTTGTCGATGACATGGCCCAAGCGGTGGAGTTGGTCAATCTTTTCGCTCCGGAGCACCTCTCCATTATGGCATCCGACGCTTCAACTTTAGTCCCCCAAATTCGCAATGCCGGCTGTATTTTTATAGGCGAGAATTCGCCTGTCGTTCTAGGCGATTATGTTGCCGGTCCCAGCCATGTATTGCCCACCGGGGGCAGCGCGCGTTTCGGTTCTCCTCTGGGTGTTGCGGACTTCCTCAAGGTTACCAATATCATCGCCCTGGATGAGCCTGCCATGCGAGAATTGAGCCAGGCCGCTGTGGTAATAGCTAAAGCTGAAGGGCTCGATGCCCACGCTCAGGCGATAGCCCTCCGGGTCATTGCGAGCGAAGCGAAGCAATCTCGAAAGTCTCCCTCGATGAGAGAGAGTGAGGTTAAAAAGCTGAGATGAACATCGAAAAACTTATCAGGCCTGAGCTCGTGACCATGAAGGGTTACGTCCCTATCGAGCCTACAGAAGTTTTGAGCCAACGAGCTGAATTGCCTTCGAGTAAAGTAACAAAGCTTGATGGTAACGAGAATCCTTATGGGTGTTCCCCAAAGGTCTATCAAGCTCTAGCCACTTATCCCTATTATCATAATTACCCCGACCCGGAGCAAAGAGAGTTACGGAAGGCTTTAGAGAAATATACTGGCCTGGGCCGCCAGTACATTGTTTGCGGCATGGGCAGCGATGAACTTATTGACCTTATCCTCAGGCTTTTCCTTGAACCCGGAGACGAAGTTATCAATTGTCCACCAACATTCGGTATGTACCCCTTTAGCACCGATGTTTGTGGGGGTCGGGTGGTTGATGTGCTACGGACCGAAAAATTTGCCCTTGATATGGTCGGTATGAAGAAGGCATTGACCAGGAGAACAAAGGTCATCTTTGTTGCCTCGCCCAATAATCCCACGGGCAACACTACTCCGGAGAAGGAAATTATGGAGCTTGTTGATACTGGGAAAATTGTTGTTGTGGACGAAGCCTATTTTGAATTCAGTAATGTGACCGTGGCCAACCTGGTGCCCTCTTACCCTAACTTGATAGTCTTGCGCACCTTCAGTAAATGGGCCGGGCTAGCCGGCTTAAGGATAGGCTACGGCTTTTTCCCCGTAGAAATTGCTGATTATCTGATGAAAATTAAGCAGCCCTATAATGCTAATGCCGCAGCCCAGGCTGCGGTGCTAGTTTCCCTGGCCGATATAGAGTATCTTCGTGCTAATGTTGCCAAGATAGTTATGGAACGGGAGCGGTTATTTGGCAAACTGAAGGAACTGGATTGGCTAAGGCCTTATCCCTCCAGTGGAAATTTTATCCTCTGTTCTCTGTCCAATGGAGAGGCCAAAGAAATCTGGCAACAACTGCGGAAGAAAGGCATCTTTGTTCGCTATTTTGCTACTACTGGACTAAAAGATTGCCTGCGAATTAGCGTGGGCAGACCTGAGGATACCGACGCTCTGGTTAAGACATTAAAGGAGGTTAAACATGGCTGAGAGAAAAGCAAAAGTAACTCGTGAGACTGCCGAAACAAATGTTAGGGTGGAACTCAACATTGACGGCAGCGGACAATTTCAAATCACCACTGGCATAAGAATGTTCGACCACCTCCTTACCCAGCTAGCCCAACATGGGGTATTTGACATAAAAATCTCAGCATCGGGTCCCGACCAGCACCATGTGGTCGAAGATGTGGCTATCTCGCTGGGCAAGGCTTTTAACCAGGCATTAGGGAAAAAGCAGGGCATTGTTCGTATGGCACATGCTATTGTGCCTATGGATGAAGCTCTGGCAGAGGTAGCAGTGGATATCGGGGGCAGGGTCTACAGCACAATCGAGGCAGACTTTAACGAAGCCAGCATAGGCGACCTCGATGCTGATTTAGTCCGCCATTTCCTGGTCTCCCTTGCCTCCGAAGCTAAAATTAACCTCCACGCCAAAGTGCTCAGCGGCATCAACGACCACCACAAAGCCGAAGCCTTATTCAAAGCCCTGGCCCGAGCCCTGGATACAGCTACTCAGATTGACGGACGAATCATAGGCAGGATACCCAGCACCAAAGAGGTTATTGAAGGGTAGGAAGTGTGGAGATTATTTCCAACTTCGGCTTGGGGAGCTTTGATTGTGACAGAGCTAACAGCGCCAAGTGCTGGTCAACAAGACTGTGAGGAAAGGAGTGAGTATGCCTAAAGCAAAGAAGAAAATACCGACTTGGAAGTTCAGAAGGCTCAATTCAGGTCATGAGTAGGAAGGCGTGCTGGTAGCATACTGGGAAGTGTCCCTCGACCCGATCAGCGACGATTACACTCCACAGGAGCTCGACGCCCGCGAACTATTCCATAAATGGGAGAAGCGAGTTCGCAAGGAGTACCCCAACAGGCTCATTCCAATCTACTGGTTTGTGGATTGTGAGGGTAAGGGGCACGCCACATTTGAAGGTATGCCTTTCCAGTTCGAGCATATAGCCGGCTCGTTTCCCGAAGATTTCCTGACCTTCTTTACGTGGCCTGTTAACTCTGAAACAGGTGAACCTCTGAACTGGCTTACGCTTCCGGTGGCAGATAAGTTATGGAATTCCAGGCGCGCCAACAAGGGCGGGTTTATACAGCAGGCCACAGGCTGGAAGCCCTCCATTCTTCAACCGTATGTCTATCTGCCTGCTCTCTCAAGCGCCTTGCGCAAGCAAGAGTGGTAGCTAGTTGGTCATTTGTACGAGGCTTGGCTCCTTTGGGAATTAGGACTCCGATCCTATCCCACACAAGTGCTCTCTGCGGCGTTAGCCCGGGGGAGCCAGATTGCCTTGTACAAAGCTGATGCCTAGCTTGTGTCCTGCTGTTGGTCAAAGCTATAATGAGACAGAAATCCAGATAAGTTCGGATTTTCCTTGCTCGAGGGGCAAGTGCTTTCCTCCACCATTGTGCTATAATCAGAGAGAGGGAAATAAGAATGGAATATACCGTTATCATGAGAAAGGCACCTGATGGATTCTATATAGCCAGTTGTCCTTTGCTTCCAGAAGCGAAGGCTCAGGGTGAAACATACGAAGAGTGTCTGGCTAATATCAAGGAAGTGCTTGAGCTTTGCCTTGACTGCCGAAGGGAACGGGGTGAGGAAATCCCGCAGGAAATTGACACAAAGAAGGTTACTGTGGCCATATGACAAGGCTACCTCCCCTTAAAGCCAGGGAGGTGATTAAGGGGCTTCAAGCATTGGGGTTTGAAAGGATTCGCCAAAAGGGTAGTCACGCTATATTTCACCATGGAGATTGTCGCAGGGCTCCTATCCCGATTCATCCGACTAAAATCATTAGCCCCTACTTGCTTTCCGATATTCTCAAGCAGCTTGAAATTGAAGAAGACGAGTTCTTGCGAGCTGTAGGGTGGAAATAGTGACACCTTTCTTTACTGCCAATCCGAAGATAAACCAGACATCGCAGGGAGGCCGGATTTCCCCCTTGCTCGGGAAGCGAATCTGCTTTTTCCAAGTAGGTTATCGGCGGGAAGTATATCGCTGAACCAGCCTTTGTAAAAGCACAGCAACTATACAGCGGGCTAAATCATGTTTAAAATAATATAGAGTTAATCTATGCAGGAAGTGTAGAGCAACGGAGGTAGCAAATGCCGGAATTGAGTTGGGCCACTGTAGTCACTTGGTTAATAAACCATGGCATCCGCATCCTTATTATAGTAGCAGTAGGAGCTGTGCTATGGTTCGCCTTAAATAAGTTTCTCCCGCCTATTGTGGGCCGTCTCATGGTGACGACCAAGGGTGAAAGCAAGGAAGGCATCAAGAAAAGGAGAGACACGCTTGTAGGTGTCCTGACTGGGGTGGGGCGGGTATTCATTGTCATAGTTGTCATAATGATGGTCCTGGATGAGGTGGGAGTAAACATTACGCCAGTTTTGGCTGGCTTCGGCATCGCCGGCCTAGCCATCGGCTTCGGCGCTCAGTACTTGATAAGAGACCTCATCGCCGGCATGTTCATTATCATGGAGAACCAGTACAGGGTGGGTGATGTAGCCAGGGTAGCCGATATTGCTGGGCTGGTGGAGAAAGTAACTTTGAGAAAGACTGTGCTCCGTGACCTGGATGGCATAGTCCACCATGTACCCAATGGTGAGATAAGAGTAGCCAGCAATTTCACCAGGCACTTTGCCAGGGTCAATCTCAATGTCTCGGTAGCATATGACACTGACCTCGACCATGCCATAAGCGTGATAAATCGAGTAGGCAAGGGACTCGCTGATGATGAAAACTGGCGTGAGAAAATTATCAGCCCTCCCAAGGTCGAGAGGGTAGATAATCTAGGCGACTCCGGAATAGAGATCAAGATTCTCGGGAATGTTAAACCCATTCAGCAGTGGGCGGTGATGGGGGAGTTGAGGCTTCGCCTCAAGAAAGCTTTCGATGCCGAAGGTATAGAAATACCCTGGCCCCATACCAAAGTGTATTTTGGCAATCCCTTACCAGATTTACCTAAGAAGGAGGATTAGTCTCAGGAAGTATTCCCAGCCTGCTGCTTTTTGCAAAGGTCTCTTCGGCCTCGAAGTCTCCTTATCCAGAATGTCTTTGCTATCCACCCGAGCTAAAGAGAAGACTTGCTCTGTTTCCCAAACTACTCCTCCAATAATCCATTATCCTGGTAGTAGTGTTTATTAGTGAAAAAATTCGCGACACAGAAGGTTGCCACTTCCTTTGTTTGGTGGTATAAATACGAGGCTGATTACCCTGAATAAAGCGGTTGCTGCCACCAGCGTCGGCGTTGTAAATGGCAATATGTTGCTCGACCTTCGTTATGAGGAGGACTCCTGGGCTGAAGTAGATTTCAATGTAGTTATGACCGACAAAAACGAATTTGTGGAAATCCAGGGAACTGCCGGGGGGAAAACGTTCTCCAAAGAAACTGCTAATTCATCACTTTCCCTGGCTCAGGAAGGAATAGACAAGCTATTCAGAATACAGAGGCAAACTTTTAGGCCCTTATCTTAAACGGGAACTCCACCTTCATGATATTGGAGAGGTCGGGAGTAAGGTAATCTTCATGAACCGTCTCTTCAGGATATTCATTTTGGGGCTCTTTGCATTGGTAGGAGCAGCTTTTGTTTTCTCTTGTTTAAATCTTCCGGGATGCTTAGTTCCTGGTGATTCGGATGTCATTCCGGTCTATACGTATAATATAGTCAATACCTACCCCCATGACCGTAATGCTTTCACCCAAGGATTAGTTTTCGAAGATGGCGTTCTATATGAAGGAACAGGGCTTTTGGGATGCTCCACACTGCGTAGAGTGGAATTGGAAACCGGAGAAATCTTACAGGTTCATGAACTACCAGCTCAATTTTTCGGTGAGGGCATAACCATTTATGGAAACAAGATCATCCAGCTGACCTGGCAATCCAATATTGGGTTTGTCTATGATAAAAACAGTTTTGAGTTACTACAAGAGTTCAATTATTCAACTGAAGGCTGGGGCATTACGCATGATGGAACGCGCTTAATCATGAGCGATGGTACGTCAACATTGCATTTCTTAGACCCGCAGACCTTTGAGGAAATCGGTCAACTTGAGGTATTTGACAACGATGGTCCCGTAACAAGACTCAATGAATTGGAATACATCCAAGGAGAAATCTATGCCAATGTCTGGCAAACAGATCGGGTCGCAAGGATTGCACCTGAGACAGGTCGAGTGATTGGGTGGGTGGAGCTGGGAGGACTCCTCACTGCAGAAGACCGTAGTGAGCCGGTTGATGTTCTCAACGGCATTGCGTATGATGCAATGACTGATCGCTTGTTTGTGACCGGAAAGTTGTGGCCTAAACTCTTCGAGATTGAACTGATTTCTCCAGGATAATTGACAATTCCATCTTTCGAGCTAAGTCACTGCCTGACCAGTGTTAGCGCTACAAGATTCTTCGGTCGCTTTCCCTTCGGTGTGCCCAGGGCTTCGGCTTAGGCGCTTCTCACAATGACAAAAAGAGCTACAGAGAAGGCTTACTCTGTTTCCCAAGCTACTCCTCCGATAATCCATTATCCTGATAGCGAAGTTTCTCAGTGAAAAATTCCCGACACACTTGGCAATCTCGAATTAATAAGGAAACTACTTGGTCGATATTCAGGATGTTTCTGTCTTAATGACGCGAAGGCTAGGGGCGGACCTGACCGGTGCCGTGGATAATCCACTTGTAGCTGGTTAGCTCTTTCAAAGCCATAGGGCCACGGGCGTGAAATTTCTGGGTGCTTATGCCTATCTCAGCACCTAATCCAAACTGCCCCCCGTCGGTGAAACGGGTGCTGGCATTGGCATAAACACAGGCGGCATCCACTTCGTTGAGAAAGCGCGTTGCTGCCGAATGGTCTTCGGTAACGATAGCTTCGGAGTGCCCGGAGCCATATTTCTCAATATGCTCCAGGGCTTCGTCCACCGAGTCGACTACCTTGATAGCCGCTTTCAACGACAGGTATTCCTTCCCCCAGTCCTCATCGACAGCCGGGACTAGCTTCAGGGATGGAGTGGGCTTGAGTATGGCCATGGCTCGCTTGTCGCAGTGCATTTCTACCCCGGCCTTGGCCCACTCTTTGGCAATAGCAGGCAGGTAAGCTTGAGCAATCTGATTATGAACTAAGATGCAGTCCAGAGCATTGCATACGGTGGGGCGCTGGACCTTGGCATTGTAAGCAATAGCTACCGCTTTATTCAGGTCAGTACTCTTATCCACATAGGTATGGCAAACACCTATCCCACCGGTAAGGACAGGCATAGCGGCATTCTCCGAGACAAGCTTTATCAAGCCAGCGCCACCACGGGGGATTATCAAGTCAATTATTCCCTTCATCTGGAGCATTTGGTTCACTAAAGTCCGTTCTGTGGACTCAATAAGCTGAATTGCTCCCTGGGGCACTCCAGCCCGGTGGCAGGCCTCCTGGGCTACCTTGGCTAAGGAAGCGTTGGAATTTATAGCTTCCTTGCCACCGCGAAGGATGACGGCATTGCCTGATTTAAGACACAGGCTCGATATGTCGATGGTGACATTGGGGCGGCTCTCATATATCGCACCAATGACTCCCAAGGGGACTCGCCTCTTGCTTATCTGCAAACCATTGGGTAGAGTTCGCATCTCAAACACCTCGCCCACGGGGTCGGGCAGTGCCGCCACGGTTTTTGTGTCCTGGGCTATGTCCTCCAGGCGAGATGGCGAAAGCATGAGCCTGTCCAGCATAGCCTCGCTCATCCCTGAAGCCTTCGCCTCCTCATAATCAATCTTGTTGGCAGCCAGAATTTCATCCCGCTTATCAATAAGAGCCTCAGCAACGTTGAGCAAAGCCTTATTCTTAATTTCGGTGGAAAGAAAAGCCAGCTTCCTCGAAGCTGCCTTAGCCGCCTTTCCCTTTTCCTCTAGTTCTTTTACGGCTGATTTCATAGTTCTTACTCCTTACTATTCACGCTATCACCATATTATTCCTGTGCACTACCTCGTTGCCATAATCATAGCCGAGGAGGCTGAAAATTCTATCGGAATGTTTCCCTCCTATGATAGCTAAATCAGAAGAGCTATAGTTGGAAATACCACAGCCAATGCGTTTGCCCTGCTCATCGAGGATGTCCACAATATCGCCGCGGTGAAACTCGCCCCCCGTTTTTATAACTCCCGCAGGGAGCAGGCTCTTATTTTGCTCCTTGAGAGCTAAGACAGCGCCTTTGTCCACCGTGACCTTGCCCTTGGAAGCCAGCCCGCTGAGCATCCACCTCTTTTTGCTCTCCATCTTGTTCACCTGCGCAGGAAAGAATGTGCCTATGTCTTCTCCCTGGCTAATCCGCACCAGTATGTCGGGTTCTCTCCCATCGGCAATGATTACGTTTACACCTGAAGAGGTAGCTAGCCTGGCTGCTTCAATCTTGGTCGTCATGCCGCCAATTCCCTGGCGACTGGCAACATTACCAGCCATGCGTTCAACCTCGGCGTCAATCTTGTCCACCCGGCGAATAAGTTGAGCTTGGGGATTGTAACATGGGTCGGCAGTGTACAAGCCTCCGATGTCGGTGAGTATGACTAAAATGTCAGCATCAACCAGGTTGGCCACCATGGCGGAAAGATTATCGTTATCCCCGAATTTGAGCCCTTCAATCTCGTCAATGGCGACAAAGTCATTCTCATTGACAATACAGATTATGCCAAGCTCGATAAGAGCCAGTAAGGTATTACGAGCATTAAGATAGCCACTGCGGTCAGAGAGGTCTTCCTTTGTGAGCAATGCCTGGGCTACGGTTATATCATACTGGCTGAAAAGTTGTTCATAGGTATACATGAGGTGGCTTTGGCCCACCGAAGCCAGGACTTGCTTAAGAGGAGTGTTCTTGCGTTCTGGAACTTTCTCAAGCTTCTGTCTTCCGGAGGCAATAGCTCCGGAAGAGATTATTACTATCTCCTTTCCCTGGCCATGGAGTCGGGCTATCTGCTCCACTAAACTTGACATAACTTGCAAGTCGAGATGGTCAGTGCCCGAGGCAAGGAGGCCTGTGCCGAATTTAGCCACTATTCGATGGTAAGACATAGCATAAATCTAGCAGTTTTCACTAGTACTGACAACTCAGGCAGGGAAGAAGCAAGACATTCGGGCAATTGAGAAGGGAAGAATTAATAGTCCAGAGGGCACGAGGGCAAAAGCGGGACTTTAAGAACTAGAATGGATTATAATAGAACCGCTAAGGAGCAGGAGCATGGCCGTTGAAGCGTTCGCTATTTTCGAAGGTCAAATTGTCCCACTTTTGCTGAAGATATACATATAATTGAGATAGTTGGTCTGTTTCGGAGAAAAACAAAATATGATAGAGAAGAATGTCAATCAAAAACTTCTAAACGAAGATACAAGCGCTAAGATATTAGTTGACTTTATAATCGAAAACGAAATGAACCTTCATCTATCTGGTTCTAACCTATACCATAAGTTTCCACTGTATGCTAGTTCCGATGATTCTACAGTTATCGCCAGAGTAATGATTGTTAGCAGGCAATATGGCGTCTTGATATTTCATTGTACAGAGCAAACAGAAAGAACATTAGATGCTGCTAATATCCAGAAGCTCAAGGACGAACTAGGACAAATAAACAGCTTTGTCTATTCTGAACTACTCAAGAGCAAGCTGTTACAAATTAATCCGACTACCCTTAAAATCAGGGTTATACCAATATTTTTCTTGCCCTTTTTTTCAAGTGATACCGGTGCATTTACCAAGGATTGGGAGGGTTTATCTGTTATCACTGATACTAATGACATAGAGAAAAATCTCGACCAGTTATTATTAACAGCACCTCTAGAAGATAATACATTCAAGGAAATCCTAGCGATTCTAGAAGGCTCTAAAGGCATTATTAGACCCAGAGAAAGAGCGAGAGATGTAACAACACGAAATAAGGGTAAGGTATTAGATCTAATAGAATCCGAAATTGCCAACTTCGACCTTGATCAAAAAAGAGCAGCTTTATTCACACTGGACAAACCTCAGAGGATTCGTGGATTAGCGGGTACGGGTAAGACCATAATACTTACAATGAAGGCAGCTTTGATTCATCTGCAACATCCTGAAGCCGAAATAATGTATACATTCTACACTAGAAGTTTATACTCATTTATAAAATACTTGATAACAAAATTCTATAGCCATTTTGCTCGAAAAGACCCAAATTGGGACAAAGTACATATCCTTCATGCCTGGGGTGGGAAAAACCTTCCTGGTGTTTACTATACGACTTGCGTCAATAATAACATTGCACCGTTATCGCTTCATGATGCAAGAGATATCTCCAAAGGTAAAGATCCCTTTAATGAGGTGTGCAAAGCTCTTAACACGAACAAGGTGTCGGTAGCTTATGATTATTCATTGCTAGATGAGGGGCAGGATTTTCCCGAGGAATTCTATAGATTGTGCAGACAAATAACAAAGGAAAACTGTTTAATATGGGCGTATGACGAATGCCAGAATATATTTGATATAAAAATTCAGGATACAAAGAAAACCTTCGGCAAGGATCCTGATGGTAATTACTACATTGACTTTTCGAATCTACCACCTGATTCCTTACAAGATATGGTACTACATCGTTGCTACAGAAATCCGAGACGTATATTGGTATGCGCCTTTGCAATAGGTCTAGGTATATATAATGATAAGCTAATACAGATACCCGAAAACAACGAACATTGGGAAGATTTTGGGTTTCAAGTATTAAAAGGGCAATCTCGTATCGGAGAAGAGATGATAATAACTAGACCGCTTGAGAATAGCCCTCTGCTAAAGAATGAACTATTAGAGTCCCCAGACGTAGTTAGAATTCAAACGTTCGATTCTATTTCGGAAGAATGTGAATACATTGCTAACAGTATTATTAGTGACATTGAGCAAAATTTGTTGCCTGAGGATATTCTAGTTATTTCTTTAGACGATAGAAATGCTCGGCAATACTTCAGCCTGATATCATCGCACTTAAGAACTAAGGGAATAAACGTGTTAAATACATTAGAGACACCTTTTTATAGCACTGTTTTTCAAGTCAAGGATCATGTTACTTTGACAACAGTATATCGAGCGAAGGGTAATGAAGCTGGCAGCGTATATATTGTCGGGATTGATGCCCCATACCTTGATAAAGATTCCGTTCGAGAACGAAACAGATTCTTCACAGCAATCACACGTGCGAAAGGTTGGGTTACACTCACGGGAGTTGGAAAATTCTCCAAGCTTTTCGAGCGTGAAATGGAGTCAGTTTTAAGCAATTATCCTGAATTCAAGTTTAAGATGCCTGACCCTGCCTCGCTGAAAGTATTTCAGAGAGACTTAAGTTCACGTCAAGATCTACTAAATAAGATGGAAAGAGAGCTAGAAAATATCGCTGAAAAAAGTGGTATTAGCAGAGATGAAATACTGAGTAGGTTGATGCGAAAAAGTAAAGGCAATACGCCCAAGCAATGAATAAAGGACAATATACGACCTCGCTAAACAAAGCTAGTTCGTTGCTAAGAAAACATTCGCTACTAAAGGGCACACTAGTCAGATTCAGAGGTAGTTCAACTAAATCACCGGAAGTATCTGACAAGTACGATTATGTTGCAGAATACAAAGAAGCGATAGATATTTTTAACTACGATTTCTTACTATTCGATGAGTCTATTTTGCAGTTCAGTTATCCTACCGATATGCGGCATAATCCCTTAATTAGATACGCTTATTATCAATGCCCGTATGAGTATTTGAGTTACGAACAATACTTATTCAATATTGGTTTTTCATACGAAGAAGCTGGTGATGTCTTTCAAACCGAATATGAACAACTATTAAGTGAAGCTAGTTTGAAGGCTCACTACATGTATATTAGATACGACTACAGCGTAGATGAATATACATTAGCAGTGCATCCAGCCTCACACTTGCATATTGGTCATTTGGGTTCAATAAGGATTCCAATTCAAATGATAATAACACCATATATGTTTGTCTTATTTGTTTTGAAGCAGTGTTACTATTCTGAATGGAAGCATCTAATAAAGGATCACAAGTTCCGTACTGCGCTTCACGCATCAAAAACTTCGTGTTCACTTCTCGACAGCAGACTATTTAATGATTTGGACAAGAAGGAATTGTATCTTGTGTAATAGCATCGTGATGAGTTCATTTAACGCTATCTTAGCTTCAAAATCTGTCTGCTCCTAAGCGATGCTTGGGAACAATCCCAAAACCATGATTTTGATCTACTCTTTGCGCCTCGTATGGTTACGATGTAAATCTTCAGGGAAAATAGGACACTTTTAGGACAGAATTTAACCGACACCTTAGGGCTTGTTCCTGCTCCCTCAGAATGTCAAGAAGCGAAGGGCTCAGAATGACGGGAGAGTGTTGCTAAACACCCTCCTGAGAGGCCTCTATCACTCACCTATGATCTGCAGTACCATTTTCCGAGACCTGGGACGATTATCAAAATCTACAAAAACTATCACGGTTTAGCAAAGGGCAGCTACTCCCATACAATATCCTTTGGCGACACGTTTAGCTTGAATGTTAAGAATCGAGCGGTGATTCCAGAATTGTTCATTGTGCTGTGCCTTTCTCCTGGTTCTATGATCAATAAATGCTCAGGTTGCATAGTTACCCGCCTATTCCCGATGATAAAATCACAAGACCCTTCAAGAAAGTAAATAAATTCGGTCTGTTTCGGATGACGATGAGGCGCGACCTTGTCACCAGCAATAATTTCGGTCAATTGAATTTGGACATTAGGATGTTTCTTGTTCCCAGATGGTAAAAGTATGCCCCGTTTATATCCGGGTTCTTGGGTCCAATTTTTAGCCGACAGTATGTGATTCATTTTAACCATGCATAGAGAGCAATAATTAAGAAGACAATTGCCGCAACAAAATGGCAATAGGCAGACATCTTTGTTGAGCTAACTTTCTTGAGTCGTGACAGATTCTTATCGAGCTCGAGTGGTACTATCGGAGATTCAATTCCCAGCTGACTGTGAAAAGCGGCAATTGTCTTTTCTAACTCTTTCATAAGAACTCTTGCCCTGAAAACATTCAGAAAAATGGCAAACACGAATAGTGACATCACGGACAAGGCGACCTTCTGAGGAAATGAAAAACTGGGTGATGGAGATGCTGATTGGCTTAGTGCAACAAAAATCGCTGCTAATATGGTTAAAACGATATTCCACTGCCAAATGTAGTTCTCCCACTTTCGCCGAGTTTCATGGGCTTGTCTATATGCTTCTACTAGAAAATCCCTAGACACTGTACCTCCGTTGGGCATATATTTCTCCTGCGCCTCATAATAGTAGCACAAATATAAATTTTCTACGCATTACTACACTGAAATTAAGGGATGCGTGGATGCAACGCAGAACGCTATTGGAAGAAAGCCAGCTAAAATTATTTTCCATCTGACGATCGCTGGGATTGGAACCTCGTGAGAAAGAATATTAGGATGCGTGTTAGAGAGTAACATAGCCAGCATCCCGTTTTGTTTGTAGCCTATTGCAGATAATTGTAACAGAGCAAGTCGCACAAGGACAACAAGGAGTAGTAATCACGGTCCATAGAATAGCAAAGTTGAAAAAGAACTAATTAAAGACTACGCTGAAGGTTGGACGTTATTTTATTTGTCTTAATTTGCCTTTGATGACATAGGCAATCGTATCAAGTCTTAATTCTTGGCTGGTTAGGTCGCTAGAGCTATTGTCCATTCCCGCTTGGATGTGTATACGATGTAGTTTACTCACCCAGTAGTTGAATGATTATCTCCCTATGTCTTGGGCGATTATCAAAATCTACAAAAATTATCTGCTGCCAGGTGCCCAGAGTTAGTTTCTTGTCCACAAAGGGAATGGTTAGCGACGCTCCGAGCATAGAAGCACGCACATGGGAATGACCATTCCCCTCCCCCCATGTTTTATTATGCTCGTAAGGAATATTCTGGGGTACCACCCTATCCCACATATTCTTAAAATCGGACAGTAGATTTGGCTCATACTCTATGGTGGTTATTGCCGCCGTTGAACCGCCTATAAACAAAGTGACTATTCCACTATTAATCCCAGATTCCTCTACCTTCTTTGCCACCTGAGAGGTTATATCGATAATGTCGCAATTACCTTTTGATTGAAGGGGGATGTCATTAGTTACTACAGTCATATTCTTACCTCCTCCCAAAGAGATTGCTTCGCTTCGCTCGCAATGACGAAGCGAGGGGTCATATCCTTACCTCCTGCCATATGATATCTTCTAATTCAAATACAGGTCCATCACGGCATACCTGTTTTAAGCCTTTCTTGGTATTTATAGTGCAGCTATAGCAAGCTCCAAAACCACATCCCATCCTCACCTCAAGGGAAACCTGACATTTTGTCAGCTTGAGATTGCTTCGCTTTGCTCGCAATGACATCTCCGCCATCACCTTATACATATCCGCTGGACCACAGGCATATACCTGGTCAGCCCGGTCTAAGAAGTCAGGCAGAATATCCGTGGCCATACCTTTCTTGCCCATGCTGCCATCCTCGGTGACGGGAATAAATTGGACTCCTTTTGATAAAGGTGATAGTCTGCTTCGCTTCTTGCCCGCAGAAGAAAAAGGATAAAGCTGAGCAGCAGTGCTCGCCCCCTGAATTAAAGTTATCTGGTGTTGTGACGAAGCATACTGCATCAAGAAAACAAGTGGAGCGATGCCAATTCCTCCAGCCACCAGCAGCGAGTTCCTTGCTCCTGGCTCGATACTAAACCCCTTACCTAAAGGGCCAAGAATGTCTATTTTCTCGCCTGCTTGGCGCCGTGAAAGCCAGAGGGTGCCTTTGCCCGCTACCTTGAACAGAAGGGCAATCTCACCCTCACCTGAATCCTCTCCCGTCAAGGGAGAGGATTGATGAACGCTGAAAGGGCGACGTAATGTAAAATCTCCACACCGCACTGTGATGAATTGCCCCGGCAGCACTGAACAGGCTATATTGGGTGCCTCAATCCACATGAGGTGTATGCCGGGCATGACCTCCACATTAGAAGCTACGGAGCACAAGGTTTGTTTAATGTCCATTTTTGCTTTGTATCTTTGCATTTTTCATTTTGCTCTTTGCTCTAATTTTGCCCTGTCATTTTGCGTTATTTTTCCTCTTTAGATACTCCCTGAGTGGTTGAACGTTAAAGATTTGGCTGCTATCTGCCAGCGCTTCTATGGCTACCCGAGCAGTATCTAAGGAGGTGAAGCATGGTATCCTCTTTTCTGCCGCGGCACGCCTGATAGCTAACCCATCTTTCAGAGGAATGCGCCCTCCAGTGATAGTATTAATCACTCCGCTCACAGAATTGTCTTGAATAATATCAACAACGTTAGGATGTCCCTCGCTTAGCTTCTTGGTCACCATTTTTACCGGGAGCCCCATAGACTCAATCATAGCTGCGGTCCCCTCCGTGGCGTAAAGCTCGTGGTGAAGGGAATGCAATTGCTTAATCAGAGGCGACGATTCATCCTTATCCTTGTCTGCAATACTAAGTAGCAGACTACCTCCTTGAGGCAGCATCAATCCAGCAGCTAAAAGTGCCTTAACTAGGGCTGCCTCAAAGCTGTAATCAATCCCCATAACCTCGCCTGTAGACTTCATCTCAGGACCAAGGTAGCTATCTACTCCAATTAATTTGGACATAGAGAAAACGGGAGCCTTTATACCTACCAAGTTTTGTCTCCTCCATAGGCCACCTTCATAGCCTTGCTCCTTGAGGCTAATCCCGGCCATGACCTTAGTGGCAATTCTTACCATGGGCACACCGGTTACCTTGGAGATAAAAGGCACGGTTCGGCTGGCGCGGGGATTTACCTCAAAAACATATACCGTTGAGCGACCATTTTCCCTCATGATTACCATCTGGACGTTCATCAATCCTTTAATTCCCAGAGCCAGTCCGATTCTGGTGGTGTAATCCACCATGGCATTTACCTCGTCTTGAGTGAGATTGATTCCCGGGTAGATAGACAAGGCATCGCCACTATGTACGCCGGCTCTTTCAATATGCTCCATCACGCCAGGAATAAGAACCTTTTCCCCGTCGCAAATGGCATCTACTTCGACTTCTTTACCCTGGAAGTATTTATCAATAAGCACAGGATGCTGGCTATCCATCTCCAGAGCCAGTGTCAGGTAGCGGGTTAACTCAGGTTCGTTGTACACGATTTCCATAGCCCGGCCCCCCAGAACATAGCTAGGGCGCACTAAGACAGGATAGTCCAGGTTCCTGGCTACATTTAGCGCCTCTTCAATGGATGTCACTCCAGCCCCCGGCGGCTGAGGAATACCCAATCTGTCCAGGAAATCTTCAAAGCGATGACGGTCTTCAGCTATGTCTATAGCTTCGGCACTCGAGCCGAGTATTGGTAGATTGTTGCGAGCTAAGAGCCCAACCAAATTAATGGGTGTTTGCCCACCGAGCTGGACGATAGATGCTGGAGCAGAGCCATTATTACTCTCATTCTCAAGTATATCTCGGATGCTTTCCTCATCTAACGCTTCGAAGTAGAGGCGATTACTGGTGTCGAAATCGGTGGAAACTGTTTCGGGATTAGAATTGACCAAGATGCTCTTGATTCCTGCCTCTTGAAGAGCCCAGGCTGAATGGACGCAGCAATAGTCAAACTCAATTCCTTGCCCGATGCGTATAGGCCCGCTGCCGATAACCACCGCTTTTTTCTCCATCAAAGGCTCAGCTTCGTTCTCTTTTTCATAAGCGCTGTAGAAATAAGGGGTCTCAGCATCAAATTCGGCAGCACAGGTATCCACCATCTTGTACACCGGGCGGATTTGCCATTCATGGCGAGCCTGTCTTACCTGCTCCGGCAACCTATCGGCCAAAGTGCCCACTTGCTCATCGGAAAAACCGAGTCTCTTCGCCTCCCATAAAAGCTCCGGTTTCAACGGCTCGGAAAGAAGCCTCCTCTCCATGTCCACAATATTCTGGAATTTATAAATAAACCAGGGGTCTATCCCGGTGACTTGGGAAAGCTCTTCGGGCGTGGCTTCCCTTCGCAGCGCCGCCATAATCGCCCATAGTCTTAAGTCGTTGGGGTGAAGCGGGTAGGAATTAAGCCCTTTCCCTTTACTCCAACTGGGGTCTTCCCAAAGCAGGGTGCGTTTGCCGAATTCCAGGGAGCGCACTGCCTTTTGTAGAGCAGCCTCAAAACACCTGTCAATGGCCATTACCTCACCGGTGGCTTTCATCTGGCTGCCAATTTTTCGGTCACCCGAAGCAAATTTATCAAAGGGCCACCTGGGAATCTTGACTA
>Ga0315532_1000953_pt1 | contig 22818 bp, 21 predicted proteins | sample SalMarWE160370MG_FD_203082 | JGI IMG/M metagenome (GOLD analysis project Ga0315532, IMG submission 203082) | Salt marsh sediment microbial communities from the Plum Island Ecosystem LTER, Massachusetts, United States - Salt Marsh Sediment WE1603-70 ...
CTGTGGCCCACCATAGGTAATGATATTACCTTAAATTAGCCACAAATTACTTTGAAGTCTCTTAAGTGTTTTGTCTTTTCCTCTCAAAATGTGGTGTTAGTATTACCTTATCTTTTATAGTTTTGGACCCTTTGCTACGGCCCGCCCTAGCTCTGGGGCAGCCTTACTCAGGTTTTCAATCACCCGCTGCTGGCTTGGTTTATTAATGTGCATCAGGTCCGCAATTAGATTATCTATGAGATGTTCCCGGTCTCTCTTGCTTAAGGAACGATATCTCTCTCCAGCTTGAGCGAAATCATTTGTTAAACTTATCTTTTGACGAGTTACTGCGCCATCAAGCGTGTATACGCGTGATTTGCCCTCCTCAGAAGCCTCCTTAGGCATACCACCGGCCAGGCTATTGGGCTCATAGTTAACGGGACCGCTGAATTGGCCAATCTGCATCGCTCCATCCCTCTGGTTATTATTGACTGGCACTATAGGCCGGTTGACCGGAAGCTCAAGGTAGTTCGCTCCGAGCCTATGGCGCTGAGTATCGGCGTACGAGAACGTTCGACCCTGCAGCAATTTGTCAGCAGAAAACTCAATTCCGGGAACAATGCTAGCGGGACAGAAAGCCGCCTGCTCCACTTCGGCGAAAAAGTTCTCTGGGTTACGGTTCAGCACCATCTTACCAACCGGCATCAAGGGGAACTTACTCTCAGGCCAGGTCTTGGTGGGGTCCAAGGGGTCAAAATCTTGCTTCAGTTCATCAGTAATTTCCATCAGTTGCACGTTAAGCTCATACTCGACCTCTTCTCCTCTAGCGATAGCGTTGTGGAGGTCACGGGTAAGATAATCCGGGTCGACTCCCGCTAACCGAGTTGCCTCATGGCGGTCAAGGTTTTGCACACCCAGTTTTGGTTTCCAGTGGTATTTCACATACACGGCTTCCCCTTTGGCGTTCACCCACACATAGGTATTGACACCAAAACCCTCCTGCATACGGTAACTTTTCGGCGTGCCTCGGTCAGAAAAAAGCCAGGTTATCATGTGGGTCGATTCCGGCGTTAAAGATATGAAATCCCAAAACCTGTCATGGGCAGAGGAAGCGGACGGCATGTTGGTATCTGGGGAACCTTTGAAAGAGTGCACCATATCCGGGAACTTGATAGCATCCCGGATAAAGAAAACGGGCAGGTTATTGCCAACAAGGTCATAGTTACCATCTTCTGTATAGAACTTGACAGCAAAACCCCTGGGGTCTCGCACTGTATCCGCCGAGCCCCTCCCTCCGGTGACGGTGGAAAAGCGCACGAACACAGGGGTCTTTTTCGCCGGGTCCTGAAGGAATTTCGCCTTTATATAGGGCTTCATGCTCTTGTAAATCTGGAAGTAGCCATGTGCTCCCGCTCCTTTAGCATGGACAACCCTCTCGGGAATGCGTTCCCTATCAAAATGAGCCATCTTCTCAATAAATTGGACATCCTGTAACAGTACCGGACCACGCTGGCCTACAGTCAGCGAGTTCTGATTATCAGTAACCGGCACGCCTTGATTCGTGGTAAGACGTCTCTTTTTCATCGTCTCCTCCCTTTCAGTTTATTTTTCAGCTTACTGGAGGGTATTTCACTCTAATAATTCTCCGCCAGCAGTTCATAGTATGCCTGCGCATGTTTGCAGGCCGGGCACTCCTTCGGTGCCTCGGTACCTTCATGTATATAGCCGCAGTTAGTACAGTGCCATTTAACGACCGCTTTCTTCTTGAAGACTTCCCCGGCACTCACATTCCTAGCCAGTTTCCGGTACCTTTTTTCGTGGAATTCCTCCACCTCGGCAATTTCTTTGAATGATTTGGCTATCTCTGCCAAACCTTCTTTCCGGGCGGTCTTTTCAAAGTCAGCGTAAATCTTACTCCATTCCATCTTTTCACCATCCGCCGCGGCTTTGAGATTCGCCTTTGTATTTCCAATAATGCCCGCAGGGTAGGCGGCCTTGATTTCCACATCACCGCCTTCCAAGTATTTGAAGAAAATCTCGGCGTGTTCCTTCTCGTTACCAGCAGTTTCCGTAAATATATTGGCAATCTGCTCATAACCTTCCTTACGGGCAACGCTGGCAAAGAACGTGTAGCGATTCCTTGCCTGGGATTCTCCGGCAAATGCCTTTAATAAATTCTTTTCCGTTTGTGTACCTTTAACTGATTTGCTCATATACTTTCCCTCCTATCCTTCTATTTTTTGCATGTCCTTCCCGCAGCAGACTAGCGTTCCCCCACCTACCTTGGTTACGGTAACCTCGTTGCCGCAGACATTGCACCTGTATTTCTCACCAACCTTTTTAACTGCCATATGTGCCCTCCTTTTATAAAAAATTTACTTAAAGATAAAAGCTAACTATCCCTCGTTGTTCTTTTGGCAATCGGAGCATAACCCGATAAATTCCATATAGTGCCTTTTAACTTCAAACCCAGTTTTTCTAGCTACCCTTCGTTCTATTGAATGGTCTACTGGCTCATGAAGATCAAAGAGACGGCCACATTTTTCACATCTGAAGTGGTAGTGGTTGCTATTGTTACCATCAAACCGGCTTAAGCGACCTGGGATATCGAGTTCTTTTATTTCCCCGGCCTGTGTCAGTAACTTCAGATTGCGGTATACGGTCCCCATACTTATGTTTGGAATCTCTTTCCTTACGTGTTCATAGACCCAGTCAGCTCTTGGATGAGAAGTTGTGTTTTTAATTACTCGTAAAATTGTGTCTCTCGGTATTGATTTTCTTGACATCTTCGCCATGAGAATATATATTATTGATAATAATTACTATTACTTATTATAACATATTTTTATTTAATGTCAATATGCTTCTGGAAGAATTGCGACATAAAAAAGTTATTAATACTATGAGCTTGATTTGATGACTTATTATAAGTGAAGGGATTTATTATGGTTGTATCCTTTAAAGCTGCTGTAATATTGGTTTTAACACTGCTGGTATTATTTGTATTTGGTTTCGAAAATAAGTTGTCTCCCAATTCAGGTATCCCTCATACGGAACAGGAAGGCTTAGAGTGCTTTTAGGATAGGGTGCCTGAACGAGCAACATCTGTATCGCTGGAATTAGTTTGCTTCTTCTCAAATAGAATTCCGGGGTCATTGGGTGGTTGTTAAACGCTTCATACTTTGCCAAAGCGGCGTTGGCGGTGCTTATATTCTGAAAGCGCTTCCTCAACGTCTTTACGACCGAAATCAGGCCATAACACTGGAGTGAAGTACATTTCGCTATAGGCAGCCTGCCAGAGGAGAAAGTTGCTCAGGCGGCTCTCACCACCAGTGCGTATAACCAAATCCGGGTCGGGGATGTCAGGGCTATATAGATACCGGGCGAACACAGGCTCATCTATATTGTCACCGGGAATGCCAGCGCTGGCGATACGCCTGGCCGCCTGGACAATTTCATCACGTCCACCATAATCGAAGGCGAGGCAAAGCGTAAGGCCGGTATTATTTTTAGTGAGTTCGACTGCTGCCTGCACCTTTTCCCTTAGTTTCTGAGATAGCCTATCCTGCCTGCCGAGGTGTACCAGTCGGATATTGTCCTGATGAAAAGCCTGAGTCTCCTGATCAATCTTCCTTGCTAGAAGACTGAGTAAGCCGGCGACCTCTATCCTGGGCCGGTTCCAGTTCTCTGTGGAGAACATATAAAGCGTCAGGTATTTTACTCCGTAGTTGGCAAAAATCTTCACCACAGGGCGAATATTGTCACCGCCAGCATTATGTCCGGCAACCCGGGGTAAATGGCGTTTCTTTGCCCACCGACCATTACCATCCATGATAATGGCGATGTGCTGGGGAGGATAACTTGTTTGAGTCATAAGCTAGTCTCGCGAAAAAGGAGATGCTTTATTTTCAGCAAGGGATAGGCGGAGCTATGTCTCAGGACAGCCAAAATTAACCTGCTGTGCCAGTCGAAGGAAAAATTGCTGGAGTTGAGCAAAGCCTCAGCCATGCCACCAGAATTCAATATGTTGAATACTCCCTCGATTTGGTGGTCACTTAGTTTGGCATAAGCCCATCTAGCCCAGTAGCCACGGGAGAGTTCCTTGCCCATTTTTATCTTCCAGTGCTTTTGATAGCGCGAAAGCTGGCCAGCGGCTAAATTATCACTACCGAGAGCCTCATCAAGTACCTCGGCTGCTATCCGGGCACCAAGATGCCCAAAGTATATTCCTCCGCCGGTAGTTGGCTTTACCTGTCCGGCAGCATCCCCAATAACCACTACCCTGTCTCCGTAGCTGCGAGCTAAATTTCCTATGGGGATAGCCTTTTGCTCGATTTCCACCTCCCGACTTATTACTCTACCCTGGCAAAAGAGGTTGTTGAGAAAATTTTGCAGATGTAGCTTGGCCTGGGCTGTTGCTAAAAGACCAACATATGCTTTATTTGTTGAAGTGGGCACAAGCCAGGCAAACGCACCCGGTGCTATTTCCTGACTAAAGTATACTTCGAATTCATCCACGTTTTTCACTTCAATTTCGGCCTGAGCACCGACGAGGAAGCTCTTGATTTTGCCCAGACCTAGCTTTTGGGGCAGCTTGGGCCTGAACCCGTTAGCCAGGACCACAGCTCTGGCACTGAATATCTCCCTGGCTCCGGAGCACAAAGTTTCAACCTGTATGCTATCCTTCCCAGGAATAATGTCAATGATTGGAGAAGAGAAGAAATATTGTGCCCCCTGGGATTGTGCTTTAGAGGCTAGCGCTTTATCGAGTAAAAGGCGATTGACAACGTAAGCCTGAACATTTTCAGTTTGAAATCTTAAGCATTTCCCTGAAGGGGAGAAAAACTTGGCTGAGTTTACCTCGGTTAATATTACATCTGTGTCGAGGCTCAAGGAGTGGAAACATTCGGTGCTGATTATTCCTGTGCAACAGACATTAAGTCCCGACGCACCTTTTTCTTCGAAAACAGCGACATCGTGACCCAATGAAGCTAGTTCATAAGCTATGTAGCTTCCGGCTGGCCCTGCTCCCACTACGATGACATCATAAAATTGGCCTGACAATTCCCTGCCACCTTGTTAGATTTCTACTAGATTATATAACATATCGTTCAGCCATACCTATTTGTCGATTTGAGACGTATCTTACCGTGTACCGAGGTACAGCACATTAATGACAGCGGTGGCTAAGGTGTTTTATCTGTGGGTTGAAACGGGGAGCATGTTTCGTTCTACCGGGATTATTGCGAACAATGCAGATCTGCTCTTCGCCAGCTAGCATAAGTAAAGTTAACTATCCTCACCGTGTGGTCTTTCCCTTCTCACCACCCTGACGTTTGGCTCCGGGAATGGAGGGCCCAAGGTACTCCACCAGCCGTTCCATTAAATTATTACGGCTCTTGGCCTCATCTCTAAGCATTCGCTCTATATCCGCTCCAGGATTGAGATACTCAAGTGTCTTGTAGTTAATCATATTGAGAAAACTGATAAGGGTACGCCTGTCCTCATGTGATAATGGCGAGAGGATTTCTTGGATGAAATCCCAGCCTGCCTGGGTCGCCGGTTTAAGGGCGTCCTTCCCCCTGTCGCTGATAGTCAAATGCACTACCCTGCGGTCAATCCTGTCTCTTGTCCTTTTGATCAGACCGGCCCTGACCATGCGGTCGGCTAGCATAGTGACGCTGTTCGGGCTACGTATTAACCACCGGGCTATTTCACTTGGCTTTGCAGTACCACCGAGGTATTGTATAGTCACAAGCACTGCGTACCGCTCCGAATTAAGCTTGTATTCACCAAATAGTTTGTCCTCACATATCTTAAGCATGGCGTCGGCTCGGTGTACCATAAGCCACGTTGTCAAAATTAAGTTTTCGGCTTCGAACTTTGCTGTCATATTTAACCTCTCCTTATTATTTCATGGGAACTTTAGTCGTTTGGGCCGCTTCTATATCTTTTACGCGTTGCCACTTCCTCGCATGCAGTAATTTGGCGTTCCCTCTACTCTTCATTGATTGTTTACAAAGGGCATGGGTCGCCAAATGCCTTGTGGCTTCTTTTCTGTCCGCCTTAACCATGACGCCAGTTTGCGAAAATATGGTCAGCACCGGGCCATCCTTTTCTAGCCACAGGAGATGGTACTCGTCCTCTTCGGGGTACATGCTAGTTAGCCTGCACATCTCCTGCAATATCTCTTGCAGAGTTGCTCTCAATAGGCACCTCAGTACCATGTGTCAGTAGTTACTCTTCGTTTACGTGCTTTAATGCTAACATGGGAATAATTCACTGGCTATTGTGCTAACCTCTGGTTTACTCATGGGGTTAGTACGGTGTAGAATATCAAGGTGGCATGGTATTATATAGAGAGGCGCTCATCTTTGCCCCGAAGCACACCGCAAAGTGAAGTTACGAAGAATGCCTATGAAAAAGATAAGGGTAGTGGTAATAGAGGACGAAGCCCTGTTTCGAGAAGTGCTGGTTGACGCTCTATCCCGGAAGGGTGGTCTAGAGGTAGTAGGCACGACGGATGATGCTGAGAAGGCGATTGCGCTGGCCCGGCAGACCAAACCCGACGTGATGCTGATGGATATTGAGCTTGCCGGCGAAATGGACGGCATTGATGCGGCACTGGCAATCAAGAGGGAGAACCCTGAGATTGGCATCGTTATCCTCTCCGCGCATGATAATCCCCGCTATGTGACCAGCCTGCCGCTTGGAGAGAGCACGGGGTGGGCATATCTTTTAAAGCAGACGGTTCGCGACGTATCCACAGTTATCCATGCCATTGAGGAATGTGCGCGGGGTATGGTGGTCATGGACCCGGCGGTGATGGCGAAGCTGCACCCGCGGAAAGGGTCTAATGTTTACAGACTTACACCCAGACAACAGGATGTGCTCCGGTTGCTTTCGGAGGGGTTCAATAATGCCACTATCGCCAGAAAACTGGCACTGACGGAGAGGTCCGTTGAAAGCTACATCAACGTCATCTATCAGCATCTGGGACTCTCCGGCGAGTTGGAAATCAACATACGGGTCAAGGCTGCCCTGGCGTTCCTGAAATCCTCGCAGCGACGTTAGCGCGGGGGCAAGGATTGCGTAAACCCCGGCTAATTACAGTGCGAGCACGATAGTGTAGTATGATAGAACCATACTACACTATAAGCGTTGAAAATTAGTAAGTCAAAGGATGGGAGTCGACATACCGACCTATTCTGGTTGATGACGATACCTGTTTAGAGATTAGCTGTGCCATTTGCTGGAAGCGAGCAAGCACTTTCAGGTATTGGGAGAGGCTGGTAGTGCTGCAGGGCGCCGGGCCTTTATTCCAAAGGCTGACCTTCCTGTCACTGTTCTGTTTCAAGTCCGGCAAAAGGCAGCTCTGCCATAACCTGTGTGCCCTTGCCGGGAATGTTCTTGATGGTGCAACTGCCTCCCGCTGCCGCTGCGTAGTCCGAAATCAGCAAGAGGCCAATACCGGTTGAAGGGCTTGTTGTATTAGAGCCAGGACCATCATCCATCACCTTAAGGCGCAATATTCGACTATCAAACAGCGACAGTCTAACCACTATATTGTTCGCCGCCGGCGTGTGTTTGGAGATATTGGTCAAGGCTTCCTCAGTAATGCGATACAGCGCCAGCTTCACATTATCTGGAATAAGCCTTCTATTCGCTTGCTCTCTATCTCTCAGTTTTTTGCTCACCCGCAAATCAACAGGTAGCTTGGCGCTATACTCGTCTATTAGAGATTCCAGGCCGGTAGTTATTCCCAGGCTTAAGATGGAAGGGAAAAGGCGATGGCTGATGGACCGTATATGTTCGTTTTGCAGCTCCTCAAGTCTCTGGCGGACGTCAGCTAGTTCCTTGACCATCCACTTTGACCGGGCCTTGGCCTCAAGCTCTGCAATCTTATGCTCCAGTAATATAAGGCGGCTTTGCACCGTCCCGTGAAGCTGACTGGCAATGTCTTTACGCAGGGACTCTTGAGCGTTGATAAGGCGCTGGTGTGATTCACTTAGCTCTTGCGCTCGTGCCGCGGCTATTTCGCGCTCGTGTGACTGTCTCTCCATTTCTTTTTGCTTGGTGATGTCATGGAAAATGCCCAGTACACCGACAGTTTTGCCGCTTTCATCTATGAACGGGGTCTTGAATGTTTCCACAGTCCTTTCTTGTCCGTGTTCGATGTATCTCTCTTCAATTCTTTCTGTATTCCCCGACTCAATCACTCTTCTATCGTCTGCTCTATATTTTTCGGCCAGATCCCTGGGATAGAAGTCATAATCTGTATGCCCCGAGAACTCTGCGGGCTTTATCTTCAGGTCTTTGGCGAAATTGCTATTGCAGGAAATGTAAACTGAATCCTTATCCTTAAAGAATATTTTCTGTGGAATATTTTCAACCAGAGTTCTGTATTGTCCCTCGCTATCTATAAGAGCCTGCTCCGCCTTCTTGCGCTCGGTGATATTCCGCACAAATACGACTACTTGCCCGCCCTCCGCATCAATGTAATTTGCGCTAACTTCAACATCAATCAGCTTCCCGTCTTTATGTCGATGCTGGGTCTCAAAAAAGTCGTAACCCTGCGCCACTATCTTTTTTTTATGCTGAGCAATCTCTTCGGGCGTTTCTATCGCTTCAATATCAGGTAGGGACATCTTAAGCAGTTCTTCACGAGTATAACCAACCATCTTACAGTATGAAGCGTTGACCTCTAGCAATCTAGCATCAATACCCAAGACATAAAAACCGTCAGGGGCTGTTGCTAATATTAGCCGATGTTTCTCCTCTGCCCGCTTGTACTCGGTAATGTTCCGGGCTAGCTCCAGGCAGGAGACAATCTTACCCCCGGCGTCTCTGATGAGATTAGCCGTATTCTCCCAGAAGGTAACTTCCCCCGAAGGCGTTACCATCATCCTCTCCACGGTGTGTGACTTGCCATCCTTAAATGCCTCTTCTACCGGGCACCAGTCACACACCTTCTCTCTGCCTTGATAAGCTCGGTAGCATTTCTCCCCCAGGTGGTTCCCACCAGAAGCTATCCTCACTGCCTTATTCTGATAAATAATGTTATAATCTTTATCCTGTATGCTGAGACCATATCCCATGGAATTTACTAGTGACAGTAGCGTATTATGCTCGGCTTGAAGCGCCTCCGTAGCCTGCTTGAGCGACGAATTCAGTGAAGAATCTGTGGAACTACGTGGCGAGGTATACTTCGCTTTCATCATTATATCTCCTTACGCACCGTTTTCTTAGCCGGTAACATTTCCCTAGCTTAAGGCTGCCATGTCACTGGAAATAATACCATTTATCTGATTACTTCTGCCAATACCTGTCCTCGTTCAGTACCTTAATGACGCGGCACCTCCTTTTTTTGCAAATAGCACTCAAGGCACTCCTGAGGCGTGGAGTAGCCCAAATATTGACGAGGACGATGGGTCAGGTGTTCTCGCTCCACATAGTCGTTTAACTCGGGTGAATTGGGTAGAAGTACGAACGACCTGAGCACAAGGGAATTTAAGAAATGAATAAATTCTTGATAAATAATAGCCGTTCGCGGTATTGATTCTTTTAAAGTATTGTTGTTGTCTCCAGTCGAAGCAGAGAACTACAAGATGGGTAGTGATGAAGGCATGTGAGCTGTCCACCAGGAATACCTAGATAGGGAGCGACGGGAGTTCGACTCGCTCCCGTCGCCTATATTGAAAGGAAAGGAGGATTGAAAAGAAAGGAGGGAAGTAGTGAGAAAGCTGGTTAATTGTCCTTGTATTCCACATACTGACTACACCGATGCCGCCTGAGTCAGGCTCATTTGCCTGGCCACACTCACAAGCGAAATCTTATATACTGTAGTAATGCGAGCATGAGACATATGCGAGTACTTTGTATAAGAGTAACACTATTTCAAAAGGATGTCAAGACCTAAATCATCTAAAATCTAACCGAAGGAGGAGTTGTTAAATCACAAAAAATCTAACCCAAAAACTATTATGATTTGGCCTGATTAAAACTGAAGAATCCAGTTCTCTTTTTGAACAGCTTCCTTATCAAGGGAAGGGAGCAGGGGAATAGGTTGCCAAGCAACCTTTAGTTATTATAACGGTGATATAATTGAAGATAGGTTTGCATTGCTTCGCTTGTTAGGGGTGGTTACTGTTGAAACAAAGCCACGATGTAATCGTTGTTGGTGCTGGTCCGGCTGGGGCGACACTGGCTTACGAGCTAGCAAAAAGGGGGATCGGGGTATTAGTTTTAGAAAAAGGGAAACTGCCCCGCTATAAGTGTTGTGCTGGCGGAGTCACCAGCAAGGCAGCAAAACTTCTGGATTTCGATATCTCCGAGGTAGTGGAAGACGTAATTTATGAGGTTAGCTTTACTTTTAATCTGGACAGCCCTTATCTGGGACAACATAGTCAGCCATTGATATATACCGTAATGCGTGATGTATTTGACTATTTTTTGGTGACGAGGGCACAACAACTGGGAGCTGTGCTTATTGATGGTCAAAAGGTAACGCAAATACAGGTGAGCGCTGATTGGGTTGAGATTTCCACTGCTGACAACATTTTTCGCTCTCGACTTGTGGTCGGGGCGGATGGGGCTTATAGCGTAGTGGCAAGAGAGTTGGGCATGGGAAGGAGCATGGAATATGTCGCGGGAATAGAATCGGAAGTTGTTGTGCCCGAGGAAGAGATGGCAAAATGGAAATCGCGAGTCCAGATAGACCTGGGGTGCATTCCTGGGGGTTATGCCTGGGTGTTCCCCAAGCGTAACCATCTCTCTATTGGAGCTGGATGTCTTGCCTCCAAGGCAAGACATTTGGACCGCCACCATCAGAAGTTTCTAAACTCACTAAGTATTGGTAGTTACACTATCGCCAGGTCAAGTAGCCACTTGATACCAACGTGTACAAAAGGGAGGCTTGTTTGGCAAGATAAAGCCTTGCTTCTGGGGGATGGGGCTGGGCTTACTGACCCATTAACGGGTGAGGGAATTTATAACGCCATCCAGAGTGCCCAGCTTGCTGCACCAGTGATTGAGAACTCTTTACTGATGGGCAAGGTCGGGTTGCAGGATTACCAACAGATTGTAGAGAGGAAGATAATGTCTGAGTTGAGAATAGCGCGTACGTTGTCAAAAAATTTTGTCCGCTTCCCTCGTTTGGCGTTTGGAATGTTCAACCGGAGTGACGGGGCGTGGAGAGCTATATCCAACTTGATGCTTGGCGAAATAGACTATGCTGCTATCAAGGGAAAGGCAGGCGGATTCAAGGGCATATTTAATCGTCTGCTTCGAGCTTAGCACAACAACCTTAGCGGCCGGAGCATGCGTAAGAGTAAAATTTGTTATAATTTAAAGTAGGAGAGTGAGGTGTCTAAGATACTGGACAAAATAAACGACCCCAGCGATGTTAAGGGGCTAAACCAGGATGAATTAGGTGAACTTTGTTCCGAGCTCAGGGAATTATTGGTAAGCAGAGTTAGTGAAAACGGAGGGCATCTAGCATCCAATCTGGGAGCGGTGGAGCTTACTATTGCCTTGCACCGGGTATTTGATAGCCCGAAAGACAAGATAATCTGGGATGTGGGGCACCAAAGTTACGTTCATAAGCTATTAACAGGAAGAAGGGAGCAATTTCCCTCCCTGCGCCAATACCAGGGACTCTCAGGGTTTCCTGATAGAGATGAAAGTCTTCACGATGCTTTCACTACGGGACATGGTGGCACCTCCATTTCAGCGGCTTTGGGCATGGCTCTGACCCGCGACCTTGCTCGCGGTAATCACCACGTGGTAGCTGTCATCGGCGATGGGTGCCTCACCTGTGGCATGACTTACGAAGCACTGAATCACGCCGGCCATTTGGGCACAAGGCTTATCGTGGTGCTTAATGACAACGGCATGTCTATTTCGCCCACAGTAGGAGCGATAGCCAAGCGGCTAAATGTAGTGCGAACAACCCGTGGCTATGTACGGGCTAAGAAACAGACGAATCGGTTGCTGTCTCTCTTGCCTGGAGGAAAGAGGCTGCAGGGGGCATTGCACCGTCTTAAGGAAGGAGTAAAAGCGGTGGTTATGCCCACCATGATGTGGGAGCAGCTTGGCTTTACTTACCTGGGTCCGATAGATGGTCATAACACTGCTGGATTGGAAACAGCTCTGACTCAAGCCAGAAATTACTACAAACCGGTCATTGTTCATGTCTTGACTACGAAAGGCAAGGGTTATAAACCAGCAGAGGATAATCCTACTTACTTTCACGGTCTATCTCCTAAAAGCGATGGCTTGGGCACAATACCTACTTATAGTCAGATATTTGCTCGAACAGTCGGTGGACTGCTCAGGGACAATTCCAGGGTGGTAGTGATAAGCGCTGCCATGGTTGAAGGCAATAGCCTATCTTCTCTGGTTAAGAAGTTTCCTCGACGCATCTACGATGTAGGGATTTCTGAGCAGCATGCAGTTACCTTAGCCGCCGGTCTAGCTACCCAGGGCTTTATACCTGTTGTAGCTATATATTCCACTTTCTTGCAGCGTGCCTTTGACCAAGTATTGCACGATGTTTGTCTCCCTGATCTGCCTGTCATTTTTGCCCTCGATCGCAGCGGCATTGTCGGAGAGGATGGCAAAACACATCAAGGGATATTTGATTTATCCTATCTTAATCTGATGCCTAATATGATTGTTTGCGCACCTAAGGATGGGAATGAACTGCAAGATCTGCTTTATACTGCTCTCAATACAGAGCATCCGATAGCAATTCGTTATCCTCGGGGTCGGGGAACAGGCGTTCCCCTGGCCACCGAGCTTCATCAGCTTCCTATAGGCAAAGCTGAGATAATAAAGCAAGGTGAAGATATGGTAATAATAGGCATTGGCTCTACTGTCATGCCTTCTCTGGAAGCAGCGGAACATTTAGCTCTTGAGGGCATTGATGCCCTGGTAATTAATGCCCGATTCGCTAAGCCCCTGGATACAGAGCTTATTTTGGATGTGGCCAACCACACCAAAAAGATGGTCATAGTAGAGGAGAATGTTCTTAGCGGCGGCTTTGGTGCCGCAGTGCTGGAGCTGTTGGCAAAGGCTGAAGCCTCAGATGTCAAAGTGAAGCGACTAGGCATTCCTGACGAATTCGTAACTCATGGAAAGCAAGATTTTCTTCGCTCTCTCTATCATCTGGATGCTCAGGGAATAGCCAAAGAATGTGCTGATTTTCTAGCTCAAGTCCAAGCCAAGGTGTAGGGAGAGTTCCACACTACTACCCTTTAATAGTAGCTTCTAGATTATCCAACTCTTCGAATCTCTTGTCCTAATTATACTTAACTGCATAAATCTTTAAAATCCTAAGCACTAAATCCTAAACAAATTCAAATGACCAAATTCAAAATCCAAAAACCGTTTTGAACATTTGAGGTTTGAATTTTGAGCTTGTTTAAGGTTTAGGATTTCGGATTTTGGATTTTCACCTCAGGGTGGTGAGTCCTTATTCTCTTGAGCCAATCGCTTGAGCTCATAAAGCTTGGTGATTGCTTCCAGAGGAGACATGGAATCAACATCAAGCCGGGCAATCTCATCAGCTAATAGGGAGTCTTTCGGGAAAAGAGGAATCTGGAGCGATGCTTTACGGCGAGGGACTTTGCTTTTTTTAGAAGCATGGCTTTCCAGCTCAGCTAAGACTTCCTGAGCTCGAACGATTACCGCTTTGGGCAGGCCAGCTAGCTGAGCCACGTGGATGCCATAGCTCCTGTCGGTGCCCCCGGGGACAATCTTGTGGAGAAAGATAACTTTATCTCCTTCTTCTGCCACCGCTACATTAAAGTTTTTCACTCTGGGCAGGATGTCAGCCAGGTCCACCAGTTCATGATAATGAGTGGCAAAGAGGGTCTTCGTTCCAAGCTCAGGGTGGTTATGGATAAACTCGGCTACCGCCCAGGCGATGGAAAGCCCGTCATAGGTAGAAGTGCCCCGCCCAATTTCATCCAGAATGATAAAGGAGCGAGGGGTAGCATTATTCAGGATATTTGCCGCCTCAGTCATCTCCACCATAAAAGTAGATTGCCCGGCGGCTAAGTCCTCCTGGGCGCCAATGCGAGTAAAGATGCGGTCAACAATTCCAATATTCGCTGAATCGGCAGGGACAAAGCTTCCAATCTGAGCTAAAAGGATAATTAGGGCTACCTGCCTGAGATAGGTGGACTTTCCTGACATGTTGGGGCCGGTGAGTATAATAAGCTGATTGTCCCTATTGCATAAATAAACGTCGTTAGGAACAAAATTATCGCTGCCTATGCTCTGTTCCACAATAGGGTGGCGCCCTCCCTTAATGTCAATGACATCTTCGTTGGTCAGCATTGGGCGGACATAACTATGACGCGCTGCTACCTCAGCAAGGCTGGAAAGGGCATCGATTTGGGCGATGGCTCTGGCGGTGGCCAAAATTTGCTCACTTACAGCGCTTATCTGCTGGCAAACTTGTCGAAAGATGGCAGTCTCCAGGTCAGCAATCTTTTCCTGAGCATTGAGAATCAGCGATTCATACTCCTTAAGTTCGGGAGTGAAGAACCTTTCCGCCTCGGCTAAAGTCTGTTTACGAATATAATCCTGGGGAACTAAGTTGAGATTAGTCCGGGATACCTCAATATAATAGCCAAATACCCGGTTGTAGCCTACTTTTAAGGACTTAATCCCTGTGCGTTGCCTTTCCCTCTGCTCCAGACCAGCCAGATATTGCTTAGCCTGCCGGGAATTACGGCGAATTTCATCCAGCTCAGGGGAGAAACCTTCCTTTATCACATCCCCTTGCTCCAAATCCCCCGGCTCATCGGCAATAGCCCTGGCAATTAAGTCCACGATGTCGGGGCAAGGCTTAAGTTCGCCGCTTAGCCAGTTAATGGCGTCCCCGTCTGCCATCGCCGCTTTCAAGTCCGGCACCTTTTCTAAACTAGAGTGAAGCGCTAGCAACTCTCGGGGCATGACTCTGCCACTACTCACTCGATTAACCAGCCTCTCCAGGTCAGCAATGTCTGATAACAGAGAGATAACTTTTTGGCGAGCCAGGCTATTTTGGTGAAACCAGGCAACCGCCTCTTGCCGCCGATTCAATATGGCGAGGTCCAGAAGAGGATGTCCCAGCCAATTTTTGAGCAGCCTGCCACCCATGGCGGTCTTGCTCAAGTCAACGATGGAGAGTAGGGAGTTGCCGGTTTCTCCCCACCTACCGCCCTGAAAAAGCTCCAGATTGCGGATGGTCTGACCATCGAGGGTCATAAAGGAATCTGTAGAGTAGGTAGCGAGTTTGCTTAGCTGGGGCAGAGTTTCCTTTTGCGTTTCCTTTACATAATGTATTAGTGCGCCGGCAGCCCTTATGGCTAGAGGCAAGCGGGCGCAGCCATAGCCCTCCAAGGTAGCTACCCCAAAATGCTCCAGCAAAGATTCCTGGGCAATTTCCAAATCAAACCAGTAGTCATCCAGTCGGCTTATGGTGAAAGGCAATTGAGCATAATCGTCGGCATCTTCGGGAATAAGAACCTCGCTGGGCTGAAGTCGCTCCAATTCAGGCATGACTCTTTCAGCAGGAAGCTGAGTGGTGGCAAATTCGCTCGTGGTTATATCAACGTAGGCGATCCCCGCTTCTTCGCCTTCAACAACCAGGCTGGCGAGATAGTTATTGCTCTTACTGGCAAGCAGATTAGGCTCGACCACCGTCCCCGGCGTCACCACGCGAATGACGTCCCTTTCCACCAGTCCCTTGCCCGGCGGGCTGAGTTGTTCGCAAATAGCTACCTTATGACCACGGTTGATGAGCTTAGCCAGATAGTTATCCAGAGCGTGATGAGGTATCCCCGCCATGGGCACTCTCTCCCCCTTGCCCATCTCGCGGGAGGTCAGGACAACGTCCAGCTCTCGCGAAGCGACTTTGGCATCCTCGTCAAACGTCTCATAGAAGTCGCCTAAGCGGAAGAAAACTATAGCCTCGGGGTACTTCTGCTTAACCCTGAGATACTGCTTTCTAAGAGGCGTTACAGTCATCTATGTTATTTTACTAGCTCTTCAGCAACATATAAAGTGGGAGCAAACATAGGAAGAATGCTTCAACAAAAATGACCAGAGGGCTATAATGATAAAATAAAAGGGAGTTAAAAGTTGGCACCCTTCATTGTGGAGGTGTAAGGGAAATTTCGTATATACTGAAGTTGAAGTCATGTGGACCAGGCTTTAGCCATGAAGTAAGGGGAATAAATGCTTAAACAAGACGGAATTGATGAATTCTTTTCTGAATTATTTTCTCTCCCTTCTAAATATGATTTAGAAGATTTTGTGCGATTCGGTGATCACAAAATTGTAATTGCTGTCCCACCTGATTCATCGACGCAGTTAAAAAGGAACCTTTTGGCCGCAGCGAAGGCATATTTCATGGGGTATCGTTCAATTGACCATGTTCTAAAGAAATATGGCCCATCTTGGAATCTGGAAACTAAGCTAAGTAGGAAGCAAGAAGTTCTCAATGACATGCTCCGAGACATAACCAATAAGGTTCGTCAAACAAGAGAGTGGATGGATAAGATAGAGAATAAGCCTGATAAGGTTGGGCTCTTCGCCGCTGGAGCAGCTTTAATACGGTTGGAAACTAGCTTTAGAGCAGCGAAAGCGTTGATCAAACGAGGTTACAACTTTGAGGCTTTAGGTGTTTGTCGCTTAATACTTGAGCAGATGGCATGGGCATATAATATCCATGAACTAGAAGATGGAACGGTATTCAAAATCCTTCCTACAAAATCGATTGCAAAATTGAAGAATCTTATCCCCAATGCAGGACATCTGTACGGTTTACTCAGTAAACAAACTCACATATCGCCCCACTCGACTCTGAGGTATATCAGGTTTACAGAACCTTGTCCTCAAGTAGTGCTAGCTATGACCGAGGATGGTGTATCGAGCGCTTTTATTCTTTTGTTATTAGCTGACGTTTTCAGTATCGTAGTTGAGTACATATACAGAGAACTTGTTCCCGCACTTTCCTGCTTAGTGAAAGATGGAAATGGCAAGTATTGTGTTAATGAGTCAAGAGCATTTTCTCAAATAATAAGCCACTATAGAGGTGAACTGTCTAGCCAAGAATCTTGACAATTTCCCAATAATCGTGAGAGGTGATAAAAGCCTACTTCAAGTGAGAGGCCATAAAAAATTACTCTTCACTCGCCTTGGTTTCTGTGGTCGACTAAACCTTGTCTCTTCTTCGCAAGAGCTGAATTGTATCTAGGGGGTGAAACGAGGTCTCTGCTATGTTAGAAGAAATTGAAATTTTCGTTGAGGAGGAATTCTGGGGGGTGATGGACGAGAGCTGGGCGAGGAGGATAGCTCAAACTGTCCTCAAGGCTGAAGGGGTGGCTCCTCCTTACGAGGTGAGCCTGGTTTTCACCGACTCTGAGACGGTGCAACAACTCAATCGAGACTACCGGAGGGTGGATGAGCCTACGGATGTGCTGGCTTTCTACATGCTTCCGCAGAAGGGAGCTGATTCTTCCTTCACACTCCCTCCCGATGGGGTAACCAGGCTAGGAGAGGTAATCATCTCCTATCCCCAAGCAGCAGAACAAGCCAAAGAACAAGGGCATTCACCCGAAAGGGAGCTGGCATTGCTGGTTATCCACGGGATACTTCATCTTCTGGGCTACGATCATGAAGAGCCAGAGGAAGAAAGCAAGATGAGAGAAAGGGAAAGAGAACTTCTGGAGAGATGTTTGCCCGGGTAGTGATATAATATAAGTGCAGAATGGGGTTGAGGATGCCAACCGCTCCACTTATTCAGTGACTGGTATTCCACCGTCATTTAGTGCAGGCACAAGCGGGACTTAAACCGAGGTCTTTGAAGTGCAAAACAGCGCAGAGGAGGTAAAAGATGGCTAAATTCGTAATGCTGACGACCCTCACTGACGAGGGAAGAAAGACTATCACAGAAAATCCTGCAAGGATCAAAGAGGTCAATAAAGAAGTGGAGGCAATGGGGGCGAAGATACTGGCTCAGTATGCTGTGCTAGGTCCGTACGATTTCATAAACATTATAGAGGCTCCCAGTAATGAAGCAATATCCAAGGTGGCGGTGACATTGGGGTCAAGGGGTACGCTTCAAACCATGACCATGGCTGCTATGGATATGGACGCTTTCATTGGCAGTCTCAAGAAGTAGAGGTAACCCCCGGCTACCCGCTTGTGCCATCAAGTTTTAAGGCTGATTGGAATTTCGCATTGAAGCACCAGTGACAGAAATGCAAAACTGCAAAACCATGAAACCGCAAAACTGCTCAGCCCTCGGGATTTAGGGTTTAGATATAGTTGAGAACTATGGTTTGTGTGCTGCTGGGCAGGGACGATGAAGTAATCGAGAGCTTGGGCTTTGCTTCTAGCTCTCTAATTCTCATTTTATCCAGGAATTTGTCCACAGGACTGAGATTGCCAGTGAACGCCTCCGTCTTATAGTGCATGGGGATGACAATATGAGGCTCTAATTGCCTTACTATTTCCACAGCCGTGTCAATGGGTATAGTAGATACCTCCCCGACAGGCAAAAATAGCACACCTATATCTCCTATTTCTTCTATCAAATGCGAGTCCAGAGGATGTCCCAAATCACCTAGGTGACATAAAGTTATATCATCCATCTCGATAATATAAATGGTATTCTTGCCCCGTACCTCTCCCTTCTTATCATCGTGGAAAGAGGCGATTCCTGTGATAAAGACCCCCCCTATTTCATATTCCCCGGGGCTTTTTATTTGTCTGGGGTCATTAGCGACGCCTTCGATGTAGCTATGACCAGGGTGAAAATGGCTCATCGTCACGATGTCTGCCTCAGGTTCACCCAGGCGGTAGCCCAAGTCAGGATGACATGGGTCTGTTATGATGGTTTTTTCTTTCCCTCTAATCAGAAAGCAGGAATGACCTAGCCAGGTAATCTCCATCAGCGTCTAAAGGATAACCCTTTTCTTTAGCTTTGTCCACAGCAAGGCGACTCTATTAGCCAGTAAATGCATCAGCTTTGCGGGTGTGATTATCTTTTTCTATAGGGCTTATCAGAAGCGTCATCCCCTCTATGCCCACAATGGCAATTTCCTCGCCGGCATCTATAGTTGAACTAGACGAAGCTTGCCACAGTTCACCGTTAACCCGAACATAACCTTTAGGGGAAATGGGAGTTGTTGTTCGACCTCGACTACCAATGTCCGGCGAAATAATCGGCTTCTTGGCTAGCGCCTTCTTGCCAAGTCGGTAATTTATAGAATTATATACCCCGAGAGCAAGCATCATAAGGATAAGACCCCAGAGGGGGATATTTATCGCAACCCTTGGCAGCAGCCAGAGCACGACTGCCACCAAGGCCGCCTCTTCAAGTAAGGTTGTTGTAATGGTGAGTACTGTATATCTCCTGTATTTCATTTTGGTATTGAGACAAAGAGTCAGATCGGAATTAGATTAACCTTCAAATTTAATAGCTTCACTCAGGCCATCAGTGTGCGAGCGGGTAGGATTGTTGACAAAGAAAGCTTTAACTCCCTCCATTTGTTTTAGTTCTGGTCGTCCTTTGAACCGGGCATTAATGATATGCAAAGTAATAGAAATAGTCAAACAACAAAGCAATTGACAAAAACCAGTACAATCGTTAACATCTGAAAAATAAAGGTTAACGAAATGAAGGGACAGATACTAAAAGCTCTACGAGAGTGTAGTGATTATCTTTCTGGCGAGACACTTTCTGAGCAGCTTGGCATCTCCCGGGTTTCTATCTGGAAGCATATTCACAGCTTAAAAGAGGATGGCTACGTAATAGAGGCTTCGCCTAGAGGATACAGGCTGGTCTCTTCTCCAGATTTACTGCTTCCTTATGAATTTCCCGGTTTAGAACAAAGAATTCACTACTTTCCAGAGATTGGCTCGACCATGGATGCGGCAAGAGAGTTAGCTAAAAAGGGAGCAGGGGAGGGGACAATCGTGATTGCCGAAGCTCAGACCCGCGGGCGGGGAAGATTGAGCCGGGAATGGCTCTCGCCAGAAGGAGGAATTTACTTCACTCTCATTTTACGCCCCAGGATAAGTCCCGCATATGCTCCCAGGATAAACTTGATGGCCTCTATTGCCGTGGCAGCTACAATTAGAAAGCTCCTTGGGTTAAAGGCCGAATTAAAATGGCCCAATGACGTCTTGATTGAAGGCAGGAAGGTGTGTGGCATACTGGCTGAAATGGATGCTGAAATGGATGTTGTAAACTTTGTGAACGTCGGGATAGGTATAAACGCCAATACCTCTATTCCCCAGTTTGAAAAAACGGTGACCTCCTTAAAGGATGAGTTAGGAAGGGAAGTCTCCAGGAAAGAATTTTTAAGCGTATTGTTAATGGAAATAGAGCGACAGCAGCCCCTGTTAATGAAAGCAGATTTACTCGAAGAGTGGAAGAAACTCTCTGTGACATTAAATAAGGATGTCAGGATAGTAGCACCAGGTGAGGTGATAATAGGGCGGGCAATCGACATTGATACCACCGGAGCATTGATAGTAAAGGACAGGAATGGCTCTTTGAAGAAGGCAATGGCCGGGGATTGTATTCAATTGAGGGAAGAAGCGCCAAATACTAATGTAGGAGCAGTCAGCCGTCAGTAGTCAGCATTCAGTATGAAGCTGATAGCTGAAAGCTACATCGTTGTAAGATGCCGCAACTACTCATTGTCACCGTCTATTTTATCGCCATAATTGGCATAGGGGTGTGGAGTAAGCGGAGAGCAGGAAGCCAAAATGGCTTCTTCGTTGCCCACCGTCGGGGAACTCTGCTCCTTATCACTGGCTCACTTGTAGCCACTGCAATAGGGGGATCAGCAACCGTGGGGATGGCTGGCCTAGGGTTCAAGCAAGGTTTGACTGGCGCTTGGTGGCTTCTTGTTGGCTCCATCGGACTCGTGCTTCTGGGGGTTTTCTTTGCCAGGAAAGTAAGAGGCGCTGCGCTTTATACTCTTCCAGAACTGATAGAAAGGCAGTATGACCGCCGTATGAGTTTGGCGGCTTCTATTCTTATTGTTATCGCTTGGGTGGGGGTGGTGGCAGGACAAATCGTTGCTGCTGGGACAGTTTTATCTATCTTGGGAATAGGTTCTGTTGCTTTCTGGATGACCGCCTTTACTGTAGTTTTTGTAGCTTATGCTATTCTGGGAGGCCAGTTCTCGATTATCCGTACCGATGTTTTCCAAGCAGTGATTCTTTTCCTTGGGATTTTTGCCGCTTTGGCGCTGGTTTTCTCACAAGTGGGAGGACTTGATGGGTTGAAAGCCTCTCTACCCCCGGGTTATTTCTCTTTTCCAACAAGCCCCGAGTTCAATTGGAAGATGCTCTTGTCTCTTTTGATTCTCGTCGGAGCGACTTACGTGGTGGGGCCTGATATGTATACTCGACTTTTCTGTGCAAAGGGAGAAAAAACGGCCCAGCGATCAGCCATTTTGTCGGCATTTCTTTTCATTCCCCTGGCTTTTGCCATCATCTTTATAGGGATGAGCGCCAAAGTTTTATATCCGGAGATAGCTGCCGAAGGAGCCTTTCCTCAGGTAATAACCGGTGTGCTTTCCCCAGGTTTAAGCGGACTGATCCTCGCTGCCCTGGTCGCAGCGCTCATGTCCTCGGCGGATACCTGCCTGCTTACCCAGAGTGTCATTTTAACCGAGGATATAATTAAGCGAGCGCACCCTGCGCTTGACGAAAGGAAAACCATTTTGCTAACTCGCTTAAGTCTAATTGGGTTAGGTCTGGTGGCGTTGGGGCTGGCTTTGGCCTTAAAGGGGGTGATTTCATCCCTCCTTTTCGCTTACACTATATTCACTTGCGGCTTGGTTGTTCCGGTGGTCGCTGGATTTTACAAAGAGAAGCTAAAGGTGACTCCGCAAGGTGCCCTGGCTGCTCTCATAGGTGGTGGGATAGTAGGCTTGCTGGGAAAGATCCCGGGTCTTGACATCCCTCTCAAAGGGGACCTTGGCCTCATAGGTTTTGCTGTAAGTGCGGTGCTCCTTTTCGGCGCAAGCTTCCTTACTAGAAAGAGATAATCCACAAGGCGTAAAACCGGTCTTGCCATTCTGAGCCCCAACTTGTCGGGGCTCAGAATGGCAAAGCGCACACGACAGGCTCCACGTATAGTCTCCCAGATTCTTTGGTCGCGGAAAAAGCTCAATGCGGTGTCTTTTTGTCTAGGCAGCCCTCTTTCTACGCACAAAGAAAATCACCAGCCCCACTATCACCACCGCCGCTATAATCCCGACAATGAGAGCCCAATTGACTAGTGGCAGAATCTCCTCAAAATTGGCCGTGATGGAGTAGCTGTCGTTCATGGTGATGTTAGTCACAGCAGCGTAGACATCGGCAACGGTGCTCACATCGCCGGTCCAGTTGACAAACCGAGAGCTTTCCTCAACCGCGACCCTCAGGTCAACCACCGCTCCTTCGTCATAGGTAAAAGTCCCTTCACCAGGTTCAGTGACCGAACCCCCAGCGGTGCTGGCGATGGTGAGGTCATACTCCGGTATCTCTTCAAAGATAGCCGTGATAGTAAAGGTGGCCGGGTCATGAATGTCGAAGTTGATGGTCAGTTCTATATTGTCACCCACCGCTAGTAGCGTGGCAGCAAGATAATCATCCCAGATGGCCAATATCGCCGTACCATTGAAATAACCCACCGTGTAGTGGGTGCCTTCCACCAGAGTGTCGTCGTCGTCCACGATAGAAATTATCGAATTGGCGTCGTTCCAGGTGATGGTCGTCTCTACATCATCGGGATGAGACAGGTCGTAGTCAGCCACCTCAGGGTCGATGGTGGCGCTT
>Ga0315532_1000955_pt1 | contig 22764 bp, 15 predicted proteins | sample SalMarWE160370MG_FD_203082 | JGI IMG/M metagenome (GOLD analysis project Ga0315532, IMG submission 203082) | Salt marsh sediment microbial communities from the Plum Island Ecosystem LTER, Massachusetts, United States - Salt Marsh Sediment WE1603-70 ...
CACACACGTTCAAGCGGAGGATGCAGCGGAGATTGCAAGCTCCCACCTGCGTGATGGCAAGCTAGTGGAGCGACTTCTCTACCACCACCCCGTAACTGGTAAAGCTATACCGCGCTATTCAGATATAGACTTTTATCGGAAGCAACAGCGTGACATCTTGCGTAACTGTGGACACATCAATCCAGAGAAAATAGACCATTATGTTGACCAGGGCGGCTACCGAGCGCTGAGAAAGGCTGTTTTGGAGATGACCCCCGAGCAGGTCATCGACGAGATATCCAGAGCAGGGCTACGCGGGCGCGGTGGTGCTGGATTTCCCACCGGCCGCAAGTGGGAACTCTGCCGTAATGCCCCAGGAGACCAGAAATATGTCATCTGCAATGCCGACGAGGGCGACCCCGGTGCTTTTATGGACCGCTCCATACTTGAAGCCGACCCGAATGCTCTTATTGAAGGCCTGACCATTGCCGGATACGCCATAGGCGCCACTGAAGGATATGTCTATGTCCGTGCCGAGTATCCCCTGGCAGTAAAGCGCATTCATATTGCTTTGCAGCAGGCTCAGGAAAGAGGTTTTTTGGGCAACAACATCCTTGGCTCGGGCTTCGATTTCATGGTGCATATTAAGGAAGGTGCCGGATCTTTCGTCTGTGGCGAAGAGACAGCCCTAATGGCTTCAATTGAGAGCAAACGGGGTATGCCCCGGCCTCGCCCCCCGTTTCCCGCCCAATCGGGCCTCGATGGAAAGCCTAGTAATATCAACAATGTCAAGACCCTAGCTTCCGTTCCCATCATCATTGAGCGCGGAGCTGATTGGTATGCCAGCATCGGCACCGAGAAGAGCAAAGGTACTGCCGTTTTTGCCCTCACCGGTAAAATTGCCAACAGCGGCCTAGTTGAGGTGCCGATGGGCACCCCGCTATCCACCATTATCTTTGATATCGGGGGTGGTATCCCCCGCGGCAAGCGCTTTAAGGCGGTGCAGACGGGTGGGCCTTCGGGCGGGTGTATCCCCGCTCAGTTCCTTGATAGCCCGGTAGACTACGAAACTCTGGCTCAATTGGGCTCGATTATGGGCTCTGGCGGCATGGTGGTGCTGGACGAGACTACCTGCATGGTAGAGATAGCCAGGTATTTCCTGAGCTTTACTCAGCAGGAGTGCTGCGGCAAATGCGCCCCCGGCCGCCTCGGCACCAAGCAGATGCTGGAGCTACTCACCAGAATCACCCAGGGTGAAGGGCGTGAGGGCGATATTGACATCTTGCTCTCCATAGCTCAGACAGTAAAGGAATGTTCACTATGTGGCCTGGGGCAGACCTGTCCTAACCCCGTGCTCACCACCATAAATTACTTTAGAGACGAATATGAAGCCCACATACAGGAGAAGAAGTGCCCTGCTGCTGTCTGCGATGCGCTGATGATATCGCCCTGTCAGCATACCTGCCCGGTTGGTATCAATATCCCCAAGTATGTAGCCCACATTGCCGACGGTGAATACCTCGAGTCCATCGAGACAATCCGGGAGCGCAACCCCTTCCCCGCCATCTGTGGGCGTATCTGTCATCATCCCTGCGAGGGACGGTGCCGCCGCGGCGAGCTCGACGAGCCAGTTGCAATCAGGGCGCTGAAGCGCTTCGCTGCCGACTGGTATTTTGACCACGTTAGCGAATTGCCCGAGCCAGAGCCATTCCCCCAGACCCAGAGCCACAAGGTAGCCGTGATAGGAGCCGGACCCTGTGGACTGTCCTGTGCCTATTTCCTAGCCCAGATGGGTTATCCCACCACCGTCTTCGAGGCTCTTCCCGTAGGTGGGGGTATGCTGTCGGTGGCTATACCCGATTTTCGCCTGCCGCGAGAGGTCATCCAGAAGGAGATAGAATATATCGCCAAGCGTGGTGTGGAGATAAGATACAATACGCCAATCAATGTCAACTTCACTGTAGAAGACCTCAAGAAAGATGGATATGAAGCCGTCTTCATCGCTGCTGGGGCACAGAGAAGCCAACAAATAGGCATACCCGGCGAGCTTGAAGATGTGGAAGGCTTCTACTATGGTTTGAGATTTCTGAGGGATATAAAGGTTGGCAAACCGCTCAAAATTGGCAGCCGCGTGGCTGTTATCGGAGGCGGCAATGTGGCACTGGATGCATCTAGAACCGCCATCCGGCTTGGTGCCAATGATGTCAGCATCTTCTACCGCCGTTCACGTGAGGAGATGCCGGTTACTGATGTGGAATATGATGAGGCCTTGGCGGAAGGCATACAGACCAACTTCCTGGTCAGCCCCACCCGAATAGTAAACGACAACTGGAAGGTAAGTGGCCTAAATTGTATTAATATGAAGCTGGCCGAGCCCGACGCCAGTGGCCGTCGCCGCCCGGTGCCCATTGCAGGCTCTGAGTTCTTCGCCGAGGCAGATACGGTTATCGCCGCTGTAGGTCAAGCACCGGACCTCTCCTTTTTACCACCCGATAGTGCCCTGGAACGCACCAGATGGGAAAGGCTTGCTATAGACAGCAACAGACTAGCCACTAATGTCCCTGGCGTATTTGCCGGAGGTGATTTTGTCTTCGGACCAGGCTTCGTCATAGAAGCTATCGCTGCTGGTAGAAGAGGAGCTATCGCCGTTGATAAATACCTAAGTGGTGATACTTCAAGAGTTGAGATTTACGACTTGAAACCCAGCATTATTGAGGAAGAGCCAGAAAGAGAAGCGGAGGAGTCCTGGGAGGCCCAATTCAGGCCGGCAACACCCCTTCTCCCTGCCGAGGAAAGAAAACACAGTTTTAAGGAGACCGAATTGGGATTCTCGGAGGAGGATGCCAGGCGGGAAGCCAAGCGATGCTTGAGATGTGACCTAGAAAAATGAGGAAGGTTGGCCATGAAATCCATTACCAAGCAGAAGCCTTTTGAAGAAGTACAACAACTCTTGGAGAAACTCGACCGTGTGTACATCATCGGCTGCGGCACCTGTGCCGCTATGACCAAGACCGGCGGAGTGGAACAGGTCCATGAGATGAGGAAACGCCTACAGGAGTTGGGCAAGCTGGTGACGGGCTCGATAGTTATCCCTATCGCCTGTGATGAGATGACCGAGACAGCCATCAAGGAAAACGATGGGCCTGTTCAGAATGCCAACTGCATTCTGGTCATGGCCTGCGCTCTGGGAGTACACCGCGTGAGCCTGTATATCGGCAAGCCGGTCATTCCTGCGCTGGATACCTTGTTCATAGGTATGGAAGATAGCCCCGGCGACTTTCATGAGGTTTGTGCCCAGTGCGGCCAGTGCGTCCTCGGGCGGACCGCTGGCATCTGTCCCCTCACCGCCTGCCACAAAGGCCTGCTGAATGGCCCTTGCGGTGGCACTAACAATGGCAAGTGTGAGGTGGACAAAAACAGGGATTGCGCCTGGACTCTGATATACAAGCGATTGGAAGAGCAGGGTAGACTTGATTTAATGCGCCAGTACGAGCCGCCGAAAGACTTTAATGCATCGCTTAGACCAAGAGTCGCCAGGGTAGTATAGGGAAGGAGAGTATCATGGTGTCAAAGTTCAAGCAGGTGCTGAACTCCGGCAAGTTTGTGGTAACCAGCGAGGTCGCCCCACCAAAAGGAACAAACATCGAGAAGATGCACCATCACATAGACCTTCTCAAAGATATGGTAGATGCAATCAACATCACCGACCACCAGAGCTCGGTTATGCGCTTTCCCTCCATTGGCGGCTGCCTGGCAATCAAAGATCGGGGCGGCGAGCCCATATTACAGATGACCTGCCGCGACCGCAACCGCCTTGCCCTTGAAGCCGAGCTTCTCTTTGCCTATACCAGAGAGATAAGAAATGTCCTTTGTCTGACCGGGGATGCCGTCCCGGTTGGCGACCACAAAGGAGCCAAAGGCGTCTTCGACCTCGATTCGGTGCAACTGCTACACGCAATTCGGCAGATGGAAGCGGGAACCGACCTGGGAGGCAATGAGCTCGATGGAGCTATCAGTTTCTGTGCCGGTGCCATAGTCACCCCCGAAGCAAACCCCATCGAGCCTCAACTAATCAAGTTTGAGAAGAAGGTCGAGGCTGGGGCTGAGTTCATTCAGACTCAGGCGGTCTACGACATGGACAACTTCGCCAAGTTCATGGACTATGCCCGCCAGTTCCGCATCAAGATACTGGCGGGGATCGTCCTCCTTTCGTCGGCCAGAATGGCAAAGTACATGAACGACAATGTGCCTGGCATCTTCGTGCCGCAAGAGCTTATCGATGAACTGGCAAGCGCACCCAAGGGTGAAGCACTGAATAAGGGCATCGAGATTGCCGGCCGCATGATCGCAACCATCAAGAAAGAGTCGCTATGCGACGGGGTCCACATCATGGCCATCAACCGCGAGGAAGCAGTTCCCGACATCCTCGCCGCCGCCGGCCTATGACTTACCTCGCATTATTTCATACTCTGTTCATTCGAACGAAACCCACCTTGGATTTGTATTGCCCATGAATCTAAGCGCGAGTGTAACAACCAATGTAAAGCAGCGAGTCCTACACCATTCGTGGTGAGCTCGTCGAAGCATGAACTACTCATCGACAGGTCTGTCCTGAGTTTATCGAAGGGCTCATGACGAACAGGGAAAAAGGGGGAGTCCAGAGGGATCTCCCCCTCTGGCGGGGGTCTGGGGGTGTCCCCCAGACCTATATTTCAGGGCGGGTGGGTGGGTCAAACAGGTTCAAGAAAGCGTGGCAAGCATTGAGCGAAAATGAGAAAGCACAGGGCCGAAAGGCGATTAGAAATATGGCAATTGACATCCGATACCCAGCGTTTAAAGTTAAGAAAGTCAAAGGGACGACACACATTTGGGAAGCCCGAGTCAGCCGATCCCTGAGGCTGACATTCCATGTTGAGTATCATACAATCACGTTGCGCAACGTTGGACGCCATGACGAGAGCTCTGGAGCGTCCCTAGGAGGTATTGAGGATGGTAGCATACAGCAAAGTAACCAGGCACGGTCAGATCACCCTGCCAGCATCCATGCGAAAGGAACTTGGGATTGAGGAAGGTGACCTGGTGGAGATAGAGGTAGTAGAAGATAAGGCAGTGCTGATGCCCAAGAAGCTAGTGGACAAGAGCCAGGCCTACTTCTGGACCAGTAAGTGGCAACAGGCGCGGAAAGAGGCAGACGAGGATATCAAGACAGGCCGCGTAAGGACCTTCGACTCTGTCGAGGAACTGTTAGAGGATCTAGGCTAGTTGCCACCATTAAAAAAGAGTCCCTGTGAGATGGCGTCCACATCATGGCCATCAACCGCGAGGAAGCAGTCCCCGACATCCTCGCCGCCGGACTTTGATGCGCACTGGCTATTTCCATTCACTTCCACTCACCCGCACGTTCCGTCGTTGTCTTCATTTACCGTATCAGCCGCTCGACACGAGGCCAGATGGTTACCCATCGTTTGCTAAGCTTTTATGTACTGTAGCTACTATCATTATTCGATTTCTATGGCTGCTAATCAATATTATTGACTTTGCGCAATAATTGTGGCATTGTATCAGAAATTCCTGAATGAGGGGCGGGAGAGTAACTACTACACAAGAAGGGGTGATGTAGTATGAGAGAGTGCTGACGGAGACGGACAAATTGACAGGTGAGGAACTTTATTGGAGGCACGCAAAGTGACAAGAAAAGGAATACAAATTGCCTTAGCGGTGGTACTGGTTGTTACGGCGGCGAGTCTGGCTTTTACCGGCTGTGGGGGAGGGGGTCCGACAGGCAATGAGACCACCAAGATTAAAATCAGTCTCACACTTCCCGATATCCCGGGCTATTTTGGTGCGCCCATTTCCGAAGGCGGCTCACGTTACTACGAAGAAGCCGTTGAGACGGTAACGGACGGCAGGATAGATATAGAGATCTATACTGCAGAGATGCTGAACAAGCAGGAAATGGCCTTTGACGCCGTCACTAAAGGTATAGCCGACATAGCCTGGATTGCAATCACTTACAGCCCGGAGTGGATGCCACTGGAAACTCTCTTTTTCCTCGGCGTAGACATGAACTCCTGTGAGATGACCTATCAGGTTCACAAACACGTCTTTGAGGAGTACCTGCAGCCGTATTACGAGCAGAGGGGTCTAATCCTCCCCACCATACTGGGCCGGGAAAAGCTCATCGTTTTCTCAGCATACAAGTACATCGACAGCATAGAGGACTTTACGGGAGTGACCATCCAGAGCGGTGGCAAGGAAATGGAGCAGCTCTTCTCCAAGCTGGGAGCACTGTCGGTGGCCATACAGTTTCAGGATATGTTCGAGGCGCTACAGAAAGGCCAAGTGGACGCTGCCATTCTGGATATAACCGCTCCCTTCTTGTTCCGCTGGTACGAGGTGGGAGACCCAGGGTATATCATTGATTGTGGTGGCTTAGGCAATGCCGCGGCCCTGTACATCGCCAACGAGGACCTGCTGACGACACTGCGGCCTGAAGATGCGTACGCGTTGATGAAGCTGACCGACTACTGGTTCGGTGTCCAAGCGTCTCAGGGCAGCGACTGCTCCAACCTGCTTTACTGGGACGAGATTCCCAAGGTAGGCATGGAGCTTATTACATGGTCCGAGTCGGAGAAGGAGAAACTGCGAGTCCTGAAGCGGGAGATCTACGACTGGTGGGTTGATTGGATGGAGGCCGACTTTGGTCTAGGTGAGGAGGCTGAGGCGCTTCTGGACGCGGTGCTGCAAGAGATGGAGAACTACGAACCCGCTAACAAATGTGTGGCGAACCCCGCTAGCTTCCCGGATGAGGAACTGCAACAGAAACTAAGGGACGCTGGCTGGACCATTGACGAAGAAGCATGGCAGGGAGTAGTGGGGCCCGATGGCCACTGGGGCATGGACTTTGTCTACGAGGATGACCTTGAGCCCTGGTACGAGAAATGGTGGGATGAACAGAACATGGAGCACCCGTGGTACTCAGCGTGGAAGGCACAGCACGGAAAGTAGGCTAGAGGGAACGTGGAGAGGCTGTTTGCCAAACTGTGTGGAAACAGCTACTGGACGGTGCGGACCCCAGCAGCATCTTCGTCCGGTAGACCTCCACGTTTCTTAGCCCGTAGGAGATACATTTCAGCATCTTGATCTTTGTATTGAAGCCATCGGTGGTAAGAACTCCTTTGTTCAGCTTCTCTTTTCTGCCGGAGTTCTTACCACCTTATCATTTTCAATACAATTCGTTATACAGCCTCAATATTATTGGCTTGACGCAATAATTGTGGCATTGTATCAAAAATTCCCGGAATGAGAGGTCGGAGTGCACCTACTTCACAAGAAGGGGTGATGTAGTATGAGAGAGTGCTGACGCAGACGGACGAATTGACAAGTGAGGAATCCTACAGGAGGTGGACAAAGTGACAAGACAAGGAATACAAATTGTTATAGCGGTGGTGCTGGTTGTTGCGATGGCGAGTCTGGCTTTTACCGGCTGTAGTGGAGTTGGTCCCACAGGCAATGAGACCACCAAGATCAAAATCGCTCTTCCGCTTCCCGAGATCCCGGGCTATTTCGGCGGGCCCATTTTCGAGTCCGGCACACGTTACTACGAAACGGGAGTTGAGACGATAACCGAGGGCAGGATCGATATAGAGATCTACCATTCAGAGATGCTGTGCAAGCAGGAACTGGCCTATGATGCCGTCTCTGACGGTATAGCCGACATAGCCTGGGCTGTACCCACTTACTGCCCGGAGTGGATACCACTGGAAACTGTCTTTTTCCTCGGCCTGGACATGGATTCCTGTGAGCAGACCTATCAGGTTCACAATCACATCTTTGAGGAGCACCTGCAGCCGCTGTACGAGCAGAGGGGTCTGATCCTCCCCACCCTACTGGGCCGAGAAAAGCTCATCGTTTTCTCAGCATACAAGCGCATCGACTCCATGGAGGACTTTGTGGGATTGACCACCATGAGCGGTGGCAAGGAAATGGAGCAGCTCATCTCCAGGCTGGGAGCACTGTCGGTGGCCGTACAATTTCAGGATACTTACGAGGCGCTACAGAAAGGCTCACTGGACGCTGCCATGCTAGACATAACCGTTCCCCTCTTGTTACGCTGGTATGAGGCGGGGGACCCGGGGTATATCATTGATTGTGGCGGCATAGGCATGGCCATGTCAACGTACATCGCCAACGAGGACCTGCTAACGAAGCTGCGGCCTGAAGATGCGTACACGTTGCTCAAGCTGGGCGACTACTGGTCCGGTATCCAAGGGGCTCAGGGCAGCGACCGTTCCAACCTGCTTTACTGGGACGAGGTTCCCAGGGTAGGCATGGAGCTTATTACGTGGCCCGAGTCGGAGAAGGAGAAATTGCGAGAGCTGAAGCGGGAGGTCTATCAGTGGTGGATTGATTGGATGGAGACCGACTTTGGTCTAGGTGAGGAGGCTGAGGCGCTTCTGGATGCGGTGCTGGAAGAGATGGAGAACTACGAACCCGGTAACAAATCTGTGGCGAACCCCGCTGGCTACCGGGATAAGGATTATGACGGTCAGGCTGAGGAGTGGATACAGAGACTGAGAGACGCTGGCTGGACCGTTGACGACGAAGCATGGCAGGGAGTAGTGGGTCCCGATGGCCACTGGGGCATGGATTTTGTCTACGAGGATGACTTTGAGCCCTGGTACGAGAAATGGTGGGATGAACAGAACATGGAGCACCCGTGGTACTCAGCGTGGAAGGCACAGCACGGAAAGTAGGCTAGAGGGAACGTGGAGAGGCTGTTTGTCAAACTGTGTGGAAATAGCCGTTTATTATGCTAGATAGTCTTTAAATGAATTGAAAGGGTCAAAGCACGAGAATAAGAGGGTATCACGATAGCGAGTGAAGCGGAGGCCATCTTCGCGGATTATCTCGATGCATGGTCGTCACATGATGCGGAGAGGGTGGCCTCCTTCTTTACCAACGACTGTGTCTTTGAGGACATGGCCGTTGGAGTGGTTAACCGTGGAAAAGAAGAGGTAAAGGACTTCGCTAACGCCACCCTCGCTGCTTATCCTGACTTTGCCATGGTGCGAAAGTCCTCCTTTGGCGCTGGTTCCTGGTTGGCCACCGAGTGGGTGATGACCGGCACCCACACCGGAGACCTGGAGGGCATACCGCCCACCGGCAAGAGCTTCTCCGTTAGGGGCGTCTCTATCAGCCAATTCTACAGGGGTAAGATCAGGCGGCACACCGACTATTGGAATCTCTCGTCATTACTCCAGCAATTGCGCTTGCCCGGGGGTTAATCTACAGTAAACTCGTAAGCCCATTGAACGAGAATCTGATTCAACGACTGGGATGAACCGTTTTCGCAGTCAGTGAATTTACTAGCTGCGGCGCGGCGTAGAGCCTAGCGACTAGTTCCAGTTGTACATTCTGGCCGATCTTGTACTGGCGCCTGCCGTACATTTCTTTCTAGGTCAAACTAGTCTGCCACCGGTATGATAGCTTCATCGCCAGCTTGACAAGGGTGGACAAACGTGATAATTTAAATCGCTGAGAGATTTACAGAGGAAACATTTCAGCAAGCATCCCTAAAATGCCTCTGCAACTTTTTTCACCAATAGGGCTACACTGGCGAGGTGCAGGTCAGACTATAGTAAAACAAAAAAGAGGCTAGTTATTAGAGCGATCCTGTCTACTACTGTGTGAGCATTCTTTGACGTTCACCCTCAGCTCGAAAAATTCAGGGCTTCAATGGTTCTGAATTCACCCAACACCAATCAGGCGATACCCGCTTTGCATGCAATGTGAGTATTGGGCCATAGAACAAAAGGCGTACAAATAAAAGGAGGCAAGACTGTACGGTGAGAACCGAGCGTATCAACAAAGGCGTGGTGCTGGCTGCCGGCGACGGCGGACGCCTCGGCTTTCTAACGTCCACTCGTCCTAAGGTTTTGTTGCCAGTGCGGAGTAGGCTATTGATTCATCACCCCATCGAGGCGCTGTCGACGGCGGGCATCAGTGAAGTAGCTATAGTGATCGGATACTTGGGAGATCAAGTGAGGACGGCGCTCGGCGATGGCAGCCGCTTTGGCGTCAGGCTGGACTACATTCTCAACCCTGACTACCTTGGTGGGAATGCTATTTCGGTACAGAAAGTTAGATCTTGGGCCGCCGGGGAACCCTTTATTCTTTGCATGGGAGACCACGTAATCGACCCCGGCTTCGTCTCTCGCCTTCTACAAAAATCCCCCATTGCCGAGACGTTATGCGTTGACTTCGCACCAGCAGGCCATCACCAGCTTGCCGAATCAAACAAGGTTGTTGTCGACAGTAGTGGCTGTATCGAACGCTTAGGTAAGGGATTGGCTTACTGGAATGCCATCGATACTGGCGTCTTTCTGCTTACTGAGAGGTTCCTCGCCGCTATAGACCAGTGTATCCCCAAGCCCACCATCGATATCGAGATCACAGACGTCATCCGGTTTCTGGTGGGCAGAGGCCATCGTTTTGCCACCTGCGATGCTACCGGTTACTTCTGGGCAGATGTGGACGACGAGACAGACCTAGCCTTTGTCAACGCGTAGGATGCAAGGATGGATGGCGTCTATAATGGTTTCGTTTCCAGACATATCAACCGCAGGATATCCGACCCCATTGCACGGTTACTAGCCAGGACAAGGCTGACCCCCAACCAGGCGACCTGGGGCGCAACAGGTATCGCAGTTTTATGCTTTGTCAGCCTCGTCATGGGCCAGAACATCCTGGGAGGCATCCTGGTCCAGTTGTCCTCCATCGCCGACGGTGTAGATGGCAGCCTGGCCCGTCTCAAAGGCATGACCTCAGCATTCGGCGGTCTGTTGGATTCAGTTTTCGACCGCTACTCCGATGCCCTGATAATACTCGGAATGATTATTTGGTCCCTGGCTCATGAGAGCTATCCCGCGATTTGGCTGGTGGGGTTTCTCGCCATCGTCGGCACAATTTCCATTAGCTACACCAGGGCCCGCATTGGACCCGAACATCGCCACCATTTCGATAAAGGACTCTCCTCCATTGCCTCTCGCGACATAAGGCTCTTTCTGATAATGGTGGGGTGTGTCGCCGGTCAGGTCTATTTTTGCCTGGCGGCAATAGCCGCTCTAACCAACCTGACGGTTGTCTACAGGCTTGCTTATAGCTACAAACTCCTCAGGGCAGAGGGCAGACAGCCAGAACCTGCCCTCCAGCCTTCCGAGCCAGAACACGATGCCACGGCAAAGCAGACTTCACTACAGCGCAAGCGCTCCCAAAGTGGCGTTCATCCAGATGTAGTCCAAGACGATGTCCTTTTGACAGACGATTTAGGCCACGCATCGAACAGGCCAGACCCAGAGGGCCACCGCAGGCCAAGTAGGGTGGGTGAAGCGAAGCAAAACCCACCGTAAGCGAAGATGGTGGGTTTGCCCCCTTGGTGTAGCAACTAATATACAATAGCTATAAAAGCACGCCTATTCCGTTCGCCCTGACCTTGTCGAAGGGCCGTTCGTGGTTCGACGGGCTCACCATGAACGGTTTTGGCCTCGGTACATCTCATTGATTATTCCGTTTGCACTGAGGGTTTAACACCTTACCCCCTTACCCCCTCTCCTTGAGGAGAGGGGGGATAAATATGTAACCAGGGCACAACTCTAGAACCGCTGCAAAGGATCCCTTCTCCTCGCTTTCCCTTCCCCTCTCCCTTGACAGTCCTTCTTAAGAAGGACTCGCCTCTGGCGAGGGGAGTTAGGATGTTTTAGCACACACCCTACAAGGACTGGCTTCTCTCACGTCCCCTTGACAAAGGGCATGGTTGGGCTATCATTGGAGGGTTAGGACGCGGGTACAGCCCAGATTACACACTCTATCGTTTATATACTTGTCAAATGGCTAAATATATAATCGCCCATGATGTTGGCACAAGCTCTAGCAAGGCAGTGCTGGTAGATACCGAGGGACGCATCCAGGGCAAATCCTCTGAGGCTTACAAGGTTTATTATCCTAAGCCCGACTGGGCCGAGCAGGAGCCTGGAGATTGGTGGAAGGCAATCGCGAGCACTACAAACCACCTTCTGCAAGATACAGGCGTATCACCAAGCGATATATTATGTGTTGTGTACAGCACACAGATGCTTGGCATTGTACCAATGGACTCAGCAGGAGAGCCACTGAGGGATGCAATAATCTGGCTTGATAATAGGGCTGGTAAGCAGGCAGACCGTGTCATGAGGAAGTTCATTGACCGTCGTATCTTTGCTGCCGTTGCCGGCGCAACCCTGGGTGGGAAGGATGGCATACCAAAACTGCTATGGCTTAAAGAGGAAGAGCCTGATATCTATAACAAGATGTGCTGTTTTCTTGACGTCAACGGTTATCTTATTCACCGCAGCACCGGCAATATGGTCATGAATTGGGCAGACGCCTCCGTCTTTGGCATCGACTTAAAAAAGAAGGTATGGCTCGGCGGCATTTTCCGTTATGTTGGACTTGACCCGAAGAAATTTCCGACCTTGGTAAGTTCCACCGATAAGGTTGGGGAACTCTCCAAAGAAGCCGCCAGTCAATGTGGCCTTTTAGAGGGCACACCGGTTATAGCAGGTGCGGGAGATGCCCCTTCTGCCGCCGTTGGGTCTGGCGCAATCGGCGAAGGCGAAGGTCATATCTATCTCGGGACATCAGGGTGGGTAGGTGTTGTCACCAAACGTATGCCGAAAGGTAAACGTGGGATAGCAGCGATCCATTCTGCCGACCCGAACAAGGCATTTCTGTTCGCCGAGTCCGAGACTGCCGGCGCCTGCTTGCAATGGATTGCTGATGCGTTCTATCAGGCAGAAAAGAAAGACCCGCAAGTCCCCAATGTATTTGCCCTTATGGATGAAAAGGTCGGGAAAATTCCACCTGGCTCTGGTTACCTGATCTTTACTCCATGGATGTATGGAGAGAGAGCCCCAATAGATGACCATTACGTTCGTTCCAGCTTTCTTAACCTGAGCGCTGACCACACCCGTGAAAACATGCTGCGCGCTGTCTATGAAGGGGTTGCTTACAATATTAGATGGATTGTGGAGATTGTGGAAAACAAATTCAATTTCCCGCTCCCAGTTCTTAGAGTCATAGGCGGTGGGGCGAGGAGCGAGCCCTGGATGCAAGTCTTAGCCGATGTAACTCACAAGAAGGTGGAAACGGTTCGTGACCCGCAGGAGGCAGGGGCAGTGGGGGTCGCACTAATAGCAACAGTCGGTCTGGGCATACATCCTGACTTTGAGTCGTTGAAGAATATAGTAAGGGTAGAAAGGACTTTCGAGCCCAACGAGAAGAATGAGGAAATCTACGACTTTCTTTTCCAATCATATAAGGAGGTTTATGGCAATCTGCGAGGACTCTATGGTAAACTCAACAAGAGGAGATTTCGTGAAGCAACTTCACGAATGACCTAATTATGGGGAGGTGTTCAAATGGATGAAGTGCAAATTTTATCGCAACCAGTGGCATTGCCGGACGGAATCAACTACGACGAGTATATTATCGCCACCTATCTGGTCTCGTACCACAAGATTATTCCGGTACCAAGACTGTCCCTGGCCCTTGCCATCGAGCAGAGCACCGGCACCTGGGTAGCGGTCCCTGGCGAAACTCCGGAGGTGCGCTCCCAGCATGTTGCCAAGGTGATCGGTGTCTATGAGGTGCCGGACTACGAGTTCGAAGTACCCCAGGGGGTAGAAAACAGAGACTACATTGTCCAGATAGCCTTTCCCGAGGTCAACATCGGCGAGCAAATACCCATGCTGCTGACAACAATAGTCGGCAATATCTCGATGGGTGGCCGCATCAAAGTGCTTGATATCCGTTTCCCCGAAAAGTATGTGGCCGGCTTTAACGGACCAAAATTCGGTATCCCTGGCGTAAGGAAGCTATTGGAAATCCCAGAGCGCCCCCTGCTGAACAACATGATAAAGCCGTGCACCGGCTACCCGCTGGAGGTTGGAGCAGAGCTGTTCAGGGATGCAGCACTGGGTGGATGCGACATTATCAAGGACGATGAGCTACTAGCCGACGCTTCGTTCAATTCTGCACTGGGGCGTGTCAAACGCTACATGGAGATTGAGAAGCAGGTCTACGAGGAGAAAGGCGAGCACACCCTGTATACCGTTAACATCTCCGACAAAGTGCCCAAGATCTTCGACAATGCGAAGCGCGCCGTGGAGCTGGGTTGCAATGCTCTAATGGTAAACTACCTTGCTATTGGACTGCCGGTAATGCAGGCATTAGCCGAAGACCCGGATATTAACGTCCCTATTCTCGCCCACATGGATGTTGCCGGCGCTATGTATATGTCACCGTTCCATGGCATAAGTTCCCATATTGTGTTGGGGAAACTGCCCCGTCTTGCCGGCGCTGATATCGTTGTCATCCCCGCTCCATACGGAAAAGCCCCGGTGATAACCGACAAGTTCCTCAATGTTGCCAGGACTTTGAGCTTCCCGATGTATGATCTGAAACCAACCTGGCCGATGCCTTCCGGAGGAATTACACCATCTATGATGCCAGACGTAATGAGAGACCTTGGAAACGACATTGTAATTGGTTCAGGTGGAGGCATACATGGTCATCCGCAGGGTCCAATAGCTGGGGCAAAAGCATTCCGCCAGGCGATTGACGCAGTAATGCAGGGCATATCCCTGGAAGAGTACAGCAAGGACCATCCCGAGCTGGATGTAGCGCACCGACAGTGGGCTGAGGTATTTAAAAAAGGCCTTCCCCTCTGATAGAAAGGAGGACAGGATGTCGAAAGTTACCGTTTTGGGAGGATGTGGAGCAGTCGGCAGTATAGCAGCGGCGATGCTTGCTTCAACTGACCTCTTCTCCGAGGTCGTCATTGCCGACATCGACATGGAGAAGATAAAAGAGACGATCGAGAGGTCTAGGGCAACCAAAATATCGGCGGTTGAGTTCGATGCCGATCGTCCTGAAAGCATCAAGAAGGCCATCACGGGCTCATCGGTCGTTCTAAACTGTGTGGGGCCGTATTACAAGTACGGTCCCATCATACTGAAGGCAGTGATCGAATCTAAGATCAACTATGTTGATATTTGCGATGACTTCGATGCCACCGAGATACTTCTTACCATGGATGACGATGCCAAGAAAGCTGAGATTTCAGCGCTGATCGGAATGGGAAGCTCACCGGGTATTGCCAATATTCTGGTTAGATTATGCGCCGATCTTCTGTTTGACCAGGTTGATTCTATCGACATTTACCATGCCCACGGAGGCGAAAAGGTGGAAGGGCCAGCGGTGGTGAAGCATAGAATCCACTCTATGTCCATTGATATACCGATGTTCCTCGACGGCAAGTTTACCACAGTCAAAATATTTGAAGAAAGCGGACGTGCTTTGGAAGAAGAGACTGAGTTCCGTGATGTCGGCACATACAACGTCTATGCCTATCCACATCCCGAAACCATAACCCTGCCCAAATACCTGAAAGGGGTGAAGAGGGTAACCAATCTGGGTCTTGTACTGCCGCCTGCTTATGCCGAACTCATAAAAGGGATGGTACGGTTGGGTATCACCGATGAAAAGCCGATACAAGTTCAAGGGAAGGAAATCGTTCCTTTGGAATTCGCCGTAGCATACATACTTTCTCACAGGGACCGGTTAACAAAGGAGGCTGGCCTTACCGGGCCCATGGGTTGTCTGAAAATAGTGGTAAAAGGGAGCAAGAACGGTGAGAAGGGAACCTACATCTTTTCAATGTCTTCTAAAAGTGAGGGAATGGGAGAGGGAACAGGAATTCCTGCCGCTCTTGGCGTAATGCTTATGGCGACGGGAAAGATCACGGAAAAGGGGGTCAACCCACCTGAGGGATGTGTGAATCCAATGGATGTGCTTAAACTCGCCAGCACCAGCGTGAGAACAACCAGTGGTAGCCGAGGCTTCCCTATTGCCATCGAGCATATCGATGCTAATGGGAAGCTGGAAGAAATAGACCCCTGGAAAGCTCTGGGAGGATAATACAGGAGAAAATTTTCAGAGCCAAATCTGCCAATAATGAAAGGAGTTAGACTATGGGATTGAGGGAACTGAACGTCGACCTAACCGAGGAGCAGAAGGCTACACGTGAAATGGTGAGGAAGTTCGCTGTCGAGTTAGTGCGACCGGCGGGCATCGAGCTGGACAAGCTGGCTGACCCACAAGATGTGATCGCAGAAGGGTCTGTTTTGTGGGATGTATTTCGCAAGTATCGCGAGCTGGGTCTACATAAGACCGGCATTCCTGCGGAGTTCGGGGGTTTAGACCAGGACGCATTGACCTCGGCACTGATATTCGAACAAGTGGGCTGGGGTGACGGTGGTCTAGCTATCAGCTTATCCGTATCCATCTTTCCCTTCATTTTCTCTATGCTGTCACCAGACCCTGAAATACAGAACTGGACACGACAATATAGCGATGATACTGAGGCGAAGATGATCGGATGCTGGGCCATCACTGAGCCGGACCACGGCTCGGACTGGATATGGTTTGAGGGGGAAAACTCCAGCGACCCCAAGTGTGCGCCTCAAGTAAGGGCCGTCCCAGATGGTGACGACTTCATTATAAACGGACAGAAGTCGGCATGGGTGAGCGATGGCAACATCGCCAGCCACGCAGCATTGTTTTTGACTCTAGACCCCTCTAAGGGAATGGGGGGGTGCGGCCTAGCAGCTATGCCTTTGGATCTGCCGGGCATCACCAAAGGTAAACCCCTGGACAAGATGGGGCAGCGAACCTTGAACCAGGGAGAGATCTTCTTCGACAACGTGCGTATCCCCAAAAACATGATGGTCATCCAGGACCCTGCTCTTCACAATATGGCGCTGGGAGCCGTTTTGTGTGGAGCCAATGGCGCCATGGGGAACATATGGGTTGGGGCAGCTCAATCTGCCCTCGATGAAGGTTTGCGATATTCCAAGGAAAGGGTACAAGGCGGTCGGCCCATCTTCCAACATCAAAACATCAGACTTAAGCTCTTCGACATGTTCGTCTCCGTCGAGGCGGCACGTTGCCTGTCCCGCCAGGTCACGGTGTATAACCATGCGACCCAACCGCCAGCGCTGCAATACGCCACTGCCTCCAAGATCATGGCCACCGAGACGGCGTTCCGCACAGCCAGCCAGGCAATCCAGATATTTGGAGGATTTGGAGTATCTAAGGAATACATAATCGAGAAGATCTTCAGGGACACGCGATCAGCCATGATCGAGGACGGGGTAAATGAGACCCTGGCCCTTGTCGGGGCTGACAAGCTACTAGCAGGAATTCCATAAACCGACAAAAAGGGAATAGAATGAGGAGGTAACTATGCCTTGGGAAGACTTGGAACCGATGTTCCGTCCCCAGACCGTTCACATGGGGGTGATGAAGGCAGACCCCGAGAAGTGCACTAGCTGCGGGTTGTGCATTTTGAATTGCCCCTTTCGCGCCTGGGAGATGGACGAGAACGAAAAACCGCACCAGAAGGATGAATATGAGTGCTTTAGCTGCTTCAACTGCATGGTAGCCTGCCCGGTGAATGCCATCTCCATTGTCGATGTATATCACGTGGATGGTGGTTTCTACAAGACCGAGCCTCATACCTTGCCGGTCAAGATGCCTTATGAGCCGCGTGATGCCGAGGGCAATCCCGATAAATGGAATGCTATTGAGAAAGCGGTGTTTGAGCGACGTAGCGTGCGTAACTTCAAGAACCAGCCGGTACCGGAACCGCTCATTCGAAGGGTGCTGGAGGCGGGTCGATTTGCTCCCAGCAGTGGGAACTGCCAGCCGTGGAAATTCATCGTAGTAACTGACAAGGCTCTCATCGATGAGATGGATGAGGGGATCTGGGGTACACTGAACGGACTGTACTTTATGTATAAGGACGATGAGCTGGTCAAGGGATTGGTTGGCATGCAGGAAGCTAACCCCAACCCGGGATTATTCGACCCGCGTATCATCTTGGGAGGTATAGGAGCCGTAGCCAGAAGATACACACCAACTTTCCTCAATGCGCCAGTGGTTATATTGATAGCCGCTGACAAACGATCCATTGACCACCCCAAGATAAACATGGGCATCTGTGGACAGAATATGAACCTGGTGGCCAACTCTCTCGGTATCAGGGCCTGCTGGGTAGGGTTCAGCCAGGTGCTGAATATGGTACCTGCCCTAAAAGAGAAGCTCGGAGTCAGTGACCCCTGGGAAATAAGTACGGCTATCATACTGGGATACCCCAAGTTCAAGCAAGATGGTGTAGTGCCGCGCGAGTTCCGCCCCATCACCTGGTTCCGCGAGGGGGCGAGCGGCCCCGAAATAGAGGAGTAGGTCAGCAGTCTGACTTTCTTACCGTGCACCCGGTAGGTTGTGGGAGGTAGTATGGTTGAGAGTAAAGCGCCTGGAATTTTTAGCTTTGATATGGACGCAAAGGCTGAGGAAAAACCGGATTTTCCGGTATTGACCTTTGACAACTCGCCACACCCTGACGAGGTGTTAACATATTCTGACCTGGTGCTCCAGGGACGCAAACTGGCTCGGGCTATTGAAAAGCAGGGCATCGGCCGTGGAGATATCTTCTCCCTCTTGATGCGCAATCACCCTGAGGTTGTAGTGAGCCTGTATGCTGCCTCGGTGCTGGGTGCCACTGTAGTCCCTATCGACCCACGGTCAAAGGGGGAAAAGCTCAGCTACCAGATAAAGAACTCAAACTCCAAGGGGGTGATATTCACGGCGGAGTTCATGGAAACCATGGAGGATGTCCTGTCCAAGCTGCCCGATGTAAAAACCTTCGGAGTGTTGTACAAGGATGACTTCGGCATACCCGTTTCGTCGAGATATCCCAGCCTGAATGAGATCTTGAAAGGGCCCGAGGTGCCGGGCTTTCCTGTCGGGCCTCATACCGTGGATGACCATCTCATGATTATCTACACCTCTGGAACCACCGGAGACCCCAAAGGGGTCAAGCAAAGAAACAACCGTCTGCAGGCATACGCTATGCTGGGTCAGATGATTTGGCAGTACACCCAGGAAGACCGCCTCTACACCGGGTTGTCCCTGGCACATGGCAACGCCTATGCGGTGACACTGACCCCGGCGCTGGCGCTCAGTGTGCCTGCGGTAATCAGCCGCAGGTTCACCAAGAGTCGTATCTGGGACATCTGCCGCGCCCACGGCTGCACCACTTTCTCCCTGCTGGGAGGGATGATGATGGGGATTTACTCCGAGCCGGCTCGCCCTGATGATGCCGATAACCCCGTCCGAGTGGTCATCAGCGCCGGTACCCCTATACCGATATGGGAGTCATTCGAGAGGCGCTTCAATGTGAAGATCCACGAGTGGTATGGCGCAGTGGAAGGGGGCTTTGCCCACAAACCACCGGGTGTCGGACCTATTGGCTCCTTCGGGAAACCGCTGGAAGGCTTCTTGGAAATGAAGGTGGTGCGTGAGGACGATTCAGAATGCGAACCCGGCGAGAGTGGAGAGCTGCTCTCCCGCATGGCAGGGAGTAAGACTGAGGTGGAATACCACGGGGACAAGGCAGCTTCAGAGGCGAAAACCCGCGGCGGATGGCTGCGCAGTGGGGACATGGTCCACAAGGACGAAGAAGGTTGGTATTACTTCGACTACCGCAAAGGTGGTGGCCTGAGACGGCAAGGAGATTTTATCCTGCCTGAGTACGTGGAGGCGGTAATTGGCAAACGACCGGACGTCACCGACGTATGTGTATATGGGATCCCGGCAGCCTCTGGAGCTCCTGGCGAGAGCGACCTGGTGGCAGCGGTAGTGCCCCTGGAAGGCTCAACGCCCGACATCAAGGGAATCTTCAGCGCGTGCCTGGCAGAATTGGAGCGCAACAGCGTTCCGTCGTATATCCAGGTAGCTGATGACATCCCCAAGAGTGCTTCGCAGAAGAACCTCGACCGGCTGCTGCGCGAGGACTTTGGTACGGAAAAGCCCAACGTGTACCGACTTGAGGACTACACATAACCTGAAAGGAGGATTCGAAGATAAACAGAGTTAAAATCATCGGCGGCGCGGTCACCAAATTCGGCAAGCATTTCGACCGCAATATGAAGTCTCTGGCGGCAGAGGCAGTGGTAGGCGCCCTCAGCGACGCCGGCATCACCAAGGAGCAGCTTCAGGGAGCGTGGGTGGGCAATGCAGCACAGGGCATTCTGGATGGTCAGGAGTCGATACGAGGCCAGGTGGTGCTGCGTCCCCTGGGAATCGGCGGCATCCCGGTGATCAATGTGGAGAACGCCTGTGCAGCCTCGGCAACTGCCCTGAACGGCGCTTGGGCCATGCTAGCTCTGGGTGAGATTGACGTAGCCCTGGTGCTGGGTATGGAGAAGATGTACTTCGAAGACCGCAACATAGTGCTAAAAGCCTTTCTGGCATCCATGGATGTGGAGACCCTGCCCCAGATGATGGCATGGTTTAAGCAGCAGGAAGAGCAGGTCCAGAAAGTCCAGGAGTCCAAGGGTGAGGGAGAGAAGAAGAAGTCGGGGCAGCGAACTATATTCATGGATGCATATGCTGCAATGGCACGGAACCACATGGATAAATATGGCAGCACCCAGCGACAACTGGCGGTGATTTCCTCCAAGAACCACTTCCACTCCTCGATGAATCCGCTGGCCCAGTATCAGATGACATTTACCGTCGATGAGGTGCTCGAAGCTCCCGAGGTGGCCTGGCCTTTAACCCGACCCATGTGTTCTCCCATAGGCGACGGTGCCGCTGCGGCCATCGTATGTTCCGAGGCTTTCGCCAGGAAGATTGCAGCACGTCGCACTGTAGATATTGCCGCCTGCGTTTTGGCCAGCGGTGAGGACTACCGCGAAGGCCAGGAGGGCACCATGACCAGACTGGCTCGAAAGGCCTACGACAAGGCTGGCATAGGCCCTGAGGATATAGATGTAGCCGAGGTGCACGACGCTACAGCGGCTGGAGAGCTTACTGCCACTGAAGACCTGCTCTTCTGTCCCCTGGGTGAAGGAGGTCTTTTCGCCGAGGCGGGGCACACCACCCTGGGGGGAAAGCTGCCGGTAAACGTCTCAGGGGGACTGGAGTCGCAGGGACACCCGGTAGGAGCTACCGGCATCCGTCAGGTAATGGAGCTGTACTGGCACCTCACCGGTCAGGTGGGCAAACGACAGGTGGAGGGCGCTAAGGTGGGTCTGGCACATAACCAGGGCGGCATCGTTGGAGGCGCTCAAGGGGCACTGTCCGTTACCATCCTGAAGTCCTGACACCAAGAATATAAGCATCGCTTAACATACAGGCCCTCAATTTCGAGGCAGTTGTATAATGACACAAGAACCTGTTTTTAACTATTGGGCCGACCTCATCGAACACCAGGCAAAGGAACTCGGCGGAAAGCCATACATTATTTACGAAGACCGAAGCATCAGCTTTGCCGAGTTTGACCGTGGCACCTGTCGGGCGGCCAATGGCCTTGAGGCGCAGGGCGCCAAACCAGGTGACGGCATAGCCATCTTGATGGGCAACTGCCCCGAGTACCTGTTCATCTTCCACGGCATGCCTCGCGGCGGTTTCTATAGCGTCCCGGTCAATGTGAGCCTAAGAGGCGAGGGGCTGCGCCATGTCCTCACCAACTCAGACGTCAAGTACCTGGCGGTTGATGACGTGCTCTACCCGCAGGTCGCCGAGCTTGGCAGCCCGCTGGGTGATATCGAAAAGGTCTTCGTGCGACGCACCACGGATGCGCCACTCCCTCAAGGGACTCTGGACCTGATGGCGTTCCTCGATGCATCGCCAGAGAAACCCGACCATGTAATTAACCCCGATGCCATTACCCACATGATATACACTTCGGGTACCACCGGCTTCCCCAAAGGGGTAGTGACAAGAAACCGCGCCGGTGCTGTGCAGGGGCTCATGGCCCTCGCATCGATCATAGTCAAGCCCGACGATATCCTCTATACCTGCCTACCTCTATTTCACGCCAACGCGTTAATCCTCACTGCGAGCTGGGCCTTGTGCGGCAGCGTACCCCTGGCCCTGGACAAGAAATTTTCCGCGTCGCGATTCTGGGACTCGGTAAGGCGGTTCGGCGGTACCCAGTTCAATGCATTGGGGGCGATGATACCCATCCTGATGAAGCAAGCCGAAAAGCCGGACGATGCCGACAACCCGGTGCGCCTGGTCATCTCGGCAGCCTGCCCCGCCAACCTGTGGGAGCCTTTTGAAAAGAGGTTTGGCGTCAAAATATGGGAGGCCTACGGAGCGGTAGACGGTGGAGGTCTGATCTTCAATTTCGGCAACGCACCGGTCGGCTCGGTGGGTAAACCTCTGGGCGTGACGGAGTGGAAGTTGGTGGACGACGAAGAAAGTGACGTCCCCCAGGGGGAGATTGGTGAATTCATCACCAGGGTTGAAGAGGGGACTCGGGGTGTCGAGTACTACAAAGATGAGAAAGCCTCGTCGGAGAAGGTTGTCGGGGGATGGCACCACAGCGGCGACCTTTTCTATACCGATGAGGAAGATAACCTCTACTTCGTTGACCGCAAGTCGGACTTCATGCGCCGTCGCGGTGAGAACATCTCCTCCTTTGAGGTAGAGACGATTATCGAAGGGCACCCGGCCGTTGAGGAATGTGCTGCCTTTGGTGTCCCTTCCGAGTTGGGTGAGGACGAAGTGATGATCTGGGTTACGGTTAAAACCGGTATGGAACTCGACATCAAGGACCTGATTCGGCATTGTGCTGAGAGCATGGCCTATTTCATGGTGCCTCGCTACGTGGAT
>Ga0315532_1000956_pt1 | contig 22741 bp, 19 predicted proteins | sample SalMarWE160370MG_FD_203082 | JGI IMG/M metagenome (GOLD analysis project Ga0315532, IMG submission 203082) | Salt marsh sediment microbial communities from the Plum Island Ecosystem LTER, Massachusetts, United States - Salt Marsh Sediment WE1603-70 ...
TCGGCGGTAAAGTTCTGTGTGGAGAACCCTGAAATGCCTGAATTTGATGCCGCCGAGGTGGAGAAGCTCAAGGAACAAATAGTGCTGCCGATGAAGCACTATGAAGAGCATAAAGCTTACACCACCTTGGGCACGACCACGAAGCGATATGATCTGCCGGTGGAAGAGGTCAATCCGAATTACATTACACCCAAAATGGCCATATTCCGTCTTAACAAGATCATGGATGAATACGTGGCCGGTTGTGGTTCTCAGTATAATTGCAGTGCCGTTACGCTGAATATTGCTCTGGATCTGCTAAAGCTCCTCAAAGAGGATCTTCCCAAGCTTGCTGCCCGAAATCTCCATGAATTGATGCGGTGCTGGGAAAACGTTCACCGGACCCAGATTGCGGAAGCCCATACCCGGCATAAACTGTTCCGCGAGGAAACCAGATGGCCCGGGTATTACTACCGTTCGGATTTCAAAAAGATGGATCAGGATAAATGGGGAAAGGTATTCGTAAACTCTGTTTACGATGCTGAAAAGGATGAGTTCACAATGCTCACAAGACCCCTCATACATCTTGTGGATATCAAAGCTGTTGTGGGTATGTAAGCCCATTGTTAGTCAGCCAGAGGCGTCGCAGTGCGGCGCCTTTGGTTTTTTACAGACATTCTCCAGAGACAGCCGCATGAGGTTGGTAATCTTGTGCGGCTGCTTTTTTTTAATGTGTTTTTTGAAAGGGCTGGAAATAATGTCGCAAAAGGAGGGGAGCTACAATCAGAAATGGTATGACCAGGGTTATGAAAAAGGGCGCCGGTTTGCTTGCCACGAGGCGGATTACGATGAACTGGCTGCCGTATATCGGGTCAGGGGAATTCCAAAAAATTGGGATATATATCGTGCTGAAATCTTAAATAAACACCTGGGGGACAAGACTTTTGATTTTAATGCCTATGCAGCCGGTTTTGCCCGTGCGTGCATCGACTTTTTCGAGAAAATTTAGCCTTCATTGAAAAATCGATTTTAAAGAAAGAACGATTTTATGAGTAAATCCAAAAACTTGCAGTTTGATGCCATGTCGGAAGCAGAGATTGAACCTGTTTTGGAACTCCTTCAGGGAGGTGATCCGGATGTTATCGCTCTAAAGGCCGGAATCACCAAGGAACAACTTTTCCGGATGCGGGATGATTTGCTTGCTCAAGCCGAGCGTGAAAGGGCTAAAGTGGTTGATGTGCCGCCGGAAAAAATCGGCAGGAATGAACCCTGTCCCTGTGGTTCCGGAAAAAAATACAAACAGTGCTGTTTGGGAAAACATGAGGCAGCCCGGCAGGTTAAAGATCCGGAACAGGCAGAAAATTTGCGAGCAAAGGAAAGAGATCAAGAGCAACTTATCAAGCGCATCGAGAAGGCCTTTGGCCTGCTAAGTTCGCGGCAGTATGCCGAAGCAATTGGTTTCGCATCCAAGCTGATCAAGCGTTACCCGAATGAGGACAGACTTCATGATATTGTGGCAACCAGCCATTTATATGCAGGTGAGTGCGAGGAGGCGATCGAGATTTGCAGGCGCCGGCTGGAAGTCGCCGAATCGGAAAAAACCTACTTTATCGAACATGGGCGTTATCGGGATGCAGAGATAGATAAGCCTGCATTATCCTACTACTATCCTCCTCTGACCTGGCTGCAGAAATATTGGATCGCCCTGAAGGCAAGAGATTATAAGGTCCTGTATCCTGAAACGGTAAACACGGAAATTATCGCTCTAATAGAAAAGCTTCAAACAGCGGATGACCCGAAGCAGTTTCCGGAAAAACATTCCCATGGCCTTGATTTGCGAAAGAATGCCCTGAAGGAAACACTGGACCAGATTAAGGCAACAGGACCGGAGATTATACCGTATCTCCTGCCATTGGCCTGTAAATATTCCTGGGCAGGTATTTTTGTGCCTGAAATTCTCTCTTCTTACGCAACAGACCTGGCAACCCGGGCCCTTATGGATACATCCATGTTCGGTTTTGCCTATGCATCCGGGGCCAGCCTCCATTATCTGGAGAAGCTGGGAGAAGCAGTCATACCTTATATTGAGGATGCCTTTTCCAGGGATAAAGCATTTGATTCCATAAAAACCGGCATCGTATCGGTGCTCGGAAATATTCGAGTTCCGGCCTCTTATGAGTTGCTTATTCGCCTTCTTGAGCATGAGAGTTCTCACATCGTCAATTGGGCAGGAGATGCCCTGGGCAAATTTAATAAACTCGAGGCGTTGCCTGCTATGATTGCCGCAAATCAAAGAATCGGGAGCGAGAAAATGATCGATGCGGCGATCCAGAAGTTAAAAGACCTGCAAGCCGAGTCCTAGTGCAATAAAGCCTGCCTGGCGACTAACGCAAGGGCACCTGATCATTATTTGATATCAGTTGTAAGTTTGACTTTGAATGCTGAAAACTGGGATGATTTTCTCATATAACTTTTAACCAGTTTAAGGGTGGCTTCATTATCACAGATGATTTGATGACAATGACACCGTTTGTTGCATCTGTCACAGAAGTAATCTTCATTAAGGGAATTACCACAGGCGCAATAAGGTTTCATTACCAGCGAACCATTTTCCAGGGTTGCTTCGTAGTGGTCGCAGGGAGGAAGGTCATTCTTTTCTACAATCGTGGTCATGGTCTATCCTTTCTTTTATGATATATTTCTAACATTGTATATTTATAGGCTGTTTTATAATAATTTCAAGTGGATTTTCCCTAACTTTCGTTATATGAAAACTATCTGATTATAACGGCATACTATTTTCGAGTGGAGGGAGATAAAAAGATGCCAGACAAGAGAGCGCCCCTATGTCCCCATTGCGGACAGGAGATGAAAAAATGGAGGATTCCCATTACCTCCACCTGGCCCAATGAATTCTTTTACGTTTGTTTTAATGACGACTGCTCCTATTTTGTTCAAGGCTGGGAACAGATGTGGGAACAGCAGGCAACCCGGGCATCGTATCGCTGCCGGTTAGATCCTGATACAGGCAAGTATGGGCCCATACCGGTATGGTCCTCGGACGCCCTGAAAGATGCTATTATTGAGTAAGGCCGGTCTTTATGCACGGTGATGGCTGCGAATTGGAAGGGTCTTTTCTCCAAAGAGGGAGAATTTAAGCCATTGACAGGCAAATGCCATCAATTCAATATCGTCTGTTTTAATACGGTGTTGAACATCTTGCGTGATGTCAAGCTTATCCAGAAACGTTGTTTCAAATACAAAACGTCTGAAGTCATCCAGATTGTAACAGGCCATATAATACATTTGTAACTGCTGTTCGCTGAGCGCCTTGATGGTTTTTGCCCGCCTGCCTGCCGTGATATCCATGAAAAAATCATTCATTTCATTATATTTATCCAGACCTTGGTCTTTTATCCATTCTTGAACCGTCCACTCATATTCTTCATTTAACCCGAGGCAGTGAGATTCTTTTACGATAAAATAATATTCTCCGGGGGCATGTCCTTTATAAATCTTCGAGGCAGCCCGCCCCAGGGGATACAGGCGGCAGGCGGCGGGCCGATCCTCATATACAACACAACCTTCCGGGCTCACAAAAGGACACCGGCGCATTTCATCGTTATTCATCTTAAGCTTGACGACCGGAAGCCCGTAAGATTCATCCACATAACTGGTGGTGTAATTTTTTAAGAATTTTTCGGATGAAAGCTTGAGTCTGTTCTTGAGACGAAGCACATCATAGGGCGTGAGCAACAGATTAAGATTGGCGCAACATCTTGTGAAGCAGGGTAAGTCTTTATTGCAGGCAAACCTAAATTTCCGGTCTTTTAAAGGTTGCATCAATGCCTGATCTATCATTTGATATTCAACTCCTGCTTTTTGGCCTCCATGACATCCGGTTTTACCTTGAGTACATGCTGTCCGAGCAAACCATATTCAAGCCATCTCATCGCAAATTTATAAAGTTCCACTTCATCATGCTTTATTTTTTCCACAGTTTCCGGGTCCACCTCGAAGAGGTCAAAAAATTTGCTTTCAAATACAAAACGCCGGAAACGATCCAGGTCATAACAGGCCATGTAATACATCTCCTGGATTTTTTTATTGATAATCTTTTTGTCGTTTAGAAATTCATTCATCGTAATTTTCTTAAAAAGATTTTCCATTTCTCTGTAGATGGGAATCCCCTGTTCTTCCTTCCACTTTTTGACCGTCAACATCTTGTCCTCGGAAAGACCAAGACAAAAAGGGACATCCATGACAGAATAATATTCTTTTCCCGACTTTTCCGTTATTTTGGTGCTTTCAGGCTGGAGTGGATATATACGGCAGGGCCAGGGTCGGTCTTCGTAGATTGTGCAGCCCTCTGGGGTAACAAAAGGACAGCTTTTCTCTTTGTCATCGCCCATTTTCAATACAACGACGGGCAACCCCGAATCGCTGATAAGGGTAGCGGTATAGGAAGGCAAAAAATCTTCTGATGACATTTTTAGGGCATTTTTCATACGGATGATATCATAAGGCGTAAGAAAGATAGTGATATCACGACAACATCGGGTAAAGCATGCGAGACCATGGTGGCAGGCAAAACGAAAGTTGTCATCAACGCTTAAAACGGATAGCCCTCGTTTTTCAAGCGGACGGCCTGACTTTTTCATTGAGATTTCTCCTTTTTTATTTATGAGTGCCGGATCTGAATCTGGCACTAAGAAGCGTTATTTATCTGACAGTGTTTCTTGTGTCAACTCATTTTACGTATATTTTTTATTATGATGAAGCAGTGTTAAAGTACTCTGTCATTCTGCAAATTCATACGATTGTTCTTTTGTTTGGCAAAAGTACTTGACAAGAAAAATGTTGAATGATACTATCCTCGATTGTTTAAACCGGGCTATCTTATTGATATTAAAAGATATAATGGATTAAAACACCGGGGGGGTCAAGATTTTGATTATGCTCTTTGATAATTTGTATGAAATAATAACAATTTTTTTGAGAAATTCAAGTTGTCCAGAGAGTTATAATATTAACCAATTAAAATTTTAATACACGGAGGGATAGCATGACGGATAACAAAGCAGCCTCTGGAAACGGAAGCATTCTGGTTGTCGGAGGAGGGATTAGCGGTATAACTACGACCGTGGAAGCTGCCGAAGTGGGGTACGAGGTGTTTCTAATCGAAAAAAATCCTTATCTGGGCGGAAGAGTGGCACAGCTAAATCAGTACTTTCCAAAGTTATGTCCTCCAAGCTGTGGACTGGAAATTAATTTCAGGAGAATAAAGGATAATCCAAAAATACAAGTTTTTACCCTGGCTGAGGTTGAGAAGGTCGATGGAACACCCGGCAACTATAATGTTACGATTAAATTAAACCCGAGATATGTTACAGAGAATTGTACGTGCTGCGGGGACTGCGAAGCGGCCTGCGAAACCGAAATTTCCAGTGATTTCAATTTTGGAATGAATAAGATCAAGGGAGCTTATCTGCCTTTTGAAATGGCTTTTCCGGCCCGCTATGTAATTTCTCCACAGATCATCGGGACCGAGGATGGCAAGCGATGTAAGGAAGCCTGTAAATACGATGCCGTGGATCTTGACATGGAAGCTAAAACCATTAACCTGCAAGTGGGCGCCATTGTCTGGGCCACGGGATGGGAACCTTATGATGCCACAAAGATAGATAATCTTGGTTTCGGCCAATATCCGAATATTATTACAAATATGATGATGGAAAGACTTGCGTCTCCTAACGGACCGACCAAGGGCAAAATTATACGCCCGTCAGACAATAAGGAGCCCGAAAGCATCGCCTTTGTTCAGTGTGCCGGTTCAAGAGACGAAAATCATCTCCCATATTGTTCCTACATCTGCTGCATGGCATCCCTGAAACAAACCACATATATTAGGGAACAGTATCCCGATGCCAAGGTATATATCTTTTATATCGATGTAAGGGCGCCCGGCCAGCGGTATGAAAAGTTTTATAAAAAGATTAAAGAGGATGAAAATGTCTTTTTAATCAAAGGCAAGGTCGCTGAAGTGAACGAAGACTCGGGTACCGGCAATATCACCGTGGTGGCAGAAAATGCCGAAACAGGCGAAAAGATCAAACAAACGGTAGAAATGACTGTCCTTGCCACCGGTATGCAGCCGACAACCGCAACCGTCAAACTGCCGGCCGATCTGAAATATAACGAAGACGGTTTTATCATCAATGATTTTGAAAAAGGCGGTATGTTTGCTGCGGGATGTGCAAATAAGCCGGCCGACGTGGTATCATCAAACCAGAGTGCTACCGGTATGGCCCTAAAGGCGATTCAAACCCTGGTGAAGAGGTAGGAGGTTATCCATGGATAAAAAGTATGGTGTATATATCTGTACAGGTTGTGGCATCGGGGATGCTCTGGATATTGAAGAGCTGTGCGAAATCCCTGAAGAAAAAGGTTTTCCTGTCAAAACTCATCCTTTCTTGTGCGGGAAGGAAGGGATTGAATTCATCAAGAAAGATATATCCGATGATGGTGTTAACACGCTGGTTATTGCAGGCTGTTCCCGGCGGGTAAACTTTGATGTTTTCAGCTTTGACGGTTGTATCGTTGACCGGGTTAATCTAAGAGAACAGGTGGTCTGGTCTCATCCCCGATCTGAATTTCCGGCGCTTACCGAAGAACAGAAAGAAGAGGAAGAAGATGCTGGCCGAAGATTATCTGAGAATGGGGATGGTAAAGGTTGAAAAAATAAATTTGCCCGAGCCTCAATTGCTTGAGGAAGGCGTTTGTCGAAAAATTATGGTGATTGGCGGTGGCATCACCGGTATTTCGGCTGCCCTTGATGCGGCCAAAACAGGCTACGATGTGACCATCGTTGAAAAGGAAGCATCCCTTGGCGGCTATGCAGCGAAACTCCGGAAACAACTGCCGATAGAAGATCCATACGACAGCCTGATCCCACCGGTAATCGAAAGCAAAATAAAAGAGATTGAAGCTTATCCAAATATAACAATTAAGACGGATACGGTGGTTGCCCGTATTGCCGGTCAACCGGGTGAGTTCATAGTGACATTCAAAAAACCCGGAGAAAAGACACGGTTTGACGTACCATACCCTTTGCCTGAAGAAATGAAATTGGATGAAAAAGGTGAAGAGCTTGATGCTGAAAAGCAGCATGAATTATACATGGAATATAACAAGGGCAAGGAAGATATTCTGACAATGGATCCTGACGGAGAGAAATTCGGAGCCGTTGTTCTTGCTGCCGGATGGCGGCCTTATGTACCTGAAGGAGATGAATTTGCACACCTCGGTTTTGGAACGCTGCCGGATGTTGTGACCAACCATCAGTTCGAGGAGATGGCCGTCAAAGGCAAGATAACCACTTCAGACGGCAAAGAGGCCAAATCGGTTGTTTTTATCCAGAGCCCGGGCAAGGGTGATGACGACAGTGACTTTGATTATGGTGGTTCGGTTACCAGCCTGGTTGCGCTAAAGCAGGCCAAATATGTGCGTGAAGATTATGATGACGGCAAGGCCTATATCTTTTATCAGCACATGCGGACTCCGGGCCTTTCGGAGAACTTTTACAGGAACATTCAGGAGGATGAAGGTATCTTTATGACCAAAGGTGAAGTTATCGGTGTCTCCAAAAACGGTGACGGCATGATTGTTGAAGCCGATAACACATTGCTGGGTGAAAAGGTCAAGGTCAAAGCTGATATGGTGGTTTTGGCTACCGGCATGGTTCCGGTTACCGTGGATGATCCGGTGGTCAATATGGCTTACCGGCAGGGACCGGCTTTCCGTGATATCGATCTTTTTAACGGATATTGTGACTCGAATTTCATATGCTTTCCCTATGAAACCCAGAGAACAGGGATTTATGCTGCAGGATGCATACGTCGCAATATGACTATAGAAGAGTCGAGTGAAGACGCAACCGGAGCTACTCTTAAAGCGATTCAGTGCATTGAGTCGACAAACAGAGGTGTTTCCGTTCACCCAAGGTCCGGTGATATGACAATACCCGACTTCTATTTCCAGAGATGTACGCAATGTAAGCGATGCACGGAGGAATGTCCATTCGGGGCGATCGATGATGATGAAACAGGAACTCCCAAACCGAATCCCACACGCTGCCGGCGGTGCGGCACCTGCATGGGTGCCTGCCCCGAGCGAATCATCGGCTTTGAAGATTACAGTATTGACAGTGTCGGCTCCATGATCAAATGTATAGAGGTTCCCTCTGAAGATGATTATGATGAACCTCCTTTAAGGATCATCGGGCTAATTTGCGAAAATGATGCCTACCCAGCGCTGGACATTGCCGGATTAAACAGGCTCAGCTATTCTGCAGAGGTTCGTTTCGTTCCGGTAAGATGCCTCGGGTCGGTAAACGTTGTATGGATCAAGGATGCGCTTGCCAAAGGTATGGATGGTATTTTTCTGTTTGGCTGCAAGCACGGCGATGATTATCAGTGCCACTTTGTAAAGGGTAGCGAGCTTGCAGACATACGAATGAAAAAAATCGGAATGGCACTAGAGAGCCTGGCCCTCGAAGAGGAACGGGTAGCTCAATTCGAAGTTGCCATTGATGACTATGACAAGCTCCCCAAAATGATAAATGACTTTGTGGAAATGATTGAAGAAATCGGCCCCAACCCGTTTAAGGGATTCTAAGTAAATTACGATTGACGATTTAGGCTCTTAATTTTAAATATTGTGCTTTTTGTAGTAAAAAAGATTAAAGCTGATGGAGTGTGAAGTGACTAAAGTGATCTAAAGTGCCTAAAGTTGTGGAATTCTGTCAATTTAATTTGAATAGATGGAGCGAAGCGACACAATAACCCTGGCCCAGACCGATCACCAATACTCTGTGCTCAAAAAGTCATGTTTGTAATGGTGCATAAGTCAAATCAATATATGAACGATTAGCACCAGGGCGGGCTTTAGGCACTTCAAACTTTAGTTCACTTAAGGCACTTTTCCAGTTTATTTGAGTTATGAAAGAATCTCTCAATTCTTAAATTGTAAGTCGTAAATCTTCCAAAGTAAATATAAGAGGAGGTATTCACATGACGGATAAATACCTGGTTGAGCCTGATTTAGATTTTATTAAAGAAATTATCGGGCTTGGAGGTGAAAGTCTGAAAAAGTGCTATCAATGCGCAACCTGTTCGGTGGTTTGCCCTATTTCTCCTGACACCAAACCGTTCCCTAGAAAGGAGATGATTGCCGCATCATGGGGATTAAAAGACAGGCTGGTGAATAACTTGGACATCTGGTTGTGCCATCATTGCGGGGATTGTACCACCATGTGTCCTCGCGGTGCCAAACCGGGTGAAGTGCTGGCTGCTGTTCGTTCTTACGCCATTATGGATTATGCCGTGCCCAAGGCCATAGGAAAAGCGGTTAACGATCCCAGAAAGCTTCCCATTCTTATGGGGATTCCTGTGTTGATTTTTCTGGCTCTGGGTCTGATAACGGGTCTGCTTGATTTTTCACCGCCTCTGGGGGAACACGGGATAGCACATCATTTGTTCTTTTCCTCATGGCTGGTCGATATGATTTTCGTACCGCTGTCCATATGGGCTGTGGTAATTTTTGGCATTGGATTGAAAAGATTTATCAATGATATCCACGAAAATGCCCTGCTGGAAGGAAAGACCGAAAAAAAGGAACTCGATTTCGCTGGGTTGATCAAGGCGTTATTGAGAATATTACCGACCATATTAAAACATGATAAATTTACGGAATGCGATGAAAACAGCGATCGGGCTACCCCCCATTTGATGGTATTCTGGTCATTTATCGGACTTTTTATTGTAACCAGCGTATTTTTTGTTGTACTTTACGTTTTTCAACAGCATGGTCCCTACTCACAGTTAAATCCGGTGAAGTGGCTTGCAAATATCAGCGGTGTTGCCCTGGTTATCGGCAGTGCTCTGCTGATCAAAAACCGTTTGGCCGACAAAACCGATCAGACCTCAAGCTACCAGGACTGGCTTATTTTGGGACTTGTTCTGGGTCTGGGCGTCACCGGTTTACTTACCGAAGCAACACGGCTGGCAGGTCTGGCAGGTGTGACCTATTTTATGTATTTTATCCATCTTGTCTTTGTATTCGACCTGTTCGCATTTTTGCCGTTTTCAAAGCTGGCCCATATTGTCTACCGAACGGTGGCCATGGCATATGATGAGTATTCAGGTAGAAAATAGCCGCTGATTTAAACATAGTATATTTTAACGAAAAAAAGGAGACCGTTGTGTCTCCTTTTTTAATTCTACGAACTAAATCACTTCCAATAGGCTTTTCATATCAACCTTTTATACAAAAATTTTTCTTATATTTCTCACAATCAATTCTATCTCCTTATATTTCAAGTAGTTATGACTAAATTAAATTATTAAAGATCTCGGTTCAAGAAAAATTCGGCATGGCGGTCTCCATCATGGCAATGACTTCCTCATCTTTCAGATCTCGCCATTGTGCGTATGCGTCGGCCACCGCAAAGATGCGCAATCCGCTCACGTCCGGGCATACAACCCTGTCCACCAGGTCGATCAATCGCCGGTAAGCGGTCATGGAAGATGTGGGCACGGCCACAATCACCATACACGGTTCGTGGACTTTAACCACTTTTATCGCGGCCCTCATTGTAAACCCCGAGGCCAGGCCATCATCAACCAGGATAACGGTCCGTCCTTTGAGAGGGGGTAATTGGGCCCTGTTTCCATACATTGAGAGACGCTCTCCAATGGTTTTCAACGCCCGTTCACTCTGGATTGCTATCACCTCGTCACCGAGATCGAATTTGCGAACCAGGGGCTTGTTAAGGAGTACACTGCCGTCGGAGACCACCGAACCGAATCCGGCCTCGGGCTGATCGGGAATCACAAGTTTTCTGACAACAATGAGATGTAGCGGGCACCCCAACTTCCGGGCAATGGGAACGCCCACTGCTACTCCCCCGTTGGGTATAGCCAGAAGGATGGGATTTTTCGGTTGATACTCGGCCAACTTCCCGGCCAGCACCAGCCCGGCTTCATGCCGATCAGCATATTTTGGCCCTTCCCAGTACATCTCCATCACAGACCTCGCCCAATTCCAGGTGGTAAATATATTGCGAAATTCTCTTTTTTTCTATACACGAAATTAGTTCGCTTCACTCCCAATTGGAATCCCGAATCATTTGGGCTCAATCCGTTTCCACCCTTCCTGCCACCGAAAGATCTGTCCGCCACTTCTCTCCGCATCCCAACTGCCGCACTTACCCTGTATTCTTATTACGCCATCTATCATTCCGTCCCCCACCCAGCCCCCGGCGTTGCCCTCGACGATTATTTCGCCCCCCGTCATCTTTTTACCGATGATATCCTTGGCATTTCCTTTGATTCTTATGACGCCGCCGCTCAAGTGCCAGCCAACCCAGTTGCCAACGTTACCTTCGATGACTATCCTCCCTCCGCCCATCCATGTGCCCACATGGCTGCCCGCATATCCCTTCAGCAGAATCTTGCCATCTCTCATGTTCAATCCAAGATAGTAAGCTCGATTGCCGGCAATTTCGAGTTTTCCTCTTGGATGTCGATAACCCAGACCGGAAACTGCACACCTGTATTTGGTGAGATCGAGGAGGAGAGTATCGGCCTTTCTGATTAGGGTATGGTATGTTCCGGAGACGAAAAACCCCAACATCGCTCCTCTCATCCCTTGTGGCAAAACCTCATTAAAAAGTTTGCGCACTTCATTAAGATTCAAATCGTATTCTTCAGCGATTTCCTTGCCGAAATGAAAGACCCTCTCTCCCGTTTCCGGGCGCCAGACAGGTATTTTTACGACCCAGCTTCGGTACTCCCCGGCGATATCTTCAAGCTTATCGTAACTATCTTCAATAATACGACTGTATTTGTGTATTCTCTTTTTCTTATCAAGATCAACAGAGCCACACCTTAGTAGATCAGGGTTATTTTCTATCAGTGTTTTAATTGATTTCATAGACTTCACGGATTATTTTCCCCACTGCTATACGGAGGATATCAGGTTCATGGGCAATGTCCACAAAGGTGACATCAGAAGAGAGTTTATCTTTGAAAAGCTGAAAATTCTCTTTGAATATTTTGTCAGGTTCTCTTTCACTTTTGAGCCAGATAATGGTCAGCCTACCTTTAATTCCAGTCATGTAGTCCACAACCTTACGAATGTTGTCGATGCCTGCATCCGTAATAAGGATATAATCTTTTTCTCTGCCGCGTATGCTGCTCAGATACTGATGCAGGTCATCGATGTGAAGCGTGGTTCCATGGCCCTGGTAAGTTTTGAGCATTTCATAAACGGACTGCCTGGTTCTCGTTGGTTCAAGTTCCAGGTTGACATTGGAAAAGTTTATCACTCCAACCTTTGCACCCAACTCAAAATAATTTCTGGCGATGACAAAGGCACCGAGAACGGCATAAGAAACAACTTGTTCCGGATCGGGCATGCTTCCCGAGGAATCTATAATGATTACCACGTCGGGCACCAAGATCTCCCCAAACCTTTCAAACTCTGACAACTCATGTTTTTTTGCGAGGGATGGAAGGAGTTTCCCGTAACTCTCGATGGGATTAAACGTATCAATACTATCATCAATCTCAAAGTCGGTTATCTGGTCAGGGTAAAGTGATCCCTTGTTGATGAGAGATTCGATATAGATTGAGTAGCGAACCGCCCTGTTTCTATACCATCCCACGTCCGGTTTTTCCAGTTGGCGAATTAGGTCTTTTGTCCCCGGGCTGATCCCCCTCCCTTCTGACCGGCTCTTGAGCGGTGGCCCCCAGGAATCTTCGAACCGGTTCCGCACTGTTTCAACAATTTCCCGGTATACCAGTGGAGTCACCTCTCTGGCAATGTCCTCCATGGCTCTGATGATACCCTCTGCGCCAAAGTCATTAAGGGAAAAGAAAACGGTCTGCAACTCGATTTTTTTATCAAGCAGGTCTTTCAGGATCTCGGCAAACCGTCTTATATTGCTCTTCAGCCGAACCCTGCGCCGATCAAGAAAATCTATGGCAAGAAGATTGCTTATCTCGCATTCCAGTTCCGCCCCAGGCCTGGGACAACCGAAATCCATACCCGTCACCCGAGAGTAGAATGCCCTTAAAAGTCTATCAATCTTGTTCCTGGCCGGCTGCTCGCGATAGGCTCTGGCGATCTGCCCCAATCCCCTATTGATTATGAGGTCCAGGTTTACAACAACGTCATCGAAAAGGTTCCTTATCTCTTCTTTTCCGGCAATATCTCCGAGCCAGTAATTCTCCAGAATGAGAGTTTTTATATCATAGGGATGTTTGACCCAGTGATTCAATTCATGGTGAAAAATACCAAGCAGGGCTTCCCGGCTAAATTTATCGACCATTCCTTCTCCCACCAGTATCTTATATTTTGGAGCGGAAAAGGCGATCTCAATTGTTTCAATTTTTGCGGGCTCCAGTTTCACAATGGGAGGATAATACAAGTCTTTCCTTGCCCGGGCAAAAATCGGCTTAATTTTTTCTATGAAGTGTTCATCCATAACTCTTTGTAATGACATCCTTTGGCTTCGCTATCTTAGACTATGCACAAAAACTTTTATATCAAAGTGTGTTACATCTCTCTTACGAGGCTCTTGAAAAAGGGATGTCCAATTTCTTCCGCCATCCTGACAAGTCTTTCCGAGTCCCCTTGTTTCAGGGCCTGATATGCCTCCACCTGATAATCTCTATGCTCCTCCCATCTCTTTTTCACTTCCCTGAGAACCTCTGCAACGGCGTACAATCCGTCCGAACAATTTTTTTCTGAACCTTTAACTTCACTACGTTTTTTATCGCTTACTCCACTCCGGTGCCAGAGGACATAGGGCATTATCGCACAGATATGCTCGAGGGTCACCTCACCCTCACCCATTATCCATGCCAATGCTTTGGCATATCTAAATAAACTCTGCTCTGCCCGGTTGGAAATGCCATACAGATCGGAGCAGATATAATTTTGGTAATGGCATCCGTCACATCTGGAAAAATCTTTTTTCAAGCTGTGCTGACAGCGAATTTCCTGCCCCAGATAGTCGGCAAATAGTTCAGAGTCCTCTGAAACCGCCATCTCGTTGATTTGGTCTCTGATGATTTGGATCTCTTCGTCCCTCGGAATTTCTACGTAAAACCCCTGCCGCCTGAACCTGGTCTCCAGTTCAACTTTGAACTCCTCCGCTCTCAGATTAATATAGGCAGATACCTCATCGGCAGAACCGGTCTTATTGTTTTCATAAATGTATTCGATCAACTCTTGAGCAACTTTTCTATCTTTTAGGACTTCCTCGTCAATTCCTCTCCTGATGATTCTTTTTCTTACCGGATGCATTGGCCCTGTCTCAACCGCCAGATCGAATCTATCGGCCAGCGGCGTAATCAATTTTGTCGCTCCGGTATCGGTGTAGTTAATGGTCGCAAAGAATGACTTTCCCTGTTTCAACATCAACGTTTCACCTCTGTAACTCCATATGTTTCTGTCCACTTCATTGAGAAGCATGTTTTGCTTGCCAACGGGCAGGCGATTTATCTCATCTATGATAACTACTGGAGAAAAGGGGAGGATTTTCCACTTTACTATTTCCCTTCCCTCCTTTTCCAAAGCACCCAGGTCCAGGGTGGCTTTCATCTTTTCCTCAGTTTGCTCGGGATGAGCGTGGAGAGTTGCAGCCTGAATAAACTCCAACGGCAACCCTTTGACCAGACTGGAAATTCTCTCACTAGAGCTGGTTTTTCCGCTTCCATATTCGCCAAGGACGAGTTCCCTTCCATCGAGGATTAAGCTCAAAATCCCAAATAGTGAAACCGACAGGTATTTTTTATCCCCGATCTCAAAAAGCTCATCACCCAGATAAAAACGGTCCCGAATCAACTCATAAAGCCTGTGGATTTTTTCATTAAGCTTGACCATATATCTATACTCTGGTTAAAATTTAGCATTCCCGGGGAATCACTCGAAAAATAAAAAATCATAACAGGTTATGGGCTTGGATTCAACAAAGATTCTTGACTGGCTTGCCTGACTTATTGTAATATTTTTAATGCTATAAGGGATTGAAAGAGTAACGTCTCCAGTCTTGGCTTGAGTTATTAGTTTTGCTATGTTCTCTTTTAAGATACCTACTTTCTGGCACACTTTAAAAAAGCCGTTCAACGGGAAAGGAAAAGCTATTACCGTGGTACAATGTTTAATTCACGGAAAACTCGCTAAACCCTATGCAATTCCCTTTGCCGTTGTCACCAATGGGAATGATGTTCACATTCTTGAGACCGCATCAGGCAAGGTCATTGGCCGGGGTCTGGAGTCCATCCCCTCAAGAGTCGATATGGCGAGGCAGTCTCGCATATTAAGTTTAATAATGTTGCAGAAAATCGACTGGAAAAGGAAAAACGAATACTTTTTATGTATGAGGCGGTAGCCACCTGCTCACTGCCGGGTTAGATAGCCGCTATTACCGGGGAGTAACTTTTTTTCCGCAAATTTTGGCCTGAACGATTATACGGGAAAAGCATGCTGGAAAAAATTACCTTTTCAAAAAAAGGCTATAACTCCAAAATGATGGATGTGATTGCTCTTTGATACACAACCGTAATTTTTCTGAACTTGCTGCAAGAAAAAGGGAGATGCCGCAAATGGCATCTCCCTTACATGGTAATGGTGCTTATTAATATGCGCTCAGGAAATCATCTAAAATATCTATGTTCTGTTTACCGACAACTTTATCAAAAATCTTATCTTTTACATCCCTTGGAAGGAGTTCGATACTCTTGGTTGTCGCACTATCGAATTTAGCGGTCGGGAAAACCTTTAGTATCTTGTCCCTCTGCGTATCATTGGCATAGACCCTTATAACCTTCAGACCGGCCAACATTTCCTCACACATTTCAGCCAATCCGGCTTGTTGTAATTTTTCGAACCGTTCCTCATTAACCCATATATTGATTGGATATTTTCCTTCGGCCATAATGTCACCTCCTATTACATTGGCGGAATTTCAAAAACAGGGATTCTGTTTTCGAGATATTCATCTGTCACAAAGGGCGAACCGAACCCGTATTTATCAGCACATTCCAGAACCAGATCAAAGACCTCCGGTCTGAAAATCAGACGAGGTGGCTTGACGCCGTCTTGCACGATACTCCTGATCAGGGTTCCACTGAATTTTTGCCACTCGTCCCTGTGGTTACACAGTCCCTCAGATGTAATTTCGCCACAATGCGGACAGTATAGCCAGTTCATGGAATATACAGGGGTAATGTCCAGATCATCCTGGACGCTGGCAAGCAGATGATGGGCATCATATGCGCCGTAATAGGTTCCGACCCCGGCATGGTCCCTACCATACATGTGATGGGTTAACCCCAGGTTGGTCCTCAGCATGGCATGAAAGATGGCTTCCCGGGGGCCGGCGTAGCGCATATCCCAGAAGGTAAGGGAAGTCAGGTGGTTATGATCTCCGAAATAGCCTGATTTCCGCAACTCATCCTGGGTTAAGATAATGGCCTCGTCAATATAGTCCCCTTTACGTTTTGCGCCGATGATCGCATTTACCAGAACACCTACAACCGGTTTTTCAATGGGCAGTTCGGCATAGGTCTGGAACCAGGCTCCCTTCATAAGCCATTCATGACCGGTATGAGGCACGTTTCTGGTCTGATGGGCCACAACTCTTTCCCAGCCCTTTTCTTTGAAACGTTTTCTCATTTCAAGAGGCGGGATAAAGTATGGATCATAGGGTGGATTAATTTTAGGCCGATTGACAAGGGTGATCTTGCCACCGATGAATTTGTCCTTGTACTCATAGGTTCGGGCGCATCCTGGATGCTTATCCTCGTCTGTCCCGTAAACATCCTGGCACATCGCCTTTTTATCGTAATCAAAAATTTCCTCCACCTTAAAGATAGCCATGGGATTGCCCCCATAAGTTAAGAGGAGCGAAACACCCTCTTTGACTCCATAATCGGATATTTCATCTTCTGACAGATCAAAAAGAATGGGAATGCTCCATACGGTTCCGTCGGCAAGCCTCATGTTCTTGCATACAGAATCGACATCGGCTTTTCCCATGAATCCTTCAAGAGGCGTAAAATAACCGTAAGAGATATCAATGACCTCATTGGCGATCTGGCTTCGAATCGGAACCTCTGTGAGTCCTTTAATCTTCTCGGCAGCTTCGGCAGACTCCATAATCCTTTCTTTAATTTCTTTGCCACCATGTCCTATTTCACCCATATTCTTTCTCCTTTCCTTTACCATGTTTTTACTCCTTAATGACGGAAAAACCTTTAAGCATTAATTAATCCAATGAGTTTTGAATAACTGATTTGGATTTCTCCTCCTTTCAATTTTTTATTAAAATAAATGGTTTTTGTAGCACCATTTCAATTTCCACAAAGACGGACTATTAATAAGGAAAAAACCATTTGTCAAGGTTAATCACCGTCTAAACGATATAGTAGACCAATTTATTTTCTTATTTGTAAACTTTGTGCTTTTCGTGGCAAATAATTGAATATTTTCAATCCGGTTTGGTTCCTGTGATGGTCACTTCAATAGCCCGTGTCCGTGGACGATTATCGTGATTGATTGCAACCACCTGCTGCCAGCTCCCCAGTTTGAGGCGACCGTTTCGAACCGGCAGGGCAATGGAAGGCCCCAGCAATGCGGCCTGGACATGGCTGTGTCCGTTGCCGTCATGCCATGCCTTTTCGTGTTCGTATTCCATATCCGGAGGGGCCAGCCGGTTTATGGCATTTTTCAGATCCTGCACCACACCGGGTTCGAATTCAATGGTTGTGATTGACCCTGTTGATCCGACGATTGTGGCGAAAAGACTCCCGAATGCAATATCAGATTTGCTTACCAATTGGTCGAGTTCTAACGTAATGTCGCAAATGTCCGGACCGGTTTGCAAGCTGACATCGATTGATTCGTAATATATTAATACTGGTTTCATAATCATCCTCCAGAGACCTTTGAAAAACGTCCCTTTTTGCCCAATTTCTGCGTCAGGCTCAAATTTTAACCCGCCACCGAACTTTGGCGGGTTAATCCTCGAAATACTCAATGTATGTCTGCGGTTAAAATTTTCGCGTTGACTCGGGACGTCCATGTCTCTCGCCCTCGCGGGCAGCTTGACAGCTGTCCAATTCTGCTATCCTGCAAAATTGCTCTTGAACTTGAACCCCGGTTAAATATTAAATACGGATTTAACTGGGCAGGCAAAAATGAACATTTTTCAAAGGTCTCACTTCATTATTTTGGCATTACAGTTAATTGAGGGGTCGGGGAGTTTTTTCGATTCAATAGCTCCATGAATAATCAGCGACTACATCATACAAACTCAACCATAAGGGTTCGTAAAGAAAGAACAGAAAATATGGCTCTAAATAAATTAAGAAATAAAAATATTATCTGTGTATATCTGCGAAAATCTGCGTCCTATTAAAATCTGCGTCCTATTAAAATCTGCGTCCTATTTAAAAAGGCGATTACAGACTACAGAAGGTCCAGGTTCCAATTCCACAAACCGGGTCTGTTTTTCAGGGTCACCTCTTTTGGAATCGGTTCCACAAGATATACGAACAGACGGTATCCCGCTTTTTCAAGCTGGTTTTGTTTGGCACTTATATCGAGTTTCCAGTTGGGATATACCCAGTAGTCGGATTCGAATTTTTTGACCCAGGCCTCTTCGCCTTTGGGGCTTATCAAAGGCTTTTGGGTATCCAATTTTTCCGAAATTATGCGCGAAACACATAAGGGCCAGTTGCCCGAAATTACGATTCCCAGCGGCAGAGGGCTGTGTTTGGGCAGCATAACATAATCTTTGCGGCCCAGTTCCGGGCTGACAATGGCTCCTTTAAAGCCAAGTGATGCCAGTGTTTTTATGGCCAGCGGATTGGTGATATTGCAAAACGGTCCTGCCCAGAGGTTCAATTTTTTTAGCGTACTGAAAAAGGCCAGTTGCCAGGGAGCGTTGAGCACGAAATTCCGTGCCCCCTTTTTAAGGACACGGTTCACGAGTTCCTTGAAGTTTATTTCATCTTCAGGCCAGATAACCGGCGGAAGCCACCACCAGAGCCGGTTGCCGGGGCCTTTTGGTATTTTATTTTTGACCTGAGATTGCAGCCACAGTCCTGTCAGCCCCCTAAATTTTGCCTTTTCGGGTTTACGAAATACATGAAGATCAGAAACCGTTGCTTTGGTCCTTGATCTTTTTGGCAGCCTGACATTAAAGGCTTCAGAGGTCATTTTCAATACCGGTTTCTTGTTTAGCTCCTTTTCAAGCCCGGACAGCATGTCCTCAAGAGATTTTTCCCGCCGGTCTGTAAGGAAAACCGGAGTTCCTTTTGCAGGACTTGTTTTCGAGGAAGTTTTAAGAAAAAAATGCCCTCCTTTGGGTATGTATTTACCCACCCTTTGGGTGCCGTGCCATGACTCGTCCTCATATCCCAGGCGGAGGAGATCGCCGGGCAGCAAATCATCTCTCGGGATTAAAAAAGGCTTTTGTTGGGTTCCTTTTACCTTTCCCACAAGAAGACCGGAGCCGGTTTGAATGTCAATGCCTACCGGATTCTGAGGCCTTTGGGGGAGAAAATTATAATGGGTCCCGGTTCTGCCCAGAGCATAAGATAATAGGGTAAGCGCCTGTTTCTTCATTTTGGGATCGCTTCCATGATCCCTTAAGATCCGGTAAGCTTTAACCGTATAGAAAACGTAATGAGGACCTTTTTTCCGGCCTTCAATCTTCCAGGCCCGGATCCGGGGAATGGTCTTAAGGACTTTGACAAGTACATCCAGGCTGAGATCCCGGCATGAAAAAAATCTTTTGGTTTGGTTATTTTGAGCATAAACCCTTCGGCAGGGCTGAACGCATCTTCCCCTGAGCCCGCTTTTACCGCCCAGATAACTGCTCCAGTAACACCTTCCGGAAAGACCGTAGCAAAGCGCCCCGTGTATGAATAGTTCCAGGTCCAGGCCGCTGGGGCAATCCAAAGCCATGGCCTTGATTTCGTCTATGTTCAGTTCTCTGGGAAGAACGATCCGATGGACCCGGAACTTGCTTTTAACAAGTTTAAGGGCTGATGCAAAGCTTACGTTAGACAGGGTCGATAAATGGAGTTTGCCCGAAAAGCCGGTTTGTCTGGCCAGCTGCAAAAGGGAAAGATCCTGAATGATGAGAGCGTCGGGCTTCACCCACCGGTGGAGCAGCTTAAGAATCTTTCCTGCTTTGTCCAGTTCGTCGGTTTTTAAAAGGGAGTTTATCGCCACATGGACTTTGGTTCCTTTATCATGGGCCAACCGGGTCAGAGCCGAAAGTTCGTCAAGTGAAAAATTCTTGACCTCCATGCGCGCTGAAAATTGCTTAAGCCCGCAATATATTTCATCGGCTCCGGCTGCCAGGGCAGCCAGAAACGAGGCCTTGTTCCCGGCCGGCGCCAGAATGGCAGGAGGATTAAATTCTGATGGTTTATCTTTCATGCCGATTATCATAAAAGATAAACACTATAAAATCAATCCACCCAGGACGTATTTTAAAAAAAGTAAGAGACCAGATAAATTCTTCATGGGAATTCTAAGCTGTGCCCGGTCCAAACACTTAATGCCGGGGGGGCATACCAAAATACCCTATTCGGAGTGATTTTGATATGTAGAGTCAATTGAAGTATATACGCAATAAACAATATCTCCTCTTGATTGAACAACACGATGTGTTATATCGTTAATTAAATGAAAGAAATACGGGACCTGGCGAATAATTAAACGTTCTGAAATTTCTACCCCGATGCCATGGGGAAAACTAAACATATACTCAGGGGCTTGGCCCCGTTTGGAATAACAAACACCCATCATCCCGGTTGTACGTTTTTGTTCAAACGGGGTTAAAAAAGGAAGGATATATATGAAACTCGCAGTTAGTGGTAAAGGTGGGGTTGGCAAAACAACATTTTCCGCCCTTTTGATACGGACATTAAATGCTCAGGGAAAGCGTGTGCTGGCAATCGATGCGGATCCGGATGCAAATCTTGCAGCAGCACTGGGTATTCCCGATGCTGAAAAAATTGTACCCATTGCCGAGATGAAAGAGCTTATTTTTGAGAGAACCGAGGCACAACCGGGAACCATCGGCGGTTTTTTTAAACTCAACCCTAAGGTGGATGATCTTCCGGATTCGCTGTCCGCAAAACTCGACAATATCAAGCTGATGCGGCTCGGTGGTGTTAAAAAAGGGGGGGGCGGATGCATATGCCCGGAAAGCACTCTGTTAAGAGCGCTCATGCTTCATATTGTTCTGGCAAGGGACGAAGTGGTGGTCATGGATATGGAAGCCGGAATCGAACATCTGGGCAGAGCCACGGCCTCTGCAGTGGATAAACTTATTGTGGTTGTGGAACCGGGACGTCGAAGTATGGATACCGCAGGTCACATAAAAAAGCTGGCATCCGAGATCGGCTTAAAAAATATCGTTTTGGTCGGCAACAAAATCCGCGGCGAAAAAGATGAGGAATTTTTAAAAAAACACTTGAGCGATTTTGAATTCCTCGGTTTTATCCGGCAAGATGAAGCGTTGATAGAGGCGGATCTTGATGGTGTTTCACCGTATGATGTGGATTCAATTGCAAAAACAGATGTCAAAGAGATGATCGCTAAGCTTTAATGAATCGAACAAGACGATACGTCTTTAAACCAAAACAGAGAAAGGGAAAATTCGGCTACAGACCCCGGGTTCTTAAAATCAGACCCGGGGCGGATGCGGGCTTGAAAAAGGTTTTCGCTTCCATCGGAGTACCGGATAAAAAACCGTTTAAACCCGATCCGTTCCAGTTGAAAGCACTGTCGGCAATCAGAGATACAGACTGTCTTGTCACCGTCCCGACCGGCGCCGGCAAAACCTGGATCGCACAGCAGGCCATGGCCCGGATTCATAGAAAGGGGGGAAGATCTTGGTATGCTTCCCCTTTAAAGGCTTTGAGCAATACAAAGTACGGTGAGTTTTCAGAAATCTTCGGGGCGGAAAATGTCGGGATTTTAACCGGTGACAGAAAGGAGAATCCTGATGCACCGGTTATCGTCGGGACCACCGAGATTCTGCGCAATCAGCTTTACGATGCAATGCATAAAGGGGTAACTCTTTTAACCGATTTAGTTATCCTGGACGAAGCACATTTTTTAGGAGATGAAGACAGGGGGGTGGTCTGGGAAGAGATAATGATATATCTTCCCGAAAGGATACCCCTTCTTTTGCTTTCGGCCACAATAGGAAATGCAAATATTATCGCAAAATGGCTTTCGTCAATTCGCTCAAAAAAATGTATCGTGGTCGAAGAAACAAAAAGGCCGGTGCCGCTTTATCCTCTGTTTTTCCATCCTTCAGGGACGCTTTTCCCCCTAACTAACACCATGAGTCCTGGAAAAGGCAGGCTTCATAAAAAAGTCTCTGATTATGTTAACCGCAAGCGTCCTCCTGTTCTTGCCCCTCCACATAAGCTGCCCCCTTTCGGGGAGATCATGAGTGTTTTTAATAAATACCGTCTGCTGCCGGCTATATTTTTCCTTAAATCCCGGGCAGATTGTGATCATGCACTTGATCTATGTGAAGAGATCCCGACATTCGATGAAGATCGAAAGGCAAGGCGCATCCAAAGAATCCAGGAACTTGTGTCACAAAGCCCTCATATTGCCGGACACCGCCAATTGTGGCACCTTGAACACCTGGGCA
>Ga0315532_1000957_pt1 | contig 22737 bp, 18 predicted proteins | sample SalMarWE160370MG_FD_203082 | JGI IMG/M metagenome (GOLD analysis project Ga0315532, IMG submission 203082) | Salt marsh sediment microbial communities from the Plum Island Ecosystem LTER, Massachusetts, United States - Salt Marsh Sediment WE1603-70 ...
TTAATCAGATCGCTGGGAGCCTTACGACCACTACCGGCAATGACATGCCTCGGGACAATGGTAAATGCAGCCGTGGCAACACCTACCGTGCCCAGAAATTTACGTCTTGACAGGTTTTTAGGATTTCTGGTTTTCATCATTCTGTTTATTGGTTAATACTTACGTAAAGTTATTAAAATTATGTGATGGATACAGGCATTTTCTGCATTAACATACCAGAAAAATATTTGCGTCAGAATTATTGGTGAATTGCCGGCTTTGTCATACCTGATCAGCTCAATACACGACACACTGTATTTTAACAATCAGTTTCGGATTCACCCCGCTTCTGAAGAGAGTTGACCGGTATATTTTCACTGGGAATAACAGATGCCTATGATAATAAGGGTATTTAAGTTAACATCCTCCTGTAAGAGCCCTCGGAAATCAGTGCCGGGGGCCTTTTAAATACGGAGGTATCATTATTAACAATGATCATAGTGATCCGAAAAACTGGAACAACCACGGATCACTTGTTGAATTTAAAGGACAGTGGTATGTATTTTACCATCGTGCCTCACATGGGTCCAATACCATGCGGAGAGCTTGCCTGGAGCCTATCACATTCAACGAAGACGGCAGCATAGACGAGGTTGAAATGACCACCCAGGGAGCATCAGTACCGCTGGATACCCGTCAGCATTGTCCGTATTATAGCCAGTGTTTTAAATGATTTAAATTAAGAATGTCTTGAACTTAGGACTTCAAAAAAAACTTATCTGCTCAGGCTCTTTATCTCCTTTTCAGTCAGTGCCCTATTGAAAACAGCTAATCCTCCAATAAGGCCCTTGAAAAAATTCCCCATTCCGGATTTAAGCACAACAGCACCAACAGTAAAATCTGATCCATTATTACCGATTCCATAGGGAAACAAATACGGATTTTTACTTTGAATTAATCCATTAGGATATCCTTCAAACCCAGTTGTATTATTGATTAATTCTGGATCGCGAGGTTCAAATTCTCCATTTAAAAATGATTTAATGTATTTCCCATCATAAGTAAATGCCACACAGCACCATTCATTTTTAGGGACTTTTTGTCTGCTCGCAGAGTAGTCAATAGAATAAGGGAAAGGCGGAGTAGGTTTTCCTGTTTTGGAGATATGTCCACACACCTGATCTTTACCATTATAGTGAGGCAATGAAATGAAAAATCCATATTGTCGTTTGCCGCCATCCTGATATTCATTCCACATACCGGCGACAAATCCGGTTTGTTCGCCGGACCAATTAATCCAAGCAATAACAGTCACTTCACTTTTTTCTCCGAAAATGTTTAATTGCTTGGCTTTTGAATTTGGCAGACTCAGATAATTTCTTCCATCAAGCTTTATTGAGTATCCTGAAATAGGTCCTTCATTTATCCTGACTATTCTTCTGCCAGATTCTTTTAATGGGTAAGAGTATTTACCAATAGCCTTTCGTTCTTTGCCGGATTTTTCGTTGAATTGCCATAATGCAACAAAACCATTGGTTGATTTTATGTCATTTATTAATTCTTTGTTTGGATTCAAAAGATTAGATTGTCCAACTATTATTTGACCATTTAACAAGTTAATTATTAGGATAAGCAATATTTTACTTAGCATGTTTTTAGTCATTAGCTACTCTGTTTAAGTTAAACAATAATCCCTATTAATCTGGCAGTTAGCCTACATTGGCTATAATTAAATAGTGTTTTATACACAGTCTTATAACAGTTTGTCCTTTAAAGGCAGACATAAAATGTTAAAGGACTAACCTGATTGGAGTTATATAAGATTGTGTATTTGTTTATATGTGTAATAAAAGTAAACATAAATACCTAATCAGGTTGATAAATGAACCTTATTATATGCTTACTACCATATCAAAGTTATGCCGTATAAGCCTGTCATTAAGCGATTTAAGGCATTTTGTTCTTTAGTAAAGGGTAGCTATTCCAGATATGTAATACTAAGATCAAAGTAGCAGGATATTCCAAGAAGCCTATAGATTCAAAACTGCTCCCTGCCAAAAGAACTTTCAGCTTTCTTTTCCGATCGGCCAGTCATATTGAAAGTATAGGACAAGGTTAGTTCAGCAATTGGCCCATATCGGTTATATTCGCTTTCCTGATAGAATATCTGTTCGCCACTACTGTTAAATGCGCGTGTGTTTAATCTGGTTATATTTGATCTTAAAATATCGAGCAATTTCAGGGAAAAATCCCATCCTATTAGTCTTTTTGGTGTGTAATTCAATGATGTGTTGGTCATATAGAACATTTCATCCCTTCCCTGTGCAGTAATAGTTGCCGATTTAATATCAAAATCTACCGTAAATTTTAATGATTCTGTAATGATGAAATTCGCATTCCCCTTAAGGCTCCAGTTGGTACTTCTATTATTTTCCTGATATCCGAAAATATCGGCTTGAACCTTATAATTGTACAAGGAACTACTTATAAAAACCTTGGTAAAAGTGGCTACTTCAAAATTCATGGACAGTTCCACACCTGTTGCCCGGGTATTTGCAGAATTGGTATAGCTTCGTATCAGCACATTCTCTTCTTCATAGACTGTATTAACACGAAAAACCGCGTTATTTGTTCTACGATAGAATCCGGTAAAGTTGATATTATGCTTTTCAGTTTTGTTATTGAACGCAAGTTCAACACCCGTAAGGTATTCCGGTTCAAGGGCAGGGTCCCCTGAAACGTAAACCTCAAAATGTTCCCGATACAGAAAAGGCGTCATATTTATTAACGGCGGCCTGCTTATTCGTCTGCTGAAAGCTAATGTAACTTTATTCTTTTCCGAAATATCGTAATTCATATGTATTGATGGAAACCAGTCCAACCTGTGAATATCATACCTGGACTTTTTTATTCTTTCAAATATTGTGAAGTAATCAGGATTTTCCATATCCAGGACCTGATCGGTATATTCAAGCCTTAATCCGGCCATAAATTTTAATTTACGCCAACTTCCTGAATAATCAACATATCCGGCATATATACCACGTTTAAAATCAACTGTATTTTCAAAGTAATTATAACCGCCCCACAAATTGTTAATTACATCAAGCGTGTCAAAGCTGAATCCTCCGGTGATTTGAAAATACTGAGGCTGTATCCCCAAACCTAAAGTATGGCCATTTTCCAATTTTTTGGTATAATCAACAGATAACCTGTAACCATTAAGAGGGGTATTGTCTGTTTGCAGAAAATGATTTTCAATATCACCAATTGACTCAGATAATGGATTGAGTTGGTAGTGCTGATTATCCATTTCACTCCTGAGTTCTGAATGTTCGAATAATGCAGAAATCTTAAGATCTGAATTACTATCTATTTTTTGAGTATAGTCGATATTGGCAGTATGAAAAATACCATATCGCATACGCTCATTTGGATTGTAAATCCAGTATTCATCAACAGGAACACCAATTATGGGATTTTTATCAATATCACCATAAAAGGTATGGTAATTATAAAGGGCAGACCGGCCTTTAGTACTTTTCCCGTAAAAGTATGAAGTAGAAATAATTGATTTATTATTGAACTGATAATCTATTGCCGCATTTGCTGTATAATCCTGATACCATTCAATCCGAGGTCCATCAGGGACCATATGATAATACGAATCATTTTCCTGTAACAGGCTTGCAAAGCCGGAACGGGTTCCGTTCACGTTCTTTTCATTGAAATTTAATCCGCCATATAATAATAATTTATTTCTATTGTAGATTAAGTTTAATCCTCCAACAAACCTGTTATCATTAATATTTTTGTTACTTAACGGATGAGTATAATTAGCCCACGGAGCTCCGCCAATTAATCCACTGGCAGATATTGACATTCCTTTTTCACCTGTTTTCTTTGTTGAAATATTGATAATTCCACCTTTCCCCTGTGCATCGTATTTAGCTGATGGAACAGTAATTATATCTATACTCTCTATATTTGTGGCTTTAATTTGTGCCAGCACAACAGCAGGTTCCATTTGGGTAGGCTTCCCATTCAGATAAACCATAAAATCGGATGTGCCTCTTACCGAAATTACTCCATCATGATCGATTGATATAGAAGGCAGTTTATTTAATACATCAGAAGCATTACCACCTTTTGCCGTCTCAAAGTCTTCGACCCTGTAGGTCACCCGGTCCAGTTTATTAGTTACAGTTCTTGCCGGATTCCGAATCACCACCTCATTCAAAACTACCGTAATGGATTCAAGTTGAATTGTCCCAATATTAAATTGTATGTTTTCCTTATCAATATTAATATTTCTTATTGTATCAGGTTTATAACCGATAAATGATATCACTGCATTATAATTTCCAAAGGAAAGATTTTCGATAAGGAAATTTCCATCTCTGTCTGATACTGTGCCGCTTATTGAAGCTGGATTGCTTTCGGGAATAATCGAAATATTTGCGTAAGGTATTCGTTCATTGGTAATCCTGTCAGTTACAATACCTGAAATGCTGCCACCTTGGGCAAAAGCGCTTGTTAAATTGCCTAAAGTTGAGATAACAATCAGAACTGCAATACTTCTCATATTGAATTTAGTTAAGCTTCCGGCATTAGAAGGAGGATTATTTTCCGGCTTTCTTATAACTTATTGAAACTCCCCCTCCATCGCTGTTTACGGTTGTTTCATAGTTTATAGAATTATTGTTTTTCTTTTTGACAATTGATAATAACCATTTATTCCAGGTAATTGCATAAGTTACTTAATTTCATCTTCATCATTGAAGTTTATAAGTGGAACCAAGGCACAATAGATATGTTTATTATGAATGAGATCTGTATTTTTAAGGAAGAGAGGCTTATCTATATAGATAATAATCTTGATGTCGGAATGAATAAGTTTGGATTAATGAATTAATCAGGCATTCCTGTTTCCCCCAACCTGTCTCATTTTCTCGCATGCCATGAAGAATGTATAATACTGGATATTTCTGCGGTTGAAGATTTATTTAATTATAGTTGCCTCAAAAGGAGAGGCAGGCAGCCCTTCAATATTATACAGATTGGCACCTTCAGGATTATCAACCCATGCATATCTCACATACACCGGATCCGGAATTTCGTCGCTCCTTAAAACAACATGATTGTCTTGGATATTTGCTTCTGCCCATACAAATTTTCTATCTGTTCCTGCTATTGCGAAATAGTTTAAATCACCCCCTCCTTTTACCATCAGTTCACTACCGGTATGGTCAAATTCAAGTATAATTTTATCTCCTTCTTTAGTTGATGATTTATAAATGGGTCCTGAGTAGACAATCTTTTCATCTCCATAAGCCAATTTCCGGGCAGCCAGGGCTAATCGTTCGCCTACAACCTTTTTTTCAAGAGGATGTATATCGTTCCATTCGCCCACATCAATTGTAACAGCCATTGCCGTATTTGGTACGGACAAGGATTTCAGCTGCGAGAATCTCAGCTCTGCCCACTGGCTTTCGGATGGCAGGTACCTGACCTCCATGAAATTAGGTAACTGAACATAAAGGAATGGGAGGAGACCCTCCTGGAATTTATTTCTCCAGTCATTTATCAGGGCAGGTAGCAGTTCCGTGTATTCCTTTGGTCTGCCTGTATTCGTTTCACCCTGGTACCATAGAATTCCTTTTATGCGGTAATCAATCAGCGGTGCAACCATAGTATTGAATAGCCCTGTTGGCTCGTTCTGCATCGATATGGCTCGTACTGCATTAGGATTAAAGACAACAGGTCTGAAAACCTGGCCAACCTTGTAGAGCCATTCTCCCCTGAGATCTATACTGTCGTTTCCGACAACAAGGTAGTAAGGTTTATCAGGAACAAATCCTCCCTTTCCTGCGTTATTAGTCACTCTGACAACAATAATATTCCTGCCGGGCTTTAATAAATCTGACGGAAGGTTATACCTTCTCGGCGGATACTGATATGTAATATTCCCGGAAAATACCCCGTTGACATAAACATTATCCGCATCAACTATCCGTCCCATAAATAATTTAGCCGGTTTACCCGTCATTAAAGCCGGGACATTTATCTCTTTTCTGAACCATACAATTCCGTTCAGGTCCGCTACACCCTGGTCTTCCCAGTATCCTGGAAGCCAAAATTTATGCCAGCCTTCAGGAATAAATTCCGGGTCGTACCATGGTTTGGGTCCACTCATTCCCTTGTCTCCATCACGGATTGGCTGGACTGGTCGGGATCGTCTCCGGGAGGCTCTCAGTATTGGATTTAAATAAGAAGTATCCTTTAATTGGTCTATCCTTTGGGTAAGGTTGGGGAACTCGTTAAGTCCCTCTTCACTTATCCATGCTTCGATCGGTGTTCCTCCTACACTCGAATTTATTATGCCTATCGGCACCTTATATTCCTGGTAGATGCTTCTGGCAAAGAAAAATGTAACCGCGCCAAAACCAAGAACGTTTTCAGGTGTTGCTGGCATCCATTTTCCGGAAGGCAGGTCTTTATGTACTGAAGTAACATCCGATGCAGTGGGGATAAAGAAATTCCTGATTTCCGGGAAATTGGCATTGGCTATGTCATCAGGATATTTTTCTTTCACTCTTTCCATGGTTAGTACCATATTCGACTGACCCGAGCAGAACCATACATCACCAATCATAATGTTTTCTAAAATGATTGTATTGTTACCTTTTAACTCCATGCTATAAGGCCCACCCGCTTTCATTGGAGGCAAAACAATTTTCCAGTCTCCTTTAGAATCAGTTACTGTACTGAAGATTTTATTATTAAATTTTACCCGTACTTTCTCTCCGGGAGATGCCCATCCCCAGATGTTGATTTCAGAGTCTCTCTGTAAGACCATTCCGTCGTTTATTAGAACAGGAAGTTTAACATTCCCATGTACACATACTGATAATACAAAAAGAACCAAACTTGTTATCAGTTGGCGGATACCTTGTTTTTTCATTTCAATTTTTTTAATTGATTTGTCTTTGAAATCGGAGTATAATAAAGATCTGATAACCAAAAGTAATATTTTATAAACAGGGAAGTTACAGTTATGGCTTTAAAATTTATAACTTACAGTAACGTGGAAGGAAATGAATCCAGAGTAAAAATTTTAGATGAACATTTAAACCAGGAACCCGATTGGTAATAAAAGAAAGCGGTGCAAAGCTATTTGTATCGCTCTTACTCTCGCTCTCGATCTATTATTTGTACCCGGAGTGGGACTTGAATGCTGAGGCTTGTGGTCAGCATCCTGACATATTACCTGTTTTTACTCTCCTTCTCAATTACCTCTAAAATTTGCTCATGTAATTCCGGGATCTTATTCTTTATCACATCCCAAACAATTGAATAATTGACGCCCAGATAATCATGAATCAGCCTGTCCCGCATTCCAGCCATTTCTTTCCATTTTACCTTATTCCATTTTAACTTGAAATCAGCCGGAATCCTTTTGGTGGCTTCTCCTATTATTTCAAGACTTCTAACAATAGCCCTCTTTAAGCTTTCATCATTCAGGAATTCTTCTTTCCTAAGGCTTTTTTCAGTGACTGAAAAGATGAATAATATTTCATCACGAATGTGTTTCAGGTATTCAACTGGTTGCTTAGACATATTGGACTTCATTTAAGATTATCGGGCCAATATATTGACTTAAACCATTCTTTGTGGTAACGTCAACCCTTTCGTTTTTAAAAAGCTGTTCAAGTAGGTCATAAACAGCCATATAGTTATCATAGTTCTCAAGGGCAGGTTCAAAATCAATCAGTATATCTATATCGCTTGCTTCAGATTGATCGCCTCTTACGTATGAACCGAAGAGTCCTACATTCCGGATTCCAAAACGAAAAAGTTCCTTTTTATTCTCTCTAATGGTTGATAATATGTATTCTTTGGTTGTCATAATCATTTAATTATTGCAAAAGTATATATTTCTTATTAAAAATATTTCCCGATAGCATCTTTTCAGAAAACCTCGTTCTTTTTTGGTACCCGAGCGGTCAAAAGTTGCAACCAGTTCAGCGACTAATTTTTATATCCTGTACTAAAGCCATGGACATTAAAATCAGCCAGATCAATGATTTTCGATATTATGTTTATCCATTTGATTCGGGTGGTTTTGTACATATTCGAAGGCTGATCGAAAAAGTAACAGGATCCCGCAAGAGGATAGCATTCAGGATCAATACAATATTTCTGATGCAGCGTATAAATTAGGATATGGGAAAGGCTGAAAAGACAAAAAATTCTTAATTTAACCTTTTGTTTTATTTGCCATAGACTTGCTTTGGTTCATGTAATATATAACGATATAGCATATAAGAAAAACAGGAATTATTGAGGATCAACTATTTAAATTATTAATTGGAAAAATTCAATGTCTAAATATTTAGTAACTGGTTCAGCAGGATTCATAGGATTTCATGTAATCAATGCTCTTATAAAAATGGGAGTAGAGGTTATAGGTCTTGATAATATAAACGATTATTATGATGTAAACCTTAAGTTTGCCAGATTGAACGAGTTGGGGGTTGACCGACATGAAGGTAAATGGAACAAGTTACTCGATAGCAGAAAATATGCAGGTTACCGCTTTATAAGAATGTCAATTGAAAACAAAGAAGATATGTTAAATCTTTTCAGATCAGAAAGGTTTGACTATGTAATTCATCTTGCTGCTCAGGCGGGAGTAAGGTATGGTCTGGAAAATCCTGATGCTTACATACAGAGCAACATCATCGGATTCTTTAACATTCTTGAGGCTTGCAGGCAGTACCCTGTAAAGTATTTATTGTATGCCAGCAGCTCAAGTGTTTACGGTAACAACAGTAAAGTGCCTTTCAGCGAGGAAGATAATGTTGACTCACCTGTCAGCCTCTATGCGGCAACGAAAAAGAGCAATGAATTAATGGCATATACTTACTCCTATCTTTACGATATACCTGCAACCGGTTTAAGGTTTTTCACCGTTTACGGCCCCTGGGGAAGGCCTGATATGGCAGTTTACAAATTTACCGAAGCTATTATTAAAAATAAACCTATTCAGGTTTATGCTGAAGGGAAACTCCAAAGAGATTTCACCTATATAGATGACATTATCAGTGGGATAATAAGTATTTTAAAAGAACAAAAAAATACTCCCCCTGCCTTGATAATGAATATTGGTAACAATAATCCTGTCTCAGTAAATTCACTTATTCTGGAGATTGAGAGATGCCTTGGTAAAAAAGCAATCATTGAATTCACGCAAATGCATAAGGGCGATGTCAACAAAACATTTGCTGATATTAGTCTGATAAACTCATTGTGCGGATTTAAACCTCAAACCAGTCTGAAGGATGGAATCAGAGAATTCTGCAGCTGGTACTTACAATACATTTCCTGAATTAATTTTTTGTTGATTTTGCCGGTGACCTGTTCTGGTCCTCACTGGTATTTTTATTTTATGGAAATTTATAACTCATTCAGTCTGACTTTTCCTGATCAAGGTTTGCAGGATTCAGAAAGATCAGGAAAAAGATCATAGCAAACGAGAGTTCATTGAGTTCGCTGTCCTTGATCTCTTGAATGGTAAGGATAAGTAGTATGGCAGCCCCCATAACTATTATATGGAATAATTTCGGAAGTGGTATCCGGAATCTGTTTATCAGATTACGAACGAACAATGTCTTTGAAACCATCAGTCGGGAAAAAAGAAAATAGATCACCAATACCGCGAACATAAGCTGTGAGAAAACGAGCTTATTTATACTTGTCCCGCCTACAACAAGATTGTGCAGATTTGTCTCAGCCTGTTTATTATGCTCCAGGAAAAATTCGCTGCTCTGAATGTTGAAAATCCTCTGGCCCCAGCTGATCTCATCACCTGCTGCGAAAAAGAACATAACTGCCAGAATCGCCCAGGTAAGGATCCAGAGGCCTTTTTTAATTTTAATGTATTGATTGACTCTGTACAGACAAACGAGGCTGCTTAATAACAGGAAAAAGAAAGTTAAATATTCTACAATCCCGTCCTCCTTTACAAACTCAAGATATGATTCAATACTGACAAAATACCTGAGATAGATGGCAATAAGAATAGAAATGAATAAAACTGAAGTAATTACAATTTCATTCACTGAGAGAAGTTTCCTTGTTTCCATAATTAATTATTCTTTGAAGAAGATGATACACTATCGGGTAAAATGAAACAAATACAATAAGATTACTTTAATATCTTGTTAAAATATAATAATCCTTTTTCAAGCGGTCTTTATCTTTCCGGTCGTAGTTCATGTCGATCAAATATTTCTTTTCAATATTAAAGTTAACACTCAGATTTCTGATAATTGCAGAATCACCTTTAGCTGCAACAAGTCCGAATATCTTCTCAGGCGGCAAAACCAAATGATCATCCTTTTTCTGAAGCATTATGACTGGTTTACCAAAATTCCAGATGATCTCAGGTGCGATCTCAGAGATCCCATAAGTTTTAATATTGTACTGTTTTTCAATTGATTGAGCTTTCCTGGCCGGGGCGAATCCGGGATTTGTAAAAAGATGACTTCTCATCGGGATTATCGAAATTACTATTGTAATAAATATTGAAACAGATGGATAAAATATTTTCCTGAAATCCCATTCCATAAATCCCTTTATTATCAGATAGGAAAGAAAATACATGATCAGGGTTGAAGGTATAAGGAGCAGCAGATAATCTTTTATTCTATCCCTGAAAAGGTAAAATAATATAAAAGGATATAATAATCCGACCAAAGTGATAATCCCGAAATTAAAAATAGTCCATATGGTTTCCTTTCTGCCCATACTTTTGCTGAATTCCTTTATAAGGTATTCAATATAGAATCCAAGCGTGAGTGCGAGCGGGATCAGTACCGGTAACAGGTATCTCGCTTTTTTCTCAGGGACGCAGGAGAGGAACAGGACTGATAATAATGTCCAGAGAACTGCAAAGCGATATTCTTTTATATTCTTTACCCTGTTTTTGAGATACGGGTATATCAGAGCTGTGACTGATGGAATAGTCCATAATCCGCTCTGAATGAAAAAATTCCAGTAATAGTAAAAGGGTTTAAGCTCATAATTTGTCCAGTTTGAAGTTTCCCTTCCCGTAATAATTCTGAAATTCACAGGATCCTTTATGAAAACATAAATGTACCATGATAATCCTATTGCCAGACCCACTACAAACACATTGAGCAGGGGAAGGACCTTCTTCCTGAATGAGAAGTGATATACGATCGCATAACTGACAATGAAAGGCAGCATCAGAACATAAAGGGATACAGGACCTTTGCTGAGGAAGGAAAGGCTGAGGAATATTCCTGACAAAACACTATTCCTGACCTGGTGTGAATCTTCATTGAACAGTTTCCAGATGAAGAACAGGCAGACCATCATAAAACTATGGGTATACATATCCCATTGATTATCCCGTCCGCCAAAGAAGATATAAAATGATGTGATGAGTATCAGTGAATTGTTGAAACTGTGTTCAGAGTTTAAACCGATGAGTTTTGAAAAGTAATAGAAAACAAAAAGAAGTAAAAACGTCATTGCAACTACCGGTAACCGCATTCCATAAAGTGAATCGAATCCAAAGAGTGAGCCTGAAAGTGCGGTCAGCCATGTCGGGAGTGGAGGTTTCTGATACCTGGGCTCGTTATTAAGTGTAGTTAACAGGAACTCGTTATTCACGACCATTTCGCGAGCTGAAATAAAATTTCGGGCCTCCATTATATTCACTTCGATCTTGTCAAGTCCGGTAAAAAGGAGAAGTCCTGCCATAACGAACAATATGATTTCGCGCCTGATCGATTTCAGCTTAAGCTCCATACCTCCTTAAAATATAAATGTTCCTCGAGTAGACGGCAAGCCCTGAAAGGTGTGCCAGGAAGAGAACAGGGTCTTTCCTGAAAATGGCATAAATAAAAATGAGTGAGGAGCCTGCAAGGCTCATTACCCAGAAACCCAACGGCAGCATGGATTCCTTCCTCCTCTCAGAGTAGATCCATTGATAAACAAATCGGAGGGTGAACAACACCTGTGCCACAACGCCGAGAATCATTAAAAATGTTGGAATATGCTCCTTATTAAAGAGTATCTCCCTGTCAATGATATTGTTGTTATATCCGTAGATCAGTATGATGGTCGGGAATAAATAAAGAAAGATCCTCAGCCATTTAGGGATCTTTTCCCATTCATGCTCAAGCTGGATATTCCTGATATAAATATAGTATGTGATTACCTGTCCAAGCATTATTGGAAAATCATCACGCAGGTACCCATAGATGAACAAAAGTACTGATGCAGCCAGGCTGATTTTCCAGAAAAGGTTAGGTGTGAGAACCTTCTTGTGCTTCTCCGAAATGATCCATTGCAGCACTATTCTGCTTGAAAACAGTAGCTGAGCCAGAAAGCCAATTGCGTAAACTATCCAGGTTTTCATGTATTCGATCAGGATTTCTGGCTGAATTCTTCAATTGAATAATTGATATATTTTTTCTTCATCCAAAGGTAAGCAAAGCAATCTGACAGGGGACCCAGCAAACGTTTCCAGAGATTGAAGTTTGATTTGCCGGCAATCCTTGGGAAATGTCGGACCGGCACCTGAAGTATTTTCCCGTTCTGAAGCATTACCATTGCAGGCAGGAACCTGTGCAATCCGTTGAACATCGGAATTCTTTTGGCTATATCGGTCCTGATGATCTTCAACGGGCAGCCTGTGTCGTCCATACTGTCGTGGGTAAACATTCTCCTGATCTTGTTGGCAATCACTGAGGAGGCATTCTTTACAAATGAATCTTTTCTGTCCTGCCTGACACCCTGGACAAGGTCATAATCATTAATGTAACCGAGAAGGATTTTGAAATCCTCGGGAGACGTTTGCAGATCAGCATCAATATAACCGGTAAGGTAAGTATCCGAATGATCAAAACCTGCCTTCAGAGCCGCACTGAGTCCATAATTCCTGTCAAAGGAACAGTATGTAAATGATTCTGAATTTTTACAGATTGTCTTTATTCTCTGCAGGCTCCCATCCCTTGATCCGTCATTGATAAACAGCACTTTAGTTTTCTTTGGTGAATCTTGCATGAATTTAAGAAGTTCCTCGTACAGCCGCTCTAAATTACCCTCTTCATTATATACAGGAACAATAATGGTCAGATCAAAGCTCATGCTCTTGTTTTGCATCTCAATGACTAATTTTTTAATATCGTAAAATTAACATTTTATCTTGCTAAGCTTGCAAAAGTAGTGAAAACCCCTAAAAAATGATCCGTTCAGGTAATTTTTGCTTTACTCATGAAGATGGGGATCACCTGATAAAAATCAACTGAACATTTATCGTTTAAAACACCTCAATCAATTAAAGTTCAATATTAGTTAGATTCAGAACTAATACCAAGTAATATGGAATATCCAGATTAGATTTGGGTAAACTTGATATTTTAAATCTTATTGAACCAGAAAAAAGAGGTTTAAAGATACTTTTTAGAAGGACTAAAGTTCAATGGAGTTATCAATCTTGATGTTCGCGATTCTAAGCCAGACTGGGGTCCATATACTCCAAAGACAGCACCCGCCGGATCTCCCAAAATCCTTTTCATCCTTTATGATGATACAGGTATAGCTGCCTGGTCGCAATTCGGCGGAGGCATCAATATGCCGACATTATAAAAACTTACAGACAACGGTTATATGTATTCTCAATGGCATACATGTGATTGCCAAATATTATGAAGAGCTTAAGTATTCAGACGATAAAAAAGAAGCACTTACATCAACGATGAAAAAAATCATAACACCTGTGATGATGGCAGGCTTAACCACGATGGCAGGATTCATTTCATTAATAACAGCACCTTTACCTACTTTTGCGGAATTCGGGGCTTTTCTAGCTTTTGGTGTATTTCTTGCACTGCTGTTTGCACTAAGACAAAGAAGGAGCTAGAGAAACTTGAAATCCGTAAATCAAACCTTCAAAACGATTTAATGGATCGGGTTATCACTCCGAAGGACGCAGTCCCGCGCAGCGGAAAAGGAAAAGTTGCAACACCCGTCTTCACAGAATCCATCCAGCTCATCCTCAGGATTAGTGAGGTTTTGGGAAGTTCAGAAAAAAAAGAAAAAGGTCGATTTTGACCTCTTGTCTCGTTTGGTACCCGGAGCGGGACTTGAACCCGCACAGCCTTTATGGCCACAGGATTTTAAGTCCTGCGTGTCTACCATTCCACCATCCGGGCAGACATTACATCACCCTGGCTAAGCATTTCCGCAAATTTACAACAAATAATCCTCAATTGAAACATTTGAATCAATCAGCTTGTTCTTTGTTTGTATATACATTTTTACTTTGGATTACATGAGTATATTTGCAGAATGATGCCTGATTTTTTAAAGATACCTTAATCTGTTATATTAATCTTTTCCTGAATAAATGGCAAATTATATACTCCTGGCTCTGTGTCTGATAGTTATCATCTCATACATTTTTGACATTACAAGCAAGTACACAAAAATTCCCGGAGTGGGTATGCTTATCCTGCTGGGAATAGTGATCCAGCTATTGGTAGCCAATACTGGTTTCAGTATGCCCAATATGAAACCACTTTTACCTGTAATCGGCACTATTGGATTGATATTGATAGTGATGGAAGCAAGCCTTGACATAAAGCTGAAAAAGAACAGAAGCGGGTTGATAATGAAATCAGTCTCATCAGCAATCTTTCTTTTTGTCTTTTTTGTGGCGATTCTAACTTTAATTATGGTATATGTTATGGGCTACAAGGTAATAGATAGCCTTTTAAATGCTATCCCTCTTGGAATCATCAGCAGTGCCGTTGCCATATCATCTTCTGTTCATCTTGATACGGAACAAAAGGAATTCATTGTTTACGAAAGCTCTTTTTCCGATATAATAGGGATCCTTGTTTTTGATTTTATTATCATAAACCAGGACTCCATTGGAAGGGGATTGATAAATTTTGCGTTTAACGGGATGCTTACCATAGTTGTGGCAGTGGCCTTAACTACTGTTCTTGCTATACTTTTGCATAAGATAAGTTACCATGTACACTATGTAATAATCCTGACATCTGTTGTAATGGTATATGTGCTTGCCAAACTTATTCATCTTCCGGCACTCTTCCTTGTTTTGATTTTTGGTATAGTGTTATCAAACAGTCAGTTGGTTGAGAATACAGTAATCAGAAGATATGTGGATTTTGAGAAATTCAGAAATGATGTTGATTCCTTTCGTAGAATACTACGTGAGTTAACATTTATTGTAAGATCTTTTTTCTTTATAATGTTTGGCTATTATGCCAGTATCGGAGGTCTTTTCAATTTGCGCAATATCATAGTAAGCCTTTTGATAACCGCAGGTATGCTGTCGATAAGATGGCTTTATTTCCGTTACGTTTTAAAAATACCATCATTAACCCTGGTCTTCTTTGCTCCCAGGGGACTTATTACCATCCTGTTGTTTCTTAGTATTCCTGAAGTATCAAAAATTGCTCTGATTAATGAAGAGGTAGTTACGCTGGTAATACTGATGACAATAATTGTAATGATAGGAAGTAATATTCTCATCAGGAAAGAATTGGAGGCTCCACCGATTTTTGAGGAGAGTATTGAACCAGAGCCTGGTATTGAGTCAGGACAGGAGATTAAAAGTATTTCTTGAATTTATCTCCTATTTTGAAATATGTATACCGGCCAGCGTCTTCACCGGCAGCATGAACAGAATCACCATCAGTTTCATGTGTACTGTGTTCTCCTGCTATTTGTGAGAAATTTACATTAAAACTCTTTCCTTTGACATCCTGCATTATTACATGCGCTAGGTTTTGGTGTATATCTGATTTTAAGGAATTACTGCACAAAGGACAGTAAAAATCGAGGAATTCTCCCTGGACTATCTTAAAAGTTGGATGCTTAACATTGGTATAATTACCGATTTGCGGACTTAACAGGAGTATTCCTGATTGTTTTTTTGAATTTTTTACTTTGAAAACTAAATGGTCCCCAACACGAATGTGCTCTTTACATTTTGGGCATATAAAATCATTCATCCTTACCTCCTTTTCTTAGTTACTGATGGATAACGGCTATATAAAGATAAGAAATTGACTCCGATTTATATCCTGCTGTATTATTAAAAGTCATAATCCCTGTGTTTCTCTGTGTTCCCTTTGTGACCCTCTTGTAATGATTTTTATTACACAGAGACACACAGAGAATTCACAGAGAAAGACAGATTAGTTTTTTACAAGTATGGGTTTGCCCAGACCGACTTTTTCAAGTTCCTTTAGCTGGGTTTTGGCGTCGCCAGCCACAACATAATACATTTTTGATGGATCAATATATTTCTTCGCCAGCTCAAGCTGTTTTTCTGCTGTTAATCCTCTTACAAACGCTTCTTCCTGTTTGATATAATCAGGAGGAAGATCATATGATGTCATGGTATTGAGCATGTTGAGCAGGCTGCCAATAGTCTCAAACTGGCGGGCATTACCTTTCAGCAGGGATGATTTAGTAAAATCAATATATTCCTGCGGGATATTCTCACGGTATTTTTCCATCTCGGTTTTGAAAATATTCACTGATTCCAGGGTCGAATTCGTTCTGACTCTTGATGAAGCTGTAAATGATCCGTAATTTTTTGAACCTGAAAAGTTTGATCTTGCTCCGTAAGTAAATCCCTTTTCTTCTCTGAGGATAAGATTAAAGAGCCCGTTAAAGGAACCTCCAAGCTTGTAATTCGTTACATATGCCGGGTAATAATCCGGGTCTGTTCTTGGAATTGAAGGGCAGCCTATAGTTATCACTGATTGTTTTGCACCCGGGACATCTACAAAATATATCTGTGATTTTTCGGGTGGTCCGGGAACACTGATCTCAGGTATAACCACTTCTTTGGCCTGCCATTTCTGAGACAGGTCGGCAAGAGCAGCTTCTACTCTCGGTTTGTCAACATCTCCGACAACCAGGAATTTTGCAGTTGACGGAGAAAAATACCTGCTGTAATAATCTTTAAGGTCTTCAATTGTGATAGCTGTTACAGATTCCTCTGTCCCCGATGCTTCAGTTGCAAGAATATTATCACCGAAGATCAGTTTATTCAACGTTCTTGATGCAAGGTAGTTGGGGTTGGCTTCGTTACGTTTCAGTGTGTTTATGATACGGCTTTTTGCCAGAGCAAATTGTTCCTCGTCCCATCTTGGTTCGAGCAGCATTTCTTCGACCAAATCGATAGTTTGTTCGAAATTTCGTGCCAGCGAACTTACCCTGATCGAGATGGATTCATTACCTGATGAAATCCTGATCGAAGCGCCAAGTAATCCAATAGCATCCTCAAGCTCTTCCGGTGTTTTGTTTTTTGTCCCCTCATTCATCATAGCAGCAACAAGGCTGGCAAGACCAGCTTTTTCCATGTTGTCCAGCATATGTCCACCGTCAATTACAAGGGAATATTGTACAAGGGGCAGCTCACTGTGCTGTATACCCCATATCTTCAGTCCGTTAGCAAGGGATCCAGACCAAGGTTGAGGTATTGTAACTTCAGGATCCGGACCAACAGGGGGCATTATACTGCGATCGAGTTTTGTCGGGGTTTTGATTACAGGTTCTTCTGCGATTGATTCTGCCTTGACCTCAGCTGCATTTGACAGATCTTCTTCAACAACACCTGCATTAACCGATCCTTCAGCTATCAGGTTCACTTCCCCTTTTGGAACAAAACTTGTTTGAATGTAGTTTTGGCTCTTGATATACTTTTCAAATGCAGCTTTTACATCAGTCATAGTAACAGCCTGAATATTAGCAAGATCTTTCTTGTAATAGTCAGGTTCACCTGTAAACATTGTGTATTCGGCAAGTGTAAAAGCTTTTCCCTGTACACTGGCAAATCTGCTATAAAAACTGGTTTCATATTCGGCTTTGATTCTTGTAAGATCATCTTCTGAAAAACCATCAGTTTCAAATTTTTCGAAGCCTTCAAAGATTGCCTTTTCGACTTCGGTCAGGTTCACACCGGGATTTGCAGTTACTGAAATTGTAAATGAACCGACAAGTTCCTGTGAGCTGTTTCTTGCCATTACGCTGGATGTAAGCTTCTTATCTTTTACAAGAATGGTATAGAGGGGAGCTTTTTTGCTATTGGCAAGCAGTTCGCCAAGGAAGTTCAGGGCATAAGAATCTTTTGAGTAACGCTCCACAGTTGGAAATACCATGGTGAGCCGTGGTGCTCTGGCAAAATTATCTTCATGATAAAGTTTAACTGTAGATGTAAGTGTAGCCAGCATTGGTCCTCTGGGTTCAATCTTCTCACCGGCAGGTATTTCTCCGAAATATTTTTCCACCATTGCTTTCACTTCATCCTTGTTGATATCTCCTGTAATTACAAGAAATGCATTGGATGGAGAGTAAAATTTCCTGTGGAATGCTTTAACGTCTTCAATTGTTGCATTTGTAAGATCCTCCATCTCACCGATGACGGTCCAGCTATAAGGATGTCCTTTAGGATAAAGGTTCTTAAGTATAATACCTGAATTAAATCCGTAGGGCGCATTATCGACACTTTCCCTTTTTTCATTCTGAACCACATTCTGTTGATTAACAAATGCAGCACGGGTTACTGTATTTTCAAGATAACCCATGCGGTCTGATTCCATCCATAGTGCCAGCTCAAGAGCATTCTTTGGTACAACTTCATAATAGTTGGTTCTGTCCTGGTTTGTGCTGCCATTAAGTGAACCACCTGCTCTCTGAATATTCCTGAAGAATTCGTCTTCACCAACATTTTCTGACCTTTGAAACATCATATGTTCAAAAAGATGGGCAAAGCCGGTCTTACCTTCTGTTTCGCGACTCGAACCGACATGATAGTATATCGCTACTGAGGCAATGGGATCAGATTTGTCTTCGTGGAGCACAACTGTCAGACCATTGTTCAGGGTGTATTTCTCAATAGGGATAGAGAGAGCTGTCTCTTTTTTTTCTGTTTTACAGGAAAAGAGAATCCCTGACAGAAGAATAAATGAAAGTGCAAATAACTTTTTCATACTAAGATGTTTATTATTAATTCCAGTTTAGTTAAGTGAGCCGAAATTAATAATAAAAACTAAATAAGATACGTTTTTGCAGATAAAAAAAAAATCGTAATTTTACCCGTGATCTGCGGGAATAGCTCAGTTGGTAGAGCATAACCTTGCCAAGGTTAGGGTCGCGGGTTCGAGTCCCGTTTTCCGCTCAAAGAAAAAAGGCTGCGCAAGCGGCCTTTTTTCTTTGAAAGTATTTCCCAAAGGGTCCGTCCCGCCGCAGGCGGGACAATCCCGTTTCCTTCTTTTATTTCCTGATGGGACCCCACTCACGAAGGCGGTCATTCTGAAAAAATAACCAGGTGTTCCTGTAAATCCACTCTTCCCTTACATTATTGCCGCTAATTACCCGGTTGATTTTCTGTGGTGTTCCCCAGCTATCCTTCACCATCTCAGCAGTCATACCTCTCCATATTTTGCCTTCATTCAGTTTAGCTGCCACATTAGTGCCATACTTATTTTCAAGGTATGTAAACCTGCTGACTTCCTGTTCTTGTAGCTGAACAGGTTGTTCTTCCTGTTCCTGCAATACCTGCCCGGTTTCAACAGGAGTCTTATCAATAGCTGCATGGCGGCTTCGAATAAATCCTTCATATTCTTCAAAAATAACATAGAGATAATTCTCTTCGGATCCCAGTACTTCAACCTTAGAACCTGATGGAATTATGAGAATAACAGAAGTAAGATCATACTTATCGGCAAACAGACGGGTTGCTGCTGTTGTAGTGGCTGCAGTTGTTGTAACATCCTGATCAGTAATTTGATCCTGTTCAAGATCCTGCAGGATGTTAGTCCTGTTCTCCTGTGCCTGTGCACTAAAAATCATTGCTAACAACAGGATAGAAAGTATTAATTTTTTCATATATCTGTTTTTTCTGATTTGTTCAAAAATTGTACCAGTTTAATTAAATCAGGTTGTAAGTTGTATACACCCAGTAACCAATAACCAATAACCAATATTAATCCGCACCCAGCACCCTGGGCTAAGTAATATTTATAAAATTTTTCTGATTAACATTAATCCATCACGAACCGGCAGTATCACTTTTTCTATGTTGGTTTGTGTTTTGATCATATCATTAAACTCAATGATCCCTTTTGTTTGTGAATCATTTGTCCCTGGTTCCAGTACCTTTCCGCCCCAGAGAACATTATCTGCAAGAATATATCCTCCTGATCTCACTTTGTCAATTACCAGATGATAATATTCTGAATATTCCCTTTTATCCCCGTCAATATAAACAAGATCAAAAACCCGATCAAGTGCCGGGATAATATCCTGTGCCCTGCCTGATAGTTGCAATACTTTTGATTCAATACCTGCTTTGCAGAAATAAGAATAACTGAAATCCGCCAGCTCATCATTTAATTCAATAGTAATCAGTTTTCCTCCGGTTTTAAGGCCTTTCGACAGGCATATAGCTGAATAACCGGTAAATGTCCCTATCTCAATAATGTATTCAGGCTTGATCATCTTCGAAATAAACTCGAGGATTTTACCCTGCAGGTGACCACTGACCCTGTTTGGATTGACAAACTTTATGTGTGTCTGCCTGTACAATTCCTCAAGAACCGGATCCTCTGGAGAAGAGTGTTCGAGTATGAATTTTTCAAGTCGCCGGTCGGTGATCATTTATAAATCAGTGTTGATAATTTAGTCGGTTCAAAGATATCGTTGGCAGTTACGAGTATATCGGAAGATGTTACAGAATCAATCTTCTTGCAGATGTCTTCTATACTGTCGATCTTATCAAAGACGAGCAGGCTCTTTCCCAGACTCAACATCAGGCTTTCGTGGTTTTCATAGCCTCTTGCAAGATAGCCTTTTATCTGACTTTTTGCTTTACTCAACTGGATTATACCGAGTTGTGAGGAACGCAGCCTATCCAGTTCAGCCATTGCTATTGAAAGGCCTTTATTCAGATTCTGACTGTCGGTGCCAAAATATATTGAAAAGACACCTGTGTCGCAATAGGGATTATAGTTGGATTCCACATTATAGGCAAGACCGTTCTTTTCACGTAACGAAAGGTTTAATCTCGAATTAAGTCCCTGTCCTCCTAAAATATTATTCAGAAGGAACATACCCATACGGCGGTCATCTTTCAGGTTATAGGCAATATTTCCTATTATGCAATGATTCTGAAATGTATCCATGTTTTTAGTAACAGATACAGGTTTGTACAGCCAGGCAGTTTTTGGTTGTATTTCTCTGATTTTTAAAGGTATATCAGCAAAATATTTGTAAAAAAGTTTCATAATCCTGACATCGGAAATATTTCCGACTGAGCAAAATACCATTTCACTGGTATGGTAGTTATTTGAAATAAAGTCAGATATATTTTTCTGTGTGAATGATCTGACTGTTGACGGTGTTCCGAGAATATTTCTTCCGATTGGCTGGTTGGGAAAGATAAGTTCTTCAAAATCGTCAAAAATAAGTTCCGCAGGATTATCGAAGTAGGAGTTGATCTCTTCAACAATGACATCCTTCTCTTTTTCTATCTCTCTGGCAGGGAAAACAGAGTTAAAAATTACATCACTGATTATTTCGAAAGCTCTTTCATAATCCTCTTTCATAAAGGATGCATATACAGCAGTTTCCTCTTTTGTTGTATAGGCATTAAGTTCGCCGCCCACATCTTCGAGCCGGCTCAGGATATGGTATACTTTTCTTTTTCGTGTACCCTTAAACAACATATGTTCAATCAGATGAGCTATTCCGTGTTCAGATTCTTTCTCATCTCGCGAGCCGGTGTTTATTATCAGTCCACAATGGGCGACAATCCCGGCAGTCGTGTGGTGTACAAGTCTGATACCATTACTAAGAGTGTGAAGGAGCAGGTCCATAATATGTTAATGATCAGGTTACAAATTTACCATAAGGATGGAACGAATCCAAATTGATTTTTTTTGATCAAAGTTTTGCTGACTCAGAATTGAGATTTATATTTGCAATCCGAAATAGGGGTGCCATAGCTCAGTTGGTAGAGCACAGGACTGAAAATCCTGGTGTCCTTGGTTCGATTCCGAGTGGCACCACAACCTTAAATCGCAGACCCCTGTAGATCAATGATTTACAGGGGTCTTTAAATTTTCTGTTGACGGAAGTGTGGTCGGATTTTGTAACGAATACGTTATCAGTTAAATACAAGGACTTTCTTATAGATTTTGTAAGTATATGATATTATTTAAGTGGATCAATATTTATCTTGTATTTTTTATTTCTAACACTTTCAATTCTTTGTTCAAGCGTGCTTTCTCCAATTTTACTTATACAATCATCATAAATATTATTAATGGCAGATATCAATTTTAAATTTTGATGTTTTAATAAATAAAGAGCTGAAAAATTATCAAGAGCAAACCTATAAAAAAGATCAAATTTATTGTAGGATTCTATATTTTCGGTTTGATAATAAGGCATATTCACATAATCCATAAGGATACTTTGAGAAAAAGTTAGTAAACTTAAAAGGTTATCACTATTTGCTTTTTCATCAACAATAGGATTTCTCTTGTAATTTGTATCACCTACCCCTGCTACAATGCATCCTAGTATTTAATTGCATAAATTAGCGTATTTATCTTTAAGCGTTCTTTGAAATACTTTTTGTTTTTTCCATTCAAATGGATTAGCGTTTTTATT
>Ga0315532_1000961_pt1 | contig 22682 bp, 16 predicted proteins | sample SalMarWE160370MG_FD_203082 | JGI IMG/M metagenome (GOLD analysis project Ga0315532, IMG submission 203082) | Salt marsh sediment microbial communities from the Plum Island Ecosystem LTER, Massachusetts, United States - Salt Marsh Sediment WE1603-70 ...
TCACCATCGCCGAACTTGACCTCCAGTCCTCCGCAGTCGGCAGGGGTCAGAATGCCCCGCTCCTGGCACTCGGCAAGCCACCCTGCCCACTCGGCGCTGCCATTGATATCGACCCCATTTTGAGCACACTGGTAGAAAATCTCAGTGAGCACATCAAGGTCGTCGATCATCATGTTATAACCCCATGACCAAACTGCCTCAACCTTTACATCAACTTTGTGACCTTTATACGGACCTTTCTTTGGCGACAGAACCTTCCCACTTTTTACAGGGCAACTCCAGCAATAATAGTTTTCGCCGGTATAGAGCTGGTCCCTTATCGGATCCCAGTAGAGATTTGCCCCTCGTTCCCAATCGGCCTGCTGAAAGTGACGTGACGGAATGCCCATAGTCATGGCGTAAGGTGCACTGAGGAAATGGATTTGGCTGTCCATTACCATAGCTCCTGGGCCTTGTTTAGAATTATTAAAAACTTTCGTGCCCACATCCCTCAGGTGCGCTGGGTCGTGAGCAGAGATGCTACCTCTGCCCCGCACGACGATTGCCTTGAGGTTCTTCGACCCTGCCACCGCTCCGTTACCTCCCTTACCAAAGGCACGATTATATCCTGCGGTCATGCATGCCAGCCGGTTCAAGTTCTCCCCTGGCGGGCCAATACGAATGATTTCGATATTGGTATCGCCTATCTCTTCTTCCAGTAATGTGTCTGTCTCCCCTGCCAGCTTTCCCCAGAGATGGGTGGCGTTTCTTATCTGTACATCTTCATTGTCTATAAAGATGTAAACCGGCTTCTCCGCCTTCCCCTCGACGACAAGGACGTCGTAGCCAGCGAACTTCAGGTGAGGGGCGAAACTGCCTCCCATACCATTCTGCCCGTAGCCTCCAGTAAGTGGCGATTTGTAGTTTAAGATGGTTCGCGAGCCTGGGGGGAATACCGTACCACTGAAGGCGGTGGTGGATATTATCAGTACATTATCAGGGGAAAGGGGGTCTATTCCAGGTTTTACTCTTTCCCAAAGCAACCGGGTACCAAAGCCTTCGCCTCCGATGTAGTCCCGCAACAGATCGTCTCTAAGTGGCTCCTTTGTCACCTTTCCATTGCTCAAATTAACTGTTAGTATCGTGCCCGCATATCCGTCCATTTTCGCCTCCTTTACGTGTTTTGATTTTGAGGATATTTGGAATCCATCACTCCCTATTTTTGTAATTGCCTGATCAACATACTATTGATAATATAAGACGCTGCCCAATAAACTGGGCAACCACACTTATTTACAGCCTTACGTGTATGTATATCAGCATTTGGGCTGATTTATGCCAACCTATTTATATCACGCTATACCAGAAATTGAAGAGAGCGCTTCTCATGAACTTGGGCTCTTGCTCTCACTTGGTTTGAGCCCCATCCTCCTCATGATAAACTTGTCGTTAATGAATTTGAATACATCCTTTAAGTTCTTCAAGGAGAACCTCGCCACGGGAATCGAGAACAAGACACGATAGAACCCCGGCACATCTTCCTTGCCTATTGTTACCTCAAACTGCCAGTTTACCGGTTCCTGGACGATGCCTCTTATGAATACCTTACCCCCCTCCCGCGTTACGTTGCTTTTAGCGAACTCCAAAACTAGCTCTTGTTTTCCCAGTCCTGATGACCATACTCTCATCCTTGTAATTACCTCTACATATATTGTAAGTCACTGCTCACTTACTGGTCTCCTTGGGTTTGAGTCCCATACGCCTCAAAATGAATCTATCGCGCACAAATGTGAATACGCCGGCGATGTTCCTTATAAGGTGGCGCATCATAGCGAATGAAAATACAAGATGCAACAACCCGGGAAGGTCTCCCTTAGTAAAGGTTACTCTAGCGTTCCAGATAGTCCCACCATTTCGGAGAATGCCTTTGATTGAGACCTCATTCCCCTCCCAGGTCACATCACATTTAGCGAAGTCTAGATTTAGCGCTTGTTTTCCCAGCCCTTTTGACCATACTCTCACTTTGCCTAATCCCCCGTACTATGCAACGTTTAGTTGTCCTCCTAATATCCTAAAACCCGCTACACCGTGGTCACAGTAGTTATTCCAGATACGTCTTAATGTACCGCTCCATCTCTTGCGTAGGCTTCCACCACTTGGTAACGCCCAGATCCTCGGCTACTTTATTGGCAGCGAGGTAGCCAGGCCCACCCAGCACCAGCCCTCCTGGATAGGTAGAGGCACCGCCTACGTACAGCCCCTCGATAGGTGTATTGGTGCCAGAGCAGTCGGTGTTGGGGCGGAAATTGCCCAGTTGCATAGGGTTGTAATCGCCGTGCTTGATAGAACCGCGGCGCATTTGCGGGAAACGGATCTCGATATCCTCCGGTGTCTCGAAGGCGGTCTTAAGGATGTTCTCCCGCTTCATGTTGGGAGCTGCCTTTTGCCACTTGGCCAGTATCTCCTCCTCCAGCTCCTTACCCCGCTTTTCCCAGCCCCCTTCAATTTCGTATGGGGCATGCATCTGGAACAAGGAAACGTGGTCGCCCGGCAGTCGGCTGAGTAAGGGGTCAAAAAAGGTCTGGCAGGTGGTATGCCCGCCAAAATTATCGGCCAACTTACCTGCTATCACATTGTCCCAGTGGTCCAGGAGCTGATCGGTACTCTCGATGCCCAAGATGGTCATGAAGGCCTCGTCGATCCAGGGGTCATCGCAGGCATAGTGCGGACGCTCCTTGGTGGCGACGTGCAATGTGTAATAGCTCCACTTGTCATACTTCCAGCCTTCCACTGACTCTTTCAACGTCCCAGGTAGATTTTCGCCGCCAACAAGGTCGAGGAAGGTGGAGTGGGGGTCGAGGGTGGAGATGATGGCCTTGGCTCGGATGGTGTGCCCCTCGGTGGTCTCGACGCCAATAGCACGACCATTCTGCATGATGACTTTGCTTACCTCGGCGGCGTCCAGGATTATCCCCCCAGCCCTGACAATCTCCCGTATCATGGCGCCAGCAAACTTGTGCGACCCGCCGTAGCAGTAGCTCTTGTTCATGCCACGGTCGAGAAGCAAGGGCACAAAGAAACCGATGCCGCTCTCCCTGGGGTCAAGCCCCCACATGCAACTGGTATATAGCAGGAGGGCGCGGATACGGTCATTCTCAAAGTTGTCGGTTATGATTTCCAGAGGGCTAAGCTCGGCGAGTTCCAGCATCTCACGGCCAATATCGGTGCGGTTTAGAGTGACGCTCAGCTCCACTGGAGACTGCGCAGGTAAGTAGGTTAGAGGCCCGATAATGTCCCTGACGATATCCTGCCAGCTCCGTATCAACTTGCCGAAGGCCACGGCATCCTTGAAGGAATACTTGGCGAAGGAATCCCACGTATCCGCTATCATGCGGGTCAGGAGCAGCGACGTGCTGTCTTCGAATACCATACCTGTCTGATAGTTGGGTTTGATCCAGACTAGGCTGTGTATGCCGAGGTCGAAGTCCTTGAGTACCGGCATGTAATCCACCATCAGGTGGTACAGGACATGCGGATGGGTGTAGTAGCAAGGAAAGAGGATCTCCTCTGTAGCCAGCCCTCCTCCAGCCTCCTGCCTGCGCTCGAGGACGATGACCTTCAACCCAGCTTTAGCCAGGTAGGCTGCCGCCATTAGCCCGTTGGGCCCGCCTCCTATAACGGCGATGTCCCAGTCACTCTCGACGGGAAACTCATCAAATGGGCCCCGCCCTGGTTCCGTTCTTGTCTGCCCACATTGTGTCGTTGGCATCTTAATTGGCATCTTACACTCCTTCCATATTTGGTATGTTTAATTACTCTCTATACTAACGAGGTACCGCCGATATCTTGCCCTCCTGCGGTATGTACCACGGCGATGGGTACCACCAGTCGCCAGGCTCGGCTATGCCATCCTCGATGAGTATGTGCATCAGGTTATATGGTATTGCCATCAAGAACAGCCCACCGGGGTGGCCGGAGGATTGATGGCAAAGGTAAAGCCCGTCGATGGACGGGACGCGGTAGCGAGAGAGCTCGGGCAGAGGACGGTTCTCAAACCACTGGTCGGAGCAGTGGCGGGTAGTGTACCAGCCACCGCCGAGGAGTCCCCAGTTGCGGTGCTCGGACTCCCAGGGTGGATTCGACCATTGCCCGATGAGGTCGTCCTCCAGGTTCTCCACCGTTGCGCCCAGTGCCTTGCGCATATAGGTATCCCACTTGTCCTTCTGCTTGTGCATCGCATCATAGCCGTCTACTAAGTACTCGGGCGGTGGTACGATAACGTAGAAAGGAGAAAGCAGATAGCTGTTGGGGCGTCTGACCCGTGAGTCGTCCTCCTCGTGCGGTGGCACAATCCAGGGGACCATTTCTGGTGGCATAGATGGGAATGACTTGCGCCCATTAATATCCATTATGTGCTCGAAGTAATTCTCCCGGGAGTCGCAGCCGCCAACTCCACCAAGGAAGATATCTCCCTCGCCCGGGACTCTGAACTGGGGGCGTACGCGAGGTGGCTTACTCAACAGGAAGTGGGAGACATAGATATTGGAGCCTTTGAGGCTGATGTCGTCGATCCGCTGCAAGAAGCCAGTATCCAGATGCCGCTTGCCTATGAGTTGATTGAAAAGGTGCTTGATCTCGACATTGGCGAGCACTGCCTTGTTGGCCCAGATGGTCTTCTCAGCGAAGGCGGCGTCATCCCTGAGGCGCACCCCGACTGCCCGTCCCTCGCGGATGATGATCTCCTCAACAGGGCATGAGGTGCGCATCACCGCCCCGTGAGCCAGCGCGGCGCGTACCACAGCGTGGCCATAGGTATGCATGCCGCCGCGGGAGACGCTCAATTGACCTGATACAATTAAGCTTGCTAGTCCGCCCAAGGCAGGAATGCCCACACCCTGCCACTCAGGGCTGGCCCCTGAGTACCAGGATACGATGCCATTGCCCACCTCGTAGGCCTCAGTTTCCATATATTCGTCCATGAGGTCGAATTGGCTCATATCGAGCAACTCTTCAGTGTACATCTCGGGGTCGTGTTGCTTGATTACCTGCATGTAGGGCACGTTGTCCGCGGTTATTTCGACTTCGGGGGGGTGCGGCGGGCACCAGTAGATAGCGCGCATCAGTTCTTTCCAGTACTCATTGTCTGGGTGGGCGCCTTGCAGCCTCATTAACCCAGCGATGTCCTTAAGGGTTGGTTGGGCAGCTTCCTCGCTGGTAAACAGTGCCGAACCCGTCGTGCCATCCGGTAGTAACATGCGCCAAGCCATGCGGAAGCCGTATTTCCACAGCTCAAGCTGCTCAAAACCAGGAGCTGCTGCCCCATACATGAAGGTCATATGTGGGTCAATGCGCACCCCTGGTATGACCTCCACATTCTCACACCCTCCCAGCAACTCTGGTCGCTCCTCTAAGACACAGACGCTAAGCCCGCTCTTGGCTAGGTAGGCCGCTGATGTGACGCCATTGGGGCCACCACCCACGATTACTACATCGTACCTTTCTTCTTGACCCATGTACCCCTCCTTTATGACTATATGCCATAACAAGCCATCGCATTATGCGGGATGACCGAAACATACAATATGACGAAAAAAAAGTCAACCTTTTAGAGTATATAGATTGAGTGCTATTGTATGATTCTGTCGCTATTTAACTGTTCTGATAAAATATCACCCTCTCCTTTATTCATGTACGAGGTACCGCCGATATCTTGCCCTCCTGCGGTATGTACCACGGCGATGGGTACCACCAGTCGCCGGGCTCGGCTATGCCATCCTCGATGAGTATGTGCATCAGGTTATATGGTATTGCCATCAGGAACAGACCACCGGGGTGGCCAGATGATTGATGGCAAAGGTAAAGCCCGTCGATGGACGGGACGCGGTAGCGAGAAAGCTCGGGCAGAGGACGGTTCTCAAACCACTGGTCAGAGCAATGGCGGGTGGTATACCAGCCGCCGCCGAGGAGTCCCCAGTTGCGGTGCTCGGACTCCCAGGGTGGATTCGACCATTGCCCGATGAGGTCATCCTCCAGATTCTCCACTACAGTGCCCAGGGCCTTGCGCATATAAGTATCCCACTTGTCCTTCTCCTTGTGCATTGCATCGGGGCCGTCCACGAAGTACTCCGGTGGGGGAACGATGACATAGAAAGGAGAAAGGAGATAGCTGTTGGGGCGTCTGACCCGTGAGTCATCCTCCTCGTGCGGTACCATGATCCAGGGCACTTTTTCTGGCGGCATAGATGGGAATGACTTGCGCCCATTGATATCCATTATGTGCTCAAAATATAGCTCTCTCGAGTCGCAGGGGCCACATCCACCGAAGAAAAGGCGCTTATCTCCCTGCTCTGGGTGTTTGAACTCGGGGCGGACGAGAGGCGGCTTACTCAACAGGAAGTGGGAGACATAGATACTGGAACCCTTGAGGCTGATGTCCTTGATCCGCTGCGTGAAACCGATGTCGACGTGCTTCGGACCGATGAGGTCGAGAAACAGGTGCTTGATCTCTACATTGGCGAGCACCGCCTTGTTGGCCCAGATGGTCTTCTCAGCGAAGGCGGCGTCATCCCTGAGGCGCACTCCGACTGCCCGTCCCTCGTGGATGATGATCTCCTCAACAGGGCAGGAGGTGCGCATCACCGCCCCGTGGGCAAGGGCACAGCGTATAACGGCGTGGCCATAGGTATGCATGCCGCCGCGGGATACACTCAACCCGGTGGCTACGGAGAAGTTCGCTGCTCCGGCGAAAGCAGGGATGCCTACACCCTGCCACTCGGGGCTGGCCCCTGAATACCAGGCTATGATGCCCTGGGAGACCTTGTAGGCCTCGGTTTCCATATACTCGTCCATGAGGTCAAACTGGCTCATATCGAGCAGTTCCTCGGTATACATCTCCGGATCGTTCTGCTTGACGGCCTGCATCCAGGGGACATTATCCGCTGTTATCTCCACTTCAGGGGGGTGCGGCGGGCACCAGTACACGGCGCGCATCAGGTCTTTCCAGTACGTATTATCGGGGTGGGCGGCCTGCAATCTCAGAGCACCACCGAGATCCTTAAGTGTTGGTGTGACCGGTCCATCGCTGGTCCATATTACCGCTGCCGGTGTGCCATCCGGTTGTACCTGGTGCCAGGCCATGCGGAAGCCGTATTTCCATAGCTCAAGCTGCTCAAAACCGGGGGCTGCTCCGGCATACATAAAGGTCATATGCGGGTCAATACGCACCCCCGGTATGACCTCTACATTCTCACACCCTCCCAATAGCTCTGGCCTCTCCTCCAGGACGCACACGCTAAGCCCGCTTTTAGCCAGGTAGGCCGCTGATGTGACGCCATTGGGGCCACCACCCACGATTACTATGTCGTACCTTTCCTCTTGACCCATGTATCCCTCCTTTGTAACTACATGACGTAATAAGACAGCGCATTATTCTGAATGACCGAAACATACAATATGACAGAAAAAAAGTCAACCTTTTAGAGTATATAGATTGAGTGCTATCGTATGATTCTGTCGCTATTTAACTGTTCTGATAAAATATCACCCTCTCCTTTCTTAATTCAGTATGTTCAGCCTCTTTCTTCATGTACGAGGTATCGCCGATATCTTCCCCTCCTGTGGTATGTACCACGGTGATGGGTACCACCAGTCGCCGGGCTCAACTATGCCGTCCTCGATGAGAATGTGCATCAGGTTATAGGGTATTGCCATGAGGAACAGACCACCGGGGTGGCCAGATGACTGATGGCAAAGGTAAAGCCCGTCGATGAACGGCACGCGATAGCGAGAAAGCTCGGGCAGAGGACGGTTCTCAAACCACTGGTCGGAGCAGTGGCGGGTGGTGTACCAGCCGCCACCGAGAAGCCCCCAGTTGCGGTGCTCGGACTCCCAGGGTGAGTTTGACCATTGTCCGATGAGGTCGTCCTCCAGGTTTTCCACAACCGTGCCCAGGGCCTTGCGCATATAGGTATCCCATTTCTCCTTATCCTTGTGCATCGCATCCGGTCCATCAACGAAGTACTCCGGTGGGGGAACGATGACGTAGAGAGGAGAAAGTAGATAGCTGTTGGGGCGTCTGACTCGTGAGTCGTCCTCCTCATGCGGTGGTACGATCCAGGGCACTTTTTCCGGTGGCATAGAGGGGAATGACTTGCGCCCATTGATATCCATTATGTGCTCGAAGTAGTTCTCCCGGGAGTCGCCTGGGCCTATGCCACCAAAGAAGAGGTTCTTGTCTCCCTGGTCCGGGATTCTGAACTTGGGGCGCACGCGAGGTGGCTTATTCAACAGGAAGTGGGAGACATAGATATTGGAGCCCTTAAGGCTGATGTCCTCGATCCGCTGCATGAAGCCGATGTCGACGTGCTTCGGGCCGACGAGGTCGCGAAACAGGTGCTTGATCTCGACATTGGCAAGCACCGCCTTGTTAGCCCAGATGGTCTTTTCAGCGAAGGCGGCGTCATCCCTGAGGCGTACTCCGACTGCCCGTCCCTCATGGATGATGATCTCCTCAACAGGGCAGGATGTGCGCATCACCGCCCCGTGGGCAAGGGCACAGCGTACAACGGCGTGGCCATAAGTATGCATGCCGCCGCGACTTACGCTCAATGGCGTCGCTGTCAATAAGTTCACTGCCCCACCAAGAGAGGGGATACCCACACCCTGCCACTCAGGGCTGGCCCCACAGTACCATGCTATTATGCCCATATTTACCTTATAGGCCTCGGTCTCGCAATACTCATCCATGAGGTCAAACAGGCTCATATCGAGTATCTCTTCAGTCCACAGCTCTGGCGCAAACTGCTTGTACACCTGCATATAAGGGATATTCTCTGCCGTTATCTCCACTTCAGGGGGATGTGGGGGGCACCAGTAGATAGCGCGCATCAACTCCTTCCAGAACGGGCGCTCGTAGGTGAGTTCTGAACCAGAAAGCTTGCCCCAACCCTCGCTGTCCTTCTCGGTTGCCTCGACCGCTCCTTCGCTGGTCCACAGTACCGCAGGAGATGTGCCATCCGGTTCAAGCTGGTGCCAGGCCATGCGGAAGCCGTATTTCCAAAGCTCAAGCTGTTCCCAGCCGGGGGCTGCTCCGGCATACATAAAGGTCATATGCGGGTCAATACGCACCCCTGGTACGACCTCAACATTCTCACATCCTCCCAATAGCTCTGGCCTCTCCTCCAGGACGCAGACGCTAAGCCCGCTCTTGGCCAGGTATGCTGCTGAGGTGACGCCATTGGGACCACCACCCACGATCACTACATCGTACCTTTCTTCTTTACTCATCAATGTCTCCTTTCTGCTAAGAAGCGACCACATGTGATGACGCTAACAGCATCAGGTATTTGAATCACATGTTGGCTACTGTTCAGTGATTTCGTCACCATTTGCCTGCTCTGGGATAATATCACCTCCCAATATAACGGCTCTCTATTTGCGAGGTACTGCCGATATCTTGCCCTCCTGCGGTATGTACCACGGCGATGGGTACCACCAGTCGCCGGGCTCGGCTATGCCGTCCTCGATGAGGATGTGCATCAGGTTATAGGGTATTGCCATCAGGAATAGACCACCGGGGTGGCCGGACGATTGATGGCAAAGGTAAAGGCCGTCGATGAACGGGACGCGATAGCGGGAAAGCTCGGGCAGAGGACGGTTCTCAAACCACTGGTCAGAGCAGTGGCGGGTAGTGTACCAGCCGCCGCCGAGAAGCCCCCAGTTGCGGTGCTCTGACTCCCAGGGTGAGTTTGACCATTGCCCGATGAGGTCGTCCTCCATGTTCTCTACCACCGTGCCCAGGGCCTTGCGCATATAGGTATCCCACTTGTCCTTCTCGTTCGTCAAGGCTTCCGGGCCCTCGACGAAGTACTCCGGTGGGGGAACGATGACGTAGAAGGGAGAAAGGAGATAGCTGTTGGGGCGCCTGACCCGTGAGTCGTCTTCCTCGTGCATCACCATGATCCAGGGTACTTTTTCTGGCGGCATAGAGGGGAATGACTTGCGCCCATTAATATCCATTATGTGCTCGAAGTAGTTCTCCCGGGAATCGCAGGGGCCTACTCCACCAAAGAATAGGTTCTTGTCTCCCTGATCCGGGACTCTGAACTTGGGGTATACGCGAGGTGGCTTATTCAACAGGAAGTGAGAGACATAGATATTGGAGCCTTTAAGGCTGATATCTCTGATCCGCTGAGCGAAGCCGATGTCGATGTGCTGTGGACCGATGAGGTCGAGAAATAGGTGCTTGATCTCGACATTGGCGAGCACCGCCTTGTTGGCCCAGATGGTCTTCTCGGCGAAGGCGGCGTCATCCCTGAGGCGCACTCCGACTGCGCGTCCCTCGTGGATGATGATCTCCTCAACAGGGCAGGATGTGCGCATCACCGCCCCGTGGGCAAGGGCACAGCGTACAACGGCGTGACCATAGGTATGCATGCCGCCGCGGGAGACGCTCAATGTCGTTGCTATCCCCAAGTTCACTACCCCACCAAGAGCAGGGATAGCGACACCCTGCCACTCAGGGCTGGCCCCGCAGTACCATGCCACTATGCCTCTGTTCACCTTAACGGCCTCGGTCTCGCAATACTCATCCATGAGGTCAAACAAGCTCATATCGAGTATCTCTTCAGTCCATATCTCTGGCGCAAACTGCTTGTACACCTGCATGTAAGGGACATTCTCCGCCGTTATCTCCACTTCAGGGGGGTGCGGCGGGCACCAGTAGATAGCTTGCATCAGCTCCTTCCAGAATGGGCGCTCGTAACCAGCGCCGGTCAGCTTGCCCCAACCCTCGTTGTCCTTTTCGGTTGCTACGGCCGCTCCTTCGCTGGTCCACAGGAGCGCGGGCGGTGTGCCATCTGGCTCTTGCTGGTGCCAGGCCATGCGGAAGCCATATTTCCACAGCTCAAGCTGCTCAAAACCGGGGGCTGCTCCGGCATACATAAAGGTCATGTGCGGATCAATGCGCACCCCGGGTACGACCTCTACATTCTCACATCCTCCCAATAGCTCTGGCCTCTCCTCTAAGACACAGACGCTAAGCCCGCTTTTGGCCAGATAGGCCGCTGATGTGACGCCATTGGGGCCACCACCCACGATCACTATGTCGTACCTTTCTTCTTTGCCCATGTATCCCTCCTCTAAAACTACATACCATAATAAGTCATCACATTGGACAGGATGACCGAGAAATGCAGAACGACGGGGAAAAATCAAGCCTCTGGAGCACATATTGCGTGGTGTTGTATGATTCTATCGCCACTAGACTATTCTTGGATAATATCACCCTATCCTTTCCTAATTCAGTTCCTTTCTTTATTTACGGGGTATCGCCGATATCTTCCCCTCCTGAGGTATGTACCACGGTGATGGGTACCACCAGTCGCCGGGCTCGGCTATGCCGTCCTCGATGAGGATGTGCATCAGGTTATATGGTATAGCCATCAGGAACAGCCCACCGGGGTGGCCAGATGATTGATGGCAAAGGTAAAGGCCGTCGATGAACGGGACGCGGTAGCGGGAGAGCTCGGGCAGAGGGCGGTTCTCAAACCACTGGTCGGAGCAGTGGCGGGTGGTATACCAGCCGCCACCGAGTAGCCCCCAGTTGCGGTGCTCTGACTCCCAGGGGGGATTCGACCACTGCCCGATGAGGTCGTCCTCCAGGTTCTCCACTACAGTGCCCAGGGCCTTGAGCATATAGGTATCCCACTTACCCTTCTCCTTGTGCATTGCATCGGGGCCATCCACGAAGTACTCCGGTGGGGGAACGATGACGTAGAAGGGAGAAAGGAGATAGCTGTTGGGGCGCCTGACCCGTGAGTCGTCCTCCTCGTGCGGTGGTACGATCCAGGGCACTTTTTCTGGCGGCATGGATGGGAATGACTTGCGCCCGTTGATGTCCATTATATGCTCATAATATAGCTCTCTGGAGTCGCAGGGGCCTACCCCACCAGTGAAAATGCGACTATCTCCCTGCTCCGGGAATTTGAACTTGGGGCGTATGCGAGGTGGCTTATTCAACAGGAAGTGGGAGACATAGATATTGGAGCCCTTGAGGCTGATGTCCCTGATACGCTGCGCGAAGCCGATGTCGACGTGCTGTGGACCGACGAGGTCGAGAAACAGGTGCTTGATCTCGACATTGGCGAGCACCGCCTTGTTGGCCCAGATGGTCTTCTCGGCGAGGGCGGCGTCGTCTCTGAGGCGCACTCCGACTGCGCGTCCTTCGCGGATGATGATTTCCTCAACCGGACAGTAGGTGCGCATTACTACCCCGTGGGCAAGGGCACAGCGTACAACGGCGTGGCCATAGGTATGCATGCCGCCGCGGGTGACGCTCAATTGCCCTGATACAATTAAGCTCGCTACTCCGCCGTAGGCAGGGATACCCACACCCTGCCACTCGGGGCTGGCCCCTGAGTACCAGGCTATGATACCCTGGCCCACCTTGTAGGCCTCGGTTTCCATATACTCGTCCATGAGGTCAAACATGCTCATCTCGAGTATCTCTTCTGTCCACATCTCTGGCGCATACTGCTTGATGACCTGCATGTAGGGGGTGTTGTCCGCCGTTATCTCCACTTCAGGGGGGTGCGGCGGGCACCAGTAGATAGCGCGCAGCAGGTCTTTCCAGTATATATTGTCGGGGTGGGCGCCTTGTAGCCTCATTGACCCAGCGAGGTCCTTAAGGGTTGGTTCGACCGCTCCATCGCTGGTCCACAGTCCCCCACCCGTCGAGCCATCCGGTAGTAACATGCGCCAGGCCATGCGGAAGCCGTACTTCCACAGCTCAAGCTGCTCAAAGCCGGGGGCTGCCGCCCCATACATGAAGGTCATGTGGGGGTCAATGCGCACCCCGGGTATGACCTCCACATTCTCACACCCTCCCAATAGCTCTGGCCTCTCCTCAAGGACGCATACGCTAAGTCCGCTCTTAGCCAGGTAGGCCGCTGATGTGACGCCATTGGGGCCACCACCCACGATCACTACATCGTACCTTTCTTCTTTGCCCATGTGCCCCCCTTTGTAACTACATTACGTAATAAATCAGCACATTATGCGGAATGACTGAAACATACAATATGACGAAAAAAAAGTCAAGCTTTTAGAGTATATATATTGAGTGCTATTGTATGATTCTGTCGCTATTTAACTGTTCTGAGAAAATATCATCCCACGAGGTGGATGGTAGCTGAGCGTAGACCATTGCTAAACACCTTCGTCTTTCAGGGCACATCGGTTGAGATTGCGGCGTTGTAATTATATACTGGTGAAGTCAGTACTGAAGGGGAGATAAATAAAATATGAACAGCAAAGAAAAGAAAAAGTCAATAGACAGCCTACCGCTACCTGGTGGATCTGCAGTGTCCGCGCACATTCAAGGAAGACGATATTGGCAAGACGAAGAAAAATTATATTGCGGATCTGGGAGCCAGATTCGGTTACATCAGGAACTATGTAAAAGGGTGGAATGTTAATGGGGTAATCCTTCAATCGGTAAAATATTGCGATGTCCACGGTTATGAAGTACCCGGGCTTGAGGATTATCTCGACAGTATTGGATTACCAAACACATACCTGGAGCATGACTACAGTGAGGGCTCCTGAGCACTATTAAGGACAAGGGTTCAGGGATTCATCGAGGTTATTGCCTGATTGACCACACAGAGGAGCGATATTTGGTTGCAAGAAATTCCTATCTATTTTGTGGCGTTGATATAGGTTCCACCATGACCAAGGTGGTGATAATAGATATTGATGGCGAGATTCGCTCTCGTGTTGTAGGTCCCACTGGCGCAGAGCATCGCCGGCTGGCTAATAAGGTAATGGAGGAAGCCTTGGAGCAGGCCAATCTTTCCTTTGACGCGATATCCTATGTGATAGCCACAGGATATGGGAGAATCAATGTCCCCTTCGCTGACCGTCAGATTACGGAATTAACCTGCCACGCCAAGGGCGTTGCTAGCCTCTTCCCAAATGTCAAAACGGCTATTGATATTGGAGGGCAAGATGCTAAGGGACTCAAGATCAGTAATGGCAAGCTGGTCGATTTTGTCATGAATGACAAGTGCGCTGCAGGAACAGGTAGATTCCTGGAAGTTCTCGCTGACACCTTGGAGCTTAGGGTGGAGGATTTAGGAAGCATCTCCCTGAAATCTACTAATAAGGTCAGGATTAGCAGTATCTGTACCATTTTTGCTCGGCAGGAGGTGATATCTCGTCTTTCTGATGGAGTAGCGATAGAAGACGTTGTGGCTGGGCTCCACGATGCTATCGCCAGCAGGGTAGTTAGCATGACAAGAAGATTGAAGATAGAGCCTGATGTGGTACTCACTGGAGGTGTAGTAAAAAATGTGGGGGTGGTTAACGCAGTGAAGGAACAGGCTGGGTGTGAGGTTTTGGTTCCCCACGACCCGCTTCTCAGCGGGGCAATGGGCGCTGCCCTATTGGGGAAGGAGTTCACCATGGAAGCCGTTGCAAGAGGTGAGCCTATCCAGAGGAAGGAGCGTCATCTGAAGGAGGCTACTTTCTTTACCTAGGTGGGCTAATATGCCTTAGTTTGTGAGCATCGATATTAGCTTTCTAGGTATCTCCATTGTCAGTTACCAGGTGCTATCAGTGACAATCTTGATTGTCATAATTCCATCTCTACCTATTGATACCTGTCCCGGTAGCTCCTATCGTATAGAAGACGGTTATTCAGGATTGCCAGTAGTTCTCGGGTAGGAGGCTGATGCTTCAGCTCTGTACTTATATCGGCAGTTAATCGTCTTATCACCAGGAGTATCAAGACAGCGATATAAGTGAACGAGATGACCAGAGGGTTTCCCCAAAGCCAAGAAAGCACAGGGACTAGAGCAAAGCCGATAAGTGACGCGAGCGGCACGCTCATAGTGGGGGTATTTTTGGCTTTGCCCAGCTTGCGCCAGACAACAGCTACAAGGGTTGGGATAAGAACCACCAAGATTTCCCACGGGAGATAGGAGGTAAAGATGAAGCCCGCAATTGTACCACCGCTCACAGAATTACCCCGGCCACCGAAGAACTTAAGCCACACCGGCCACATCTGTCCAGCCAGAGCCGACAGCCCAGCCAGACACAGTATACCGAGGTCGGCCTCTAGAAGATAATGCCCAATCACTATTGGCAGGACGCCTTTGGAGAAATCACTAAAGAAGCCGAGAGCACCCGCCCATGCCCCTGCTGACTCGGCAAGGTTAGCGGTACCCACACTCCGGCTACCACGGTGTCGCAGATTTATACCTCTGAGGTGAGCGATACTCCAGACAAACGGGATAGAGCCGTATAGGTAGGCTCCCAGAATTAGTGTTGCGTCAGTCCACATGTCCGGTGTCAGCATAGAAAGAAACTCCTATCACTCCTGGCCCGCAGTGCACGCCGGCAACTGGGGCAAAATGATTGATAAAGATCTCAGTACAGTTGAAACGAGATAATATTTTGGTCTTGAGCCAGTCTGCTTCATCGGGCACATTAGCATGGTCAATGCTAACGTGTATCGGTTGCTCTCCACTTACCCTCTCCTCCATGATGTCCAGCAACCACTCCAATGCCTTATTCCTGTTCCTAACCCTGCCTAATGGCTCCACAACCCCGGTAGAGGTTGGTACTTCTATAATAGGCTTGATACTGAGTAGACTGCCCGCCCAGCAAGCCGCCTTACCGATGCGCCCTCCCTTCTCCAGATATTTAATAGTGTCCAGCGTAGCTATCATGTTGACTCGCCCCTTCATGTCCTCTATTATCTTGGCGACTTCAGGAAGAGATTTATTGTTGGCGGCAGCACGTGCTGCCGCTAATACTACAAACCCGTATGCCCCCACCGCTGTTCGGGAGTCAATCACTTCTATTGGCACTTCGGGATATGATTCTCTGGCTATCAATGCCGATTTTAATCCCATACTGCTGAACCCGGAAGTAACTAGAATGCAGGCTATGCTCTCTGCATCGTGAATTGCCTTCTGGTAAGCATTAGCAAAATCTTCAGGTGAGGGGGCTGACGTGGTAGGCAACTCTTTCGCATGCTGGAGGAGAGTGTAAAACTTATGAGGGTTCAAATCTATGCCGTCTCGATAAACCATGTCCCCAAAGATTATTTTCTCCGGTACTAGTTCAATGCTATACTTCTCAATTAATTCGCTAGGTAAACAGACCGAGCTATCAGCCACTACCTTTACCTTCGTCATTTTACACCAGCTCCTTTCTTGAAACACTCGTACAAATTCCTATCATGGCACCTGTTTGATTCCTGCACCACCTCCATGTCGGGTCTTGCCACTCCCTGGCGTTCCCTCCCCAGACCATTGGCTCGTAGAAATGGTATCACTTCCTCAATAAATGGTGCTGCCTTTTCTATCTGGGGGCAGTGATCGCACTCATCGAATACCTAGCACCTTACATTGGTAATGAGATTGCATAATCCATAACATGGACTGGGAAGAAAATCCTACGAAGGGGATGCAAACGAGGATGGTAAGCAAAAGGCTTACCATCTGCTTCACTGCACCATAACCAGCCTGGACTGACTTGATGCTAGGCTTATCAAGAGCCTGTAAGACAAACCACGTACTCAATTGTTGGTAACACCTCAACCTCAATTATGCACTGCCCTTGGTGCAGCTATAATCGCCGAGGTAAGCAAAGCAGCTATCCATTAGCCTTTTGTGGTGAAAAGTCTGCGGCGAGTAGACGGGCTCTTAGCAACGATTGCCCGCCCATTTCATATTTGCTGAGGGGAAAAGATCGTCTTTTGATAATATGGGAATACGATTCTCCGTTAAACTTTCCTGAGGAGCTTGGGGTCTTGGCGGGTATCACAACTAAGCCGGTATGAAATATTTCCGTTATTTAAGCTCGCCTCTCTCTTTCATATTCTTAATCTCTTCCTCTCGTAGTTCCCTTTTGAAAAGTTTCCCGGTCACAGTTAGCGGTAGATCATCCCTGAACTCGACAGACTTAGGGCGAGCGTAAGGTTCCATCTTGTCTCTACACCACTCAATAATCTCCTCACCGGTCACTTTGCCCTTAGAATCCTGCTTTAATTTAATGAAGGCCTTTATTCTCTCGCTTCCCAGACGTTCCGGGTCAGGAATTCCAATCGCAACAGCCATGGCAACCGCGGGATGCTGAAACAGGATTTCGTCGATTACTCTTGTGTAGACTTTGTATCCAGAAACGTTTGCCATATCTTTGACGCGATCCACGAGAAAGAAATATCCATCTTCGTCCATTCTGGCGACATCGCCGGTGGGAAGCCAGCCATCTATCAGACCATTGCCGGGTGTTGGCCAGTAGCCTTTCATAACCTGTGGGCCACGAATGTACATCTCACCCGTTTCACCAACGGGAGCATCTTCACCTGTTTCCGGGTCTACGATTTTGCACTCCGTGTCGGCAATGGGTACCCCGATGCCCTCTTTTGCCTCACGCATGAATCCTGTCCGCGCTAAACCTATTGAAAGATTCATGTGAGTAGCCGGGCCTGCTTCAGTTAAACCATAGGCCTCTCCGACAGGCATCTTGGTGTCTGCCTTGATTGCTTCCGCAGTTTCTTTGGGGAGAGGAGCGGCAGCCGAGGTGATGCCAACCGGCATCCTCCCGATCTTACTTTCAGCGATCCGCATGAGCTGGGTAGGAACAACGCAGGTTTGGGCAGGACGAAATTCTTTCAAGTACCTTATGATTGAATCGGTATCTCTTGGGTCGGCAATCAACAGAACTGTCTGCGCCCAGTGAATCGCCGATTCCATTGCATACTCCCCGTATTGGTGGAATAGGGGAACGGCTATCAATACGGAAGTTTTACCTATTATTGCTGGCGCCATAGACGCACTGGCCCATGGAATCCCCTGCAGTAAATTGGCCATTCTACAGAAATGGGTTATCATTACGCCTTTTGGGATTCCTGTAGCGCCTCCGGTAAAGGCGAGAATGGCCAAATCCTCCATCGGGTCAATTTGAACCTCGGGGGGGTTGGGCTCATATTTTGCTATCAAATCTTTTAACTGGTAGACGCCAGGAATCTCTTTTACCTCTGGTTCTTCTAAAGAGTAATCCTTGTCTGATGTTATAATTATGTTCTTAAGTTTTGTCTTGTTTTTGATTGAATTAACGAGGTCTAGAGATTGATCCCAACAGATTATTGTCTCAGCTCCAGATTCAACCATCTCGTGCTCCAGGGTGTCGGCTCTCAGCATTATGCTACACGGGACATGCACCGCACCGGTCTTTAATACCCCAAACTCGCTTATGGCGTATTGGGGACAGTTTGGCAGCATCACCGCTACTTTGTCGTTCTTCTTTACCCCCAGGTCGGCGAGAGCAGTGGCTAACTTATCAACATTGAGCCTTAGCTCCCGATATGTAATTATCCTTCCCAAAAAGTTAATTGCGCTGGTGCTGGGATATTTATCCGCCGAATCATCTAATATCTTGTACAGGGGTATCTTGGGGTATGGCTCCAGTGTTTCCTTGAGCTTGGACGGTCCCAATTTGTAGTTTTTGATCCAGGGCTTATCGGCATAAGTTACTGTCTCTGCCATACTCTCTCCTCCAGAACTGGGATAGCTTCTCGCTGTTGACCCTCGTGGCCTATTTGCCCCATATATCGGGGATCAATTCTTCCAGGTCTAACTCTCGAAGCTTTTCCGGACTTGGTTTGCCTGTTACCCTGTCCCATCCTCGAAATTCGTAATAGGCTTCTAAAAGTGGTGCCGGGTCATTTACATGGCCAGCCGCTGGGCCTTCTGGTAGTGGCTCCTCTAATAGACGCTTTGGCAGGCTATCATCAGCGGGGGTCAGTCCTTCCCTTATGTTGTATGCTCTTGCAAGGTTAACGACCCGTTCACCGGTTTTTCTAAATTCCTCCACGCCGAATTTCCAGCCGGTAGCGTGAGCTATCAACTCTACCCATTCATCTGCAGCTAAACTCATCCCCATAAATTTACATCCGCCAGCACAATCGAAAAAGGTGAGCGCATCCTCCAGGTCCTTGACAACCTTAGCCTCTTTTGGATTTTCTACGAATATATCTTCGATTGTGCTTTCCTCAACAATGAGGAACGGCATGTTAAGAAATGCTGGGGCTTGTACGTATGCTGTCATATGGTCGCCGCCTCGATTTGCCACCATAAATCCTAACCCCGATATCTTAGCAGCCCTTGGGTCGTAGCACGGCATCTCCAGGCCCTTAACATTCATGGCAAACTTTTCCGTTCCCTTGCCCAGCTTCTCTGCCATTCTTTTAGTACCTTCGGCCAGTAAGTCGCCGATGCCCTCTCTTTTGGCTATCTTATGTATCAGCTCAATCATGGTGGCCGCGTCGCCAAAATTGATCTCCAAGCCACCGGTGTCCGATTTGGTCAATATCCCTTTCTCGTAGCACTCCATGGTAAAACCTATCGTGCTACCGGTGGAGATGGTGTCAAGACCGTAATTATCGCATAGGTAATGCGCCATTGTAATTGCTTCCAGGTCGTCAATGTCACACATAGCACCGCATGCCCCGATAGTTTCATACTCTGGGCCCTCTCCCTTATTGCCTGCATATGGCCCTGTTTTGATTTCGGTTACTCGGCCACACTTGATCGGGCAGGCAAAGCAATTCTTCCTGTCCACCAAGAGCGTTTCATTAAGCGCCGTTGCGTTGATCTTCTCTATGTTGGGAAAGACTCCAGTCTGCCAGTTTCTGGTGGGAAGTCCACCGCGAACATTCACCATATCGAGAACCACGGCTGTTCCAAATGTCTCCATGCCTATTTTCAGCATAGACTCCTCGAGCAGAGAGTATTGTTTCTTTGCCACCTCGGTGAAAGCGGCCTGATTGGCGATTTCGATTGCCTTCGACCCTTTTACAGCGATGGCTTTTAAGCGCTTCGACCCCATTACCGCACCCATACCGCATCTTCCCGCCGCTCTATGCTCATCGTTCATAATGGCAGCATACCTGACCTGATTCTCGCCGCCGATTCCAATGCAGGCAACATTAAATTCCTTACCAAGTTTTTCTTTTAACAGGCTTGTGGTTTCTAGAACACTCTCGCCCCAGATATCCCCTGCATCCTTAAGCTCTGCTTTTCCATTGTCAACTACAAGGTAAACTGGTTTTGGTGAGACACCCTCAAAAATTATCCCGTCAAAACCTGTCTTCCGGAAATCTGCTCCCCAGTAACCAGCGGAGTTTGATTGTGCCCAAAAGCCGGTTAAGGGAGATTTGGAAACCACACTGTATCTCCCGGTGCTTGGCGATGGGGTGCTCGTTAGACAGCCCGTCATGAATATGAGCTTGTTTTCCGGGCCTAGGGGTTCTATTCCCGCCTTGACCTCATCGTAAAGATACTTGGTCGCTAGCCCGCCGCCCCCCAAAAACTTCTTCAGCCAGCTTTCGGGAATATCTTCCTCAGAAACCTTTCCCTCTGACAGGTTAACCCGCAGAATCTTTCCCATATATGAAAACATCATTACCTCCTAATCAGTCTAATTGCTGTTTAGCATTTTATTCGTAGAGCTTAAGGTTTGTCAAGAAGAAATGTTTTAAAATGTGAAATGTTGTAGTGAAATTATAAGACTTTTTTATCGGCGCATTCATTATACTTAGAACGTTCCTCAAAAGGCTGAGAGCGGGAAAGCAATGGTAAAAGTTTTCCAGGAAGCCGCCTCTCCTTGACAAAACAGAGGAAATATAATAGCTTTCATAGCATAAATAAAAGGGGGTAGTAGGTTATGAAACGCCGTAGTCCTCTATTGGTTTTGGTATTGTCAATCATTACCTTCGGTATCTACGCTTTGGTGTGGTATGTGATTACCAAGGGTGAGATGAACCGGAGAGGCGCTAGAATTCCAACAGCTTTGCTGATTATCATCCCCTTAGTTAATATATACTGGATGTGGAAGTTCTCCGAGGGCGTAGAGAAGGTGACCAGGGGTGGAATGAGTGGCGCCGTAGCTTTTATACTGATGTTTTTCCTCAGCGTCATCGGAATGGCGATAGTCCAGAGCTCGCTGAACAAAGTCCCTCGCAAGAAACCAGCGAAGCGCCCCACACAATAAGGCCTTAAACTATCAGTTCAAGGCCTTACTGTTGGTCTGCAATGCTCCGCGTGGAGAGGCTACTCTTGAATAGCCTCCGCCACTAGCTCGGCGATGTCAATTGCCTTTAAGTATTCTGTTGCCTCCTTCGCTTTTATACCATCCTCGAACATCTGAAGACAGTAGGGGCAAGCGGTAGCCAGGATATCGGATTTGGTTTTGATAGCATGCCCGGTACGCACCTCGTTGATCCTGGTGCCAGTCTCCTCCATCCACATGTGCCCCCCGCCACCGCCGCAGCAGAAGGTGTTCTTGCTGCGGATGTACTTCCTCAACTTCAGAGCTGGTGTGGTGGACATTAAAGTGCTAGTTAGACGAAAGCCGAGTAGTTTATTCTCAATATACTGAAGAGTATCGACGTTATCCCGCTCCATCTCAGTGAATTTGAGTTCAGGGATGGATAGCAGGACCCTTCTAGGTGCCTCATAGATGTCATTATAGCGGAGCAGATAGCATGGGTCCTGATAGGTTATCTTCTTGTCCATCCCATTTGCCAGTTTGAGCTTACCCTGCTTGATTAGGTCACTAATGAACTCAGTATGATGGATAAGCTCAAACTCCCCTCCGAATTGTGGGTATTCATTTTTGATGGTGTTATAGCAGTGGGGGCAGGTGGTGACGACCTTCTTGACACCATAGCGTTTTAGGGTTTCGATGTTCTTGAGAGCCTGCATCTGGAAGAGGTATTCATTACCTATGCGCCGTGCTGGCTCGCCGCAGCAGCTCTCCTCTTCACCGAGTATGGCGAAATTGACGCCTGCGGCTTTGAGTACCTGGGCAAAGGCAGCGGAAACCTTTACATTTCTGTCCTCCAGAGCGGCGGCACAGCCAACCCAGTACAGCACTTCGACATTCTTATCCTCTGAGATGAGTTTGACGTCTAGCCCATCGCACCAGTCGGTTCTGGAATATGTGGTTCCTTTACAGGTGTGACCCCTCTCCTCAATGCACCTCAAAGCTACCTCGGCTGTTTCAGGCATCTCAGCCTGCTCCAGCACAAGGTTGCGGCGCATATCGATGATCTTATCGATATGCTCTACGAAGACGGGGCATACCTCTTGGCAGGCGCGGCAGGTAGTGCAGTCCCAGATTTCCTCTGGGGTTATCACATCACCAATCAAGGAAATTTCGGATTCTTCCCCGTTCTTCCCCTTGGCCAGAAGGCTGGGTCCCACTTCAAGCCAATGTGTTTTTAGCTTCTGGATAAGTTCCTTCGGGTTGAGAGCTTTCCCGGTGAGATATGCGGGGCAGCTATCCTGGCAGCGACCGCAGCGGGTGCAGGCATCCAGGTCGAGTAGCTGCTTCCAGGTGAATTGGTTGATCTTTGATACCCCGAACGTCTCGGCTTCCTCCAGGTCGATTGGCACCAAAGCTCCCTTGGGGCGCATCGATCTGAAGAGAACATTCAAGGGTGCGACAACGATGTGCGACAGTAAGGAAAAGGTGAGAGTGACATAAGTGATAGCTCCTATGACAATCACCATATGAGTCCACCACAAGACGGCGTGCGTGTTCAAGAGAGCTCCTTCCGAGAGCCCTCCAAAGAACTGCGCTGTCAGCCAGCCTCCTGGAGATAAAGCCGCCCAAGACGGGTTATATAG
>Ga0315532_1000966_pt1 | contig 22562 bp, 21 predicted proteins | sample SalMarWE160370MG_FD_203082 | JGI IMG/M metagenome (GOLD analysis project Ga0315532, IMG submission 203082) | Salt marsh sediment microbial communities from the Plum Island Ecosystem LTER, Massachusetts, United States - Salt Marsh Sediment WE1603-70 ...
TAATTGTTCTAACGTAATTAACGCCGTTTTGCAGTCAGCGGAGTTTGATGGAATTAAGCTTGCCAACTTTGGGGTTGTTGATATTCCAGATGGAGTGTGAAAGGGAGTAATTTCGGAGAAGGGCACAAGCCCCGAGCGAGCATGGCAGCAACGCGATTGTGGAAAGAAAATGCTGCCAGTAATTCAGTTGCGTAATATCTCTGCTAACTGTTTTCAAAAAGCTAAGTCCTGACTGGCGTCCTGTGGTAAAACAGGCAAATGGATGTCTGGCGAGTGTCTGGGCAAGGCTGGCTGCAAAAGTAGGGGAAGTTGAAGCGACTCACTTTCTGGAAAACGAGTGGGGCCAGGCGATTCCAAAAGAGGTTATTGAGGCTGGTCTACTGCAGAAAGCACGGTTTTCGCCCATGAGTTAAGACTGTCTTGACAAATCTTCAGCTATGGATTAGATTGGAGGCATGGGTGCGTTTTCGTGGGTTTGCCCACACTGTGGGCGCGCGGCAACCATAGGGGATGAGGACATTAGGGTTTATAATTCAGCACTGGACATCAAGAACACGGATGGGTATCGAATACTAACTAGTGTTTTCATCGTTTGTCCGAACCCAGAATGCCGGAGATTTACTCTAACTGCAGAGCTCAAGGAGGTTGAGACTGTATTTCGTCCAGATGGGGCGGGGGTTCCAAATTATAACAAACTAGAGGTTTTAAGACGATGGGATCTAATACCAGAATCCAAGGCAAAGTCTTTTCCCAATTACATACCGAAGCCAATTCTGGATGATTACAATGAGGCTTGCCTGATAAGAGACTTGAGCCCAAAGGCTTCTGCTACCTTGTCTCGTAGGTGCCTGCAAGGGATAATACGGGACTTCTGGCGAGGGAAAATTAGGCCGGGTCGGTTGGCTAAGGAGATAGAGCAGCTAGAGGATAAGGTCGACAATGATACGTGGAAAGCGATAGATGGAGTAAGAAGCGTAGGGAATATCGGCGCGCATATGGAAGAAGACATCAATGTTATAGTTGATGTTGAGCCACATGAGGCACAGCTGCTGGTGGAACTGATTGAGATTCTCTTGAAAGACTGGTATGTGGCACGCGAGCAAAAGAGATTACACCTGGAAGCCATCCGGAAACTTTCTGCAGAGAAAGAATCGGCTCGAAAAGTGAAGAAGGGCAAGGGTAGCCATTCTTGAATCCAGGGGTGCGTCCTGAGTGCTGAAGCTAATGGACGTAAAAATGAAGGGTTTGGCATTCCTCTCCGTTGACTTAGACAATGGTATGTTCTAAAAGATTCAATATTTTCTTTTTAGTTTCGTTTGATTTCGATATCAATGTCTTCGGTTGGCTTAATTTAATTACCATTGAATTCTGAAGGTCAATTTTTGGAATCTTGATTAATTGTCTCTCAGCATATTCCTTATTAAAAGTGGCATTGTCACTTCTTGATGTTACTAAACTATAGAACAATCCTTGGTATTTATAAATAAGCCATTCAAGATTGATTGAATCCTTCCACTCTAATTTTGGTGCGAGTACGTATGCGTCGTCATTTGTAGTAAATTCGCCATCGGATATATAGGTCATTTTACCGGCATAGCCCTTTCTAGCCACAATGATAGATGGGGCTTTAAATATCTTTAGTTTCTCTCCCTTTGGTTTAGCGTATCTTGAAATGAATCCCATAGATGTTCTTTCTAACGTAGAACCAGTAAGTATCTGAATGCTATCGGACGGCAATTGTGGTAAATTCGAGTAAATGAATTCTTCAGTTAGACCACTATTACCTCCGCTAAATTGAAAGAAGTTATCAAATTTACCTTCAGCTACTATTGAATCTGTTGGATACTGTCGAGAAAAATTGGATATCTTTTGAAGACTAACAAGAAGTCGATCTACACGTTGTAGCGCAAGTTCAAGGTGACCATATTGCATTAGTTGCTTATTTTGTATTTCAATGTCAGGGATTGTTATTACTTGTCGCTCCAACAACAATTTATTAAGGCTACGCTGACCCTCGGTATCACCTATCCTTAATCTATAGAATGTATTTTGGAACGAATATGAAAACCATTTTAAGTTGATTTTGTCGGTGTATATTTTTTTGGGGCGTAATCCCATACAATTGCGACCAATAGTATATTTACCTTGTCTATAAAAGAGTTTTCCGGCTCCAACTCCGTAAGTTGTGAAAGTAACGCAGGGAAGATGTTGATTAAAACTATCAATGTAGCCCAAAATGCCCTGAGCCTCAGTCTGACCAGAGTAAACGGGATATTCGCCAGGATGATTATATAGGTATTCTTCTGTTATATTTGCCTCTGGTATAAAGTCAAATAAGTTACCGATTGTATCTGTCAGCATGTATGCTATTCCTTGTTAATGGGCAAAGAATCCATTTGAGATAAGATTGCTGTAAGCTGTTCGTCAAATTGTGCTTCAGTAATCTTCTTTTCTTTATACGGTCTTAGATGATATTCAGAAAGAAGGTTGTGATAGTTAATTGTATTGATGGAGTCAATACTTACATATCCACATTTCTTACCGGTCAGACCGTCCTGGGTTTCTAACTGATTTACTACACGCTCATATTTATTGCGCTCAGTGTGGAATTTAGCATAATCAATGGGATATATTTTGGATAGACGGATAGCATCGTAAAACATAGCTTCGAGCCCAATAAGGTCATCATGGAATTTTGTTCGGTATCTTTTATCACTGTTAGCAAATCCATCATAATCTACAATAAAATGCCATATTGGAAAGTTCTGACGGTTGCCTATTTCATCCGTTTGTTTTTTCTGCATAAATAGCAAATATGTCTTTTCTTTCGTATAAGGTGCAAACTCAAATTTTGTAAGTGACAGAACAGCAAACAAGTCGCAATTGTCTAATAGTTTTAATCGGAAGTTTTCTCTTGAAGGCGCTTCTAATGCTCCGTCATTAACAACAATTGCAATTTCACCACCAGGCTTAGTTGCTTCAATCACTTTTTCGACAAATAGTAGCTCGCCTCTTTTTTCATTGGTGAACTTGAATTGTCTAATATCAGCAGAGCCCTTATAAGGTCCCATGGGTGGATTGGTTAAAACATAGTCAAAACGCTCAGGTTCCCAACCAACATTCTGATTCCACCCATCTAAAGAATCATTTGTATCATATATATGAGTGTGACCATCCCCTACTAAAAACATATTGAGTTTGGTTCTAGCGACAGAAGTATGGTCATTGTCATAACCCCAGAAAGTATTGGCCGAAAGATTATTTTTGACCTTGGAATTCAGTTTGCCGTTAATAGTGTAATTGTTTATAAGAGTACGAAAAGCTTCGGTAAGAAATCCTCCAGAACCGCAAGCGGGGTCGCATATCGTAATGTCTCGTCCAGTGATTTCATTTCTTAAAAGGAATCTAGCTGCCATACCAGTAATGTGCCTTCGTGTATAGAATTCGCCGAACTCCTTTTTCTTTTCTTGTGAGGCAAATTCCTCATAAACGGAACCAAAAACGTCAAAATTGCATCCGTGGAATTGGAAACCTGATATCTCTTTGTATATCTGTTTGTAATGCTCATCATTAAGCTTGATGGAAAAGTTGACCAAATCCTTAAAATCATAATAGGGAGAGGTCTTATCCTTAAAAATATGGTCTACTGCAATCTTAAAATCACCGACGTAGTCTTGTTTCTCTTTACCGTAATCGTTCCATGTTTTAACTTTCAACGGTAAAGTTCTATGTTCGGATTCTTTTTCACCAATATATTTTAAGACAACGAAACTTATGGTTGGGTTAATACGTTCATCACCTTTCTTCAGACCACATGAACGGTATATATCTGCCAATTTCTTTAAAGTAGCTCTGAATCTTGTTTCCGAGAATGGAGCAGTCGCTTTGCTTGCCTTATAAATTACGTGGTGGTTTTCTGGATTAACTTGAGTTTGAATTAATTCGAGTATCAATAAGGGGTGAAGTTTAGATAAAGGTTTACCATCTAAAAATATTTCATCATCGTCATAAGCACTATAGAAACGAAAGTCCGCAACACAATCAGTTACTATGTAATAGGTTAACGAGTGTTTTGTAGCTTTTTCTTTGCCTTGTCGCATGGCATCGCGCCATTCCATATCGCCAATTTCGCATTTTCGATGTTTCGCCTCAATTAGAGCAACGATATTTTTTTCAAAATCCTTATCTGATTGGAGCACTCTGGAAATCCAAACGTCACCACGTAATCTACCGGACTGTTCAGTAGTAGTATCTATCTTACATTGGTTTGTTTGTATTTTTATTTCGTTTAAATAGGGTAAAAGATATTGAACAATGTCATTGGTCTCCTCTTTTTTACTAGGTGACATTATACCCTCCTACGGAACTTGTAAGGTTTATCCCAATGTATATATATACTTGCAGTAAATATCTGTCAATAACCAAATTAAGAAAGGAAGCCAGCCCCCGAATTAAACCTTGAGAGCGAAAGCGAACAAGGAAGCAAGTTCCGAAGGGGCGCACCAGCAATGCCACGTCTAGAACGGCGATTGCTGGAACAAAATGTTGGCGCTAATTTGGCACTAATGTTATTATAAACTAGGCCATGACCGATAAGTATGACGTAGAAGTTAAGTTACTTGCCGTCACCCCTAATGCCGAAAAATTGATAGAGACAGCAGGTAGGCTGTGCTGGGACACACAGGATAAAACAGGCACGGTGCCCGACCGAATTCAGAAGTGGCTGGAGGTCGGGCATGAGTCAATGATTGAACATGCCTGCGCTACTTTCTACATTCGTGCCAGCCGCGTCCTGACCCACGAGCTTGTCAGGCATAGATTGGCAAGTTACAGCCAGAGAAGCCAGCGATATGTGAAAGAAACCGAGCCGAGATATAGTGAGCCGCCTCCAATTAAAGACAACGAATCTGCCCATAAGCAATTCGAGGAGGTAATGACGACCTGCTGGCAAGCCTATGGTGACTTATTGGCCAAGGGGATAAAAGCTGAGATTGCTCGCTACGTCCTTCCCAACGCCTGTGAGACCCAGATAATCTGCACCTGGAATTTCCGCGAAATTCGCCATATCATCAAGCTGCGCACATCCAAGCGAGCGCTTCCTGAGTTTAGAGCTGTCGCTGAAGAAATACGGAGGATAGCAAAGGAAATAGCTCCTCAAGTATTTGCGGATTTGTAGGTGGCGGGCCTCAGTGTATAATAGCCACTATTCCTACCTAGCTCTTACAAGAAGCTCATCCATACACATAGAAAAGTACCGGGCCTTCTTGGTCAACTCTCTAGCGCTTTGTTACCGTAGTAACGATCTCCTCGAGCAAAAACCACAGGTATTTTCGGCTAAACCAGATGTTGTGGTACAATAAATTCGTTATCCACTTATGACCCAAACTTGGTAGGGTAAATCATTTACAGGAGGTTTCAAAATGTCTGGTGGTTATTTAGGCAGAATTCTGTTTGTTGACCTATCGACGGGCAAGATACGGGAAGAAAACCCGGACGAAAGCCTATACCGTGATTTCTTCGGGGGTTATGGTATAGGAGCGAGGATAATATTCAGCCGTCAGAAAGCAAAAGCAGACCCGCTCGGCTCCGAAGCCATGCTTGGTTTTGTTGCCGGGCCTCTTACCGGTACCCGGTCTCTGTTTGCCTCCAGATACGTCGTGGTTGGGAAATCACCGCTCACCGGCACCTGGGGCGATGCTAACTCAGGCGGTGATTTCGGTCCGTATTTAAAATTTTCGGGCTATGATGCCGTTTTCTTCAGCGGTATATCTCCAGAACCCGTTTACCTGTTCCTGGATAATGGCAGAGCTGAGTTGAGGAAAGCCGGACATCTTTGGGGCAAGGACACGGCGGAGATAGAAGATATGCTTGAAGCCGAACTGGGTAAGGGTATTAAGATTGCCTGTATCGGTCCGGCCGGGGAAAGCGGGTCTCTGCTTGCTGCCATCATCAACAATAAGGGGCGAGCCGCTGCTCGCTCCGGTCTGGGTGCGGTGATGGGGTCAAAGAAGCTCAAGGCGTTGGTGGTAAAGGGTCAACAGAAGGTCCCCGTGGCTGATGAGGATGGGTTGAAGGCTGCCAGACAAAGCTACATGGGGCAGCTCGGTGGCAATGTGGAGTCGTTCAAAAAGTTCGGCACCTCCGGTGGCATGACAACCCTGGTCAACATCGGTGACGCTCCAGTAAAGAACTGGGGTGGCACTGCCATTGACTTCCCCACCGCCGCTGCGATCAGCGACCAAAGTGTGATCAACCTCCAGAAGCGGAAGTATAGCTGCTTGGGATGCCCTGTTGCCTGTGGTGGCTTGATGAAAGCCGGCAGCGAATACAGCTATCCTGAAGGCGCTCACAAGCCGGAATACGAAACTTTAGCTTCTTTCGGCTCTATGTGCCTTAATGACAATATGGAGTCCATAGTAATGTTGAACGAAATCTGTAATCGCTATGGTCTCGATACCATCTCCGCCGGCTCCACCATGGCTTTCGCCATTGAAAACTTCGAAAACGGCATCATCACCACCAAAGATACTGATGGCATCGAGCTACGCTGGGGGAACCACAAGGCGATAGTAGCTATGACGGAAAAGATGGCAAAAAGGGAAGGCTTCGGTGCTGTTTTGGCCGACGGGGTTAAAAAGGCTGCGGAGAGCATAGGTAGAGGTGCTGAAGCCTTTGCTGTTCATATCCACGGCCAGGAAGTCCCCATGCATGACCCGAAGCGCTTTGCGCATTATGCCATTGCCTATTTTGACTCCACACCTGCTCGCCATACACAAGGGAGCTATGGCTTTAGACCACTAAGCGGGCTGGAATACCCGGCATATGACCGCAACTCAATGGCCGGTCGTGGCGTGGCGAGCAAGATGGGCAGCGACCTTTTCCATGCTATAAGCTGCCTTGGCCTATGTATGTTCGGGGTCGGCTTTATGCCGGCCAGCGCTATAACCGACTTCCTCAATTTAACCACCGGATGGAATTTCACCATTGAAGATGTCTTGAAGACCGGAGAGCGTGTGGCCAACATCAGGCAGGCTTTCAACAGCCGTGAAGAGATAAGCATCAGCGATTACAAGGTGCCCGGGAGAGTCTCGGGCAACCCGCCGCCCCAGGCTGGTCCCACTGCCGGCAGGAGCGCTGAAGTTGAGACCATGCGTCGCGACTATCTGGAAGCTAGAGACTGGGACACGACCACCGGCAAGCCGAGCCGTGAGAAGCTGCTTGAACTTGGGCTCGATGATGTCGCGAAAGCCCTGTGGAGTTAGTAGATAGCAGCTATCAAACTGATTTACCGCGCTAAGCGGATGGATAATCAGCCACCCCGATGTAACCGGGGAAATTAGTAAGAAAAAACCAGAGCCGGGGATGAAAGCGGAAGATTGGCTTGACGCTAACCTTAGCCCTCTGTTAGGATACATAGCGGTATGATCCCGCGGAACGCAATGGGTGAATCTCCAGAGGCTGCAATTTAGCCGGGATGGGCTATCATAATTAAAATATCATAATAAAATAAAGGAGGTCAGCATGGCAGTTGTCGATGTTCAGAAAGAGGGCAAAATTGTCATCATTACCATTAACCGCCCGGAAGCCAGGAATGCAATTAACAGCGAGGTGCGGCAGGGTTTGAATCAGGTTTTTGTTGATTTCCGCGACGACCCTGATCTCTGGGTGGCCATTCTAACCGGTGCCGGCGATAAGGCCTTTTCGGCTGGCGCTGACATTAAGGAGTTTCGTCCAGGCCCGTCGGCTTCCACCGCGGGTCAAGCTCTGCGCCCCGACCAGATCTGGAAGCCTGTTATTGTGGCGATTAATGGCTATGCTCTCGGTGCAGGCCTGGAGATAGCTATGGAATGCGATATCAGATTGGCGGCTGAGCATGCCCGCCTGGGTCAGCCGGAAATAAACATCGGCTTCATGCCCGGCGCTGGTGGCACACAGCGACTGCCCCGCTTTGTACCACGTGCCATGGCGGCCCAGATACTCTTGCTGGGTGAACCAATTGATGCCCAAGAAGCGTATCGCATCGGCTTGGTAAATAAGGTCGTGCCACTGGCTGAACTCTTGCCTACTGCCAAGCAGTGGGCGGAGACAATCTGCCGCAAGGGACCCGTGGGAGTGCGGGCCAGTAAAGAAGCCATGATTCGGGGCTACGACCTCTCTCTGAATGAAGGCCTCACATTAGAGCGTGAACTAGCTAGGGGTGTCAGAACGAGCGAAGATTTTGCCGAGGGTACGCGGGCTTTCGTGGAGAAGAGACCACCGCAATACAAAGGTAAGTAACATTTGAGATATATTGTCCAGAGTATTTTGTGCAAAAAAGTGCAAGTCGTAACGTTAATTACGTAGCCAATAAAAGGCACGGAATCTAAATTCTTGAAAGGGGGTAGCAAAACATGCTTGCAGTTCTACTAGCCGATGGTAAACTGAGCGTCACGGAAGTGCCCAAACCTTCGCCAAAGTACGAAGAGGCTCTGATCAAACTTACCACCTCAGGTGTATGCCATTCAGATGTGCATCTGGTCAAGGGAGAATGGGGGTTCCGACGCGCAACTCCGATTCCCATAGGTCATGAAGGTATAGGAGTAGTCGAGGAAGTAGGACCAGGAGCCGAAAAACTTGTGCAAAAAGGAGACAGAGTCATAATGGGCCTTGGTGGCATAGGTGGAGGATACTGGTGCGGTGCCTGTGAGTACTGCCTCAGCGGCAGACCAAGGCTATGCCGACAGGCAAGACCCCTTTCTGGTACCTATGCCGAATATATTTCCGTCTGGGTGAAAGCGCTGGTGAAACTGCCTGACCAGATAAGTGATAACGAGGTGTCGCTGGCATGTGGAGGGCTAACGGCTTACAGCGCCATCAAAAAGCTCATCAAGTTCAACGTGCCGCCAAACAAGTGGATAGCTATCATTGGTGCTGCCGGCGGGCTGGGACATTACGCTGTACAGATAGCCAAGGCATTTGGCTACAAAGTTGTAGGCGTGGATATAGGCAACGAAAGACTGGAATTTGTGAAAACCCTGGGGGCTGATTATGCCGTGGATGCAAATGAAGCGCCTCAATTCGTCAGGGAGAAACTGGGCGCCGTTCAAGCAAGCATTGTATTCACCCCAAAAATAGCCGGCTTCGAGCTCGGAATGGGGCTGCTCAAGCGCGGAGGGATATTCATCGGCGTAGGCCTGCCCCCCATTAGCGAAGGCCCTATATCCGTAATGCCGCTCGACATGCTGGGTAGAGATTTGCTCATAATGTTATCCGCAGTGGGCACAGTGCAGGAGATGAGAGAGCTGGTTCAGCTAGCTGCCGATGGTAAGGTCAAGACCCACATTAGCAAGATCGCCAGCCTCTCCGAAGCAGCTCAAGTGCTCGAAGAGCTGGACCAGGGAAGATATACCGGCAGAGCTATATTGAAGATATAAAGGGCACTGATTAACCGCCAACCGAATAAACCAAAAATGCTTTAAGCTAAAAACTTAAGGCTTGCTTGCGCAGACTTCTTTTAAATCTAATGCAACCTTTCCATTAAAACACTGAAGACTCTTTCTAATTCAATTATTTATTTTGTTGAGTAGCCAAGCCATATTTTTACCGAAGTTCCAAGCAGTTTTCATGCCCTCTTCATCATGAGATACTTCGCCCTTATCTCTTCCAAAAGCCATATTCCAATAAGTGCTACCCGGTACAATAATATTATGGTACTGGAACCATAAGGTAAGTTCAGCTACGGTGAAATTTTGGCCTGCTCGTCGTGCTACTACCAGCGGCCCACCTACCTTCCTTTCAAACGGGCGACCATTATATATCGCCATATAGCCTGCACGTTCCATTAAGGCTCGAATTAAAGAGGTTGCCGCACTAAAATATACCGGTGAAGCCAGAATAATGCCATGAGCAGCTTTCATCTTCTCATAAATTGGGGGTAAATCGTCTTGTATGGAGCATTCTTCTTTAGTTGAACAATCTTTACAATGGTTGCATGGCTTGATGTCCAGACCTGCTAAGGAAATTAGCTCGGTAGCTATGCCTTCTTCAGCGATAGCCTTCAGACAGTGGGATGTCAAGGTCTCCGTGTTGCCATTTCTCCGCGGACTCCCAACGATTGCTACTACTTTCATATTCTTACCTCCGAACAACATCTTGTTGCCAGAATGTTAATGGATTTTATAGATGATTTCCAGAGTTTATTAATACTGAATCTAGCATCTAAATAATGGGTGCGCAGTCGCCTGAGACTAACTTCAGTACTTCGGTAAGCGATGAGATTACCGACCCATTCCACTGCTTTGCCTCCGAATCAACCCGATGTACATCAGCGCCATCCTCACAAGGGTCGCAGATTAGAACCGGATGCATACCGGCCTGAGCAGCACCCGTGAGTTCATGCTCGTCTCCGTCTCCAATGTAGAGGCAGTCTTCCGGTTTCAATGCTAATTGCTTCGCTATCAGTTGGTAGATGCGTGGGTCAGGTTTCTGCATACCTACTAGAGAAGAAAACAATGCAACATCAATCATTTGAGCAAAGGGCATGTTCTTCAGGATATTTGGAATTGAAGCAGAGCAGTTGCTGATAAGTCCGATCTTGTAGCCATGTGATTTCAGATAAGATAGCACTTCTGTGGCATCTGCGCGTGGCTTGATTGAACGTGCCGTGTAGTCAAGATTGATCTGCGACGCGAGGGTAACCTTAGTATCTTCCGGGTGTACTCTAAGCTGTTGGCAAATATATTCAATATTGGATTCAAGGCTTTGGAAAACCCCTAGGCTTCTTTCATTGAACGTACCGAACCACAGGCGTACAAAATCATCTGAAGGTACTGAGACTATTGAAGCCATTTGCTTTAGTAAGCCTGTGTGTTCTCGCATAGAGAGTTTATTAATTAACGTCCCGAATAGGTCGAAGATAACGGCTTCATATTTCATTTTCTGTCACCTTCGCCAATGTCAGACCTTCATTTACACGGGGATAAACCACCCCCTGTAACCCCAACAAAGACGTTCTAATATATAGCCGGGATTTACTCTTTGCTTTTGAGAAGAGGGTTGGTCCACGCTTTCTTACCGAAGGCGTCCTCAATTTCCAAACGTGCGAAAGGCCAGTCATCAGGTATCCTGAAATGGGCCTTTGTCACGTTCCTTTCGTCGACCTCGGCTTTCCATTTCCCCTTCATAGCGGTTCCGACCAGGCGCGCATGCACTATGGGTGAAGTTTCGGCTACTACCCGATTTCCCTCTTCTATGTATATCGATTTGAAATCCGGCCCGCGCGAACTGTAAAAATTGCCCTTACGGATTGAGGTCATTATGGCTTCACGTGAGAGTTCCGGGGCATTGACCATTATCCACCCTCCCACCTGTGGCGGATAACCCTCAAAGAAGTGATTATCGTCCGTAGCCAGTCCTAGCATATCAGGCTGTTGCTCGAGTGCACAGTCCCAGTGAAAAGCTCCGTTTCCCTTGCCAATGGGTATCTCGCAGGAGTGGTTATATACCTCCACAGCGTGAAAGCCGTGACGCAAGCCATCTGCCACCGTATTACCTGATTGATGCGGGTGGGCCCAGATCAGGAAACTCCCTTGTGACCTGGCCTTTTCTAAAGCCTTCATCAAAGGCATATCTTTTAAAATACCATCAACACCACCAATGCAAACCACATGATAAAATGAACCCTGATCGTCCTTTCCATCCAGCTCTATTCCATCTAAAATCATGAGGGGTAACTGCTCGCCTAACTCGGCCCCGATAAACGGAACCCTATGGTCGGTAATAGAAATGAAATCGTAGCCGCGCTCTGCGTAGTAGCGGGCTGCCTCGGCCAAATTCAGGCGACCGTCCGAACGACTCGTATGCATGTGGACATTGCCTTTGAACCACTTACCTGAACAATCATACCGGAAACGCTCTTCCATGGACATGGATGTACTCATAATTAACCCTCCCCAATTTGTGTCTATAGAGGATTCTATTTTACCACGAGACTCATCTTTAGGTGAATTTTCCAAATTTAGGGTTATTGCCCACTAAAACTTGACCTCTGCTTTACTTTAGTGATATACACTAAACCTTGTCAGGTGCTAACACAATCCCCAAAGGCATAAAATTTTCATGGTGCAAAATTCCCACACGATAAGAAACAGGTTTAAAGGGAGGTTACAATGCGGCTGAAGGATAAAGTGGCAATAGTGGTCGGAGCAGGTTCCATAAGACCGGGAATCGGCAACGGGAAGGCAACTGCAATTCTCTTCGCCAAGGAAGGAGCAAAGGTGGCATGCGTTGATCTTCGCCTGGAGGCTGCTGAGGAGACGGTTGAGACTATAAAGCGCCAGGGTGGGCAAGCAATAGCGATGTCGGCTGATGCCACAAAGGATACAGGCGCTAAGAAAATAGTAGAAGAGGTAATCTCCAACTTCGGCAAAATAGACATATTATTTAATAATGTAGGGGTAGGTCTGGGAGATCGTGGACTCAAGATAACAGAGAAAGACTGGGACATGGTCATGAACACTAATCTTAAGAGCATAATGGCTGTTTGCAAATACGTGGTTCCAGAGATGATTAAGGGTGGTGGTGGAGCAATAGTGAACAATGCATCGATGGCTGCTTTTTACGGGCACTATAATTACCCATATGCAGCGTCAAAAGCTGGCGTTGTTGCCCTTACAAGGTCCCTTGCTGTGGGGCTGGCCAAATATAACATCAGAGTGAATTGCGTGGCGCCCGGCTTGATTGCAACTCCCATGGTCGAGCCTCTTATGGGACAGAGACGAGACAGTACTGTCGAGCAACGGGTTCCCTTGAAGCGACATGGCAAGGCGGAAGAAGTGGCTTACGCCGTCCTGTTTTTGGCATCTAATGAAGCCTCTTATATTACAGGGCAAACCATTTGTGTTGACGGTGGGATGTCGGCGATGTAGAAAATTTCGGATTCGGAGGCAAAAGTGGCTCGAGTTAGTTTCGTAGAGAAAGAACAAGCGCATCCATTTATCAGAGAAGTTTACCAAAGACAAGAGGAGCAGAATGCTCAGGTATTAAACTTGTTAAAGGTTATGGCGCATTGCCCCTGGATAGGCCGCAACTTCATGCGGTTGGGCAACTCTATTTTAAAAGGAGAAGAATTGCCAGCCAGATTAAGGGAATTAGCCATCCTTTGCGTAGGCAAACTTCTACAAGCTGAATATGAATTCACACACCATATCCCTTTAGCCCTACAAGCTGGAGTTAAAAAGGAACAAATTGACCAACTATCGAATTGGACCTCCACAAGAGTGTTCAATAGGGAGGAGCAAGCGGTATTGCGCTATGCTGAAGAGCTTACTAAAAATGTCAGAGTAAGTGATGCCGCATTTGAAGAATTACGGAATCTCTTCAGTGAGTGCTCTATTGTTGAACTGACTGCAGTCATCGGCTACTACAACATGGCATGCCGAATCCTCGTAAGTCTGCAGATTGAGCTTGAAAATGAATAAAAATCGCTCGCGATACCACTAGGGCGAGATTTTATTCTTTTTTTCTGGTGGTGGGGAAGGGGGGACTCGAACCCCCACGCCTTTCAGCACATGATCCTAAGTCATGCTCGTCTGCCAATTCCGACACTTCCCCGATAGGAAATTATCTAATACAATAGCATTTTATAGGACTCGCCTCAAACCCTCACCCACCTGAATTCCCGAGATACCATACCAATTAGGCCTACTACAAATCAGGTATTATGTCCCCAGAATAAACGACAGTTGACAGTTACAGTGCTGTAGGCGGGCAGAAAAATTTCTGCGCCCATGCTACAATCATTTATCTCAGCAAATGGCTATAATGTAAAAAAATCTTGGCAAAGCCAAACTGTTACAACTTGATTTCAGGGAGGGACTAAATATGGCTAAGCTGGCACCGTCAGTCCATTACACTACACGCTACTACATGCCACTAGAGAAAAGAACAAAGATACCTGCTTATATTCATACCGAAAGGTGCTGGCCTGAAGTAGATAAGATTTCGCCTTGTGAAGCAGCTTGCCCGCTGCGTATGGATGTTCCCAACTATGTAATGGCCATCTCTCAAGGCAATATCAAACAAGCGTTATCTATTATCAGGGAGAGCAATCCGTTGCCATCCGCTTGCGGACGTGTATGCCACCATCCTTGCGAAGAAAAGTGCAACAGGAAGGTAGTTGACAGTGCAGTTGCTATCAGGTCGCTGAAGCGGTATGCCGCAGACTGGGGGAATGGTGAAAAGCCATCACCAATACCGAGAACGAGAGAAGAAAGAGTGGCGATAATAGGTTCGGGACCAGCAGGCTTAACAGCGGCACACGACTTAGTTAAGAAGGGATATGGTGCAACCGTCTTTGAAGCTTTACCCATACCCGGCGGAATACTCTCTTCAGCAATGCCTGCCTTTATCTTACCACCAGAGGCTGTCCAGGCTGATATTAATTACATTATAGGCCTTGGTGTTCGGATACATACTGATGTCCGTGTTGGGAAAGATTTAAGCTTTACCGACCTGTGGCAACAAGGATATAAAGCTATACTGATTGCCATCGGTTCCCAGAAAAGCGCTGGTCTAGGAATAACAGGTTCTGATTTACCAGGAATATTCTCTGCCCTACCCTTTTTAAAGGAAGCGAAACTGGGGCACTTTCCCTCACTTGGAGGTAAGGTTTGGGTAATAGGTGGGGGTAATGCAGCCATTGATGTTGCCCGAACAGTGCTAAGACTAGGAGTTGAAGAGGTGCATATTGGCTATCGTCGTACCCGTGCTGATATGCCAGCTTTTAAAGAGGAAGTTGAGTCGGCGGAGGAAGAAGGTGTACGAATACACACATCTTTAGACCCTCAACAGTTTATATCAAAGGATGGCTCTAGGGTGGGTGCAATAAAATTTAAACGAGTAGTATCTAGCTACATAGATAGTGAGGGCAGGCGTATTTTGACGCTGATGGAAGGCCCCGGTAGTGATTACACAGTGAATGCCGATGCTATAATTGTAGCTACAGGGGAAACTCCTGACCTGAGCGGTATGCTCGGTGAGTCATTGAATATAAGCAAAACAGGAGGTTTAGTGGTCAATGAGCATACCCTCCAGACAAATGTCCCTGGTATTTTTGCTGCGGGCGATATCTCGGCTACCGGTGGCACTGTGACTGAGTCTATGGCTGCCGGCCGAAGAGCTGCCACCTCTATTGACCAATATCTCAGCGGGATGCCCATAGCCACGCCCAAAGATTCCCAAGAAATTATCACCATTGAGCCGGAACAAATTCCTGCTTACTTCACTCGTAAAGAGCGCTGGGACATGCCAAAATTGCCTGGTAAACAGGCCATAAAAACGTTTAATGACGTTAATTTGGGCTATGCACAATGGCAGGCAGTGGAAGAAGCCAGTCGCTGCCTGAATTGCCGGATGTGTGCTAACTGCATTTTTGAACGGCGTCAAATATGCTTCGATACGGCTAGTCGATTATTGTAGTTCGCGGGGCAAAAAATGTAATATCCGAGATGTTTTAGTTGAGCACTACGATTTAGGAGGTGAAAATGTGCTGGTTATGCGATGAATTTGGTGACCCACAGTATGGTAACGGAATCTGGTACTTAAATCCCAAAAATTATGCCAGAAATATGTACAAGCTCAGGTTACCTGGTGAAGGTCTCAAGGGGGCCGAGGCAGGTCTAGAGACAGGAGCGCGGGCTGGACCGACTACAGAAGACCTCATACAAGCTATGGAGAAGGGTGATCAGGCAGGTTATATCAAAATACAGGGGGAATTGATTACACGCGAGCAAGGGAGCCAGGTTATTCCATTGGAGGATGCCGACAGAGTGCTGGAACTCTGTTCTCCCATAGGGCTGATAGCTTGCATTTGCCGAAAGGGTGTGCGGGCAATAGATGAGAGAAACGAACTGGAGTATACCTGCATGGGTATGGGGCCAGGTATGCTCAAGTGGGAGCGGTGGCCTGAAAGATACAAAGGCGGTGTTAAGTTCGTCAACATAGATGAAGCCAAGGAATGGAACCATGAGATGGACCGGAGAGGATTTGTCCACATCTTAATGCTCTTTGGCGCCCCATTTATCGGCGGTTTCTGCCAGTGTGATTACCCGGATTGCATCGCCTTGAGAGGTGCTATTGATTTTGGTATCGGTCCCCTGAAGAGCCACTACATTGCCGAGGTCGACTATGATGCCTGTAATAGTTGCGGAATCTGTGCCGAGCGGTGTCAGTGGGGCGCGCTAAAATTTGAAGTTACCACAGGCAAGGCCAATATCGACCCGTTTAAGTGCTTTGGCTGCGGTCTTTGTGAGACAGGTTGCCCTCGAGGCGCCATCAAATTACTTCCCAGAAAGAGCGTGCCGGCTCTAGCCGAGGTGTGGCGATGACTATGATAAAACTACCTGACGTTATTTGGGGAAGACCGTTCCCCAAAATCACCATCGACCAGAAGAAGTGCACGGTCCCCTTTCTGTGCAAGAAATGCTTGCAGATTTGCCCTACGGCTGTATTCCACGTAGCCCGTGTCATGAGTAGGGAAGAGAGATTAAAGGAAATAGATCCCCGGGTTGATGGGAACTATGTGCTCTTTGCTTCACGTAGAGACAAGTGTACAGTCTGCAACAAGTGCATTGAAGTTTGCCCCGTAGACGCTATAAAAATAGAGGTGCCTACTGCGGAACATGCAAAGCCGGAAGTTAAAGGGAAACAGTGGGATGCCTAGGAGGTGAATAATGGCGAACGACCCTTTTAAAGAGCTTAGAGAAGCACCGTACGACTTATTTATAGCCCCTAAGCCTTATTCCTTTGATCTGAATGAGGACATGATTAAGCTCATTCGCGAGGAATTTGGTGCTGAAGGTATAGTCTCCAAATTCGCCGATGCTGTTAAAGAGAAGGCGCCGGGTGAAGCGGAAAGGATAGGCAAGGAGATATTCGAGGACTACGGCGAAAAGTGGATGAAAAGGACAATACAGCTAGGTGAGGAGTATCCGGATAGAACCATTGAAGTAGTCAAAGAGACTGTCGACCGCAACGGCCACCAGCTTTTGTTTTTCCCGTATGTCCCCCAAAGATTAATAGAGACAGCCTACTTAAGCACCCAGCAGTTTCTCAAGATGCCCATTACATTGAATAATGCCAACGAATTAGCTTATCGGCTGCCCCAATGCCAATTATTCAATACAATAAAAGAAAAATGTGGTGACAAGATAGCTAACCTTATGACCTGCCAGAGTGCTTGCCTTAAGGCCTTGGAGACCCTGCGCAAAGACCTGGAGCTGAGCGTAGTTATTACTATGGTAGCTTCCACCGCCAAGGATGGCTATTGCGAATTTTCAATGAGGAAACTGTAAATCTTTCAGGCTCTCGGGATGGTGGAGTGAAACTGGAGAAGAAAGTAGCTCTTGTCACTGGTGCAGGGAGAGGGATTGGGAAGGCAATTGCTCTCAGGTTTTCCGAAGAGAGTGCCAGGGTGGTGGTTAATGACATTGACTTGTCCTACGCTGAAAGCGTTGCCGGAAAGCTCAAGGAGATGGGACATGAGGCTTTGGCCATCAAGGCTGATGTATCTAAGCTGGAAGAGGTGGAGCGAATGTTCGAGCGCGCAGTGCAGCAATTCAGCCGAGTTGATATTCTGGTCAACAATGCCGGGATAAGGAGGGACACTCCGTTCCACAAGATATCACAAAAGAAGTGGGATTCTGTTATTGCTGTCCATCTAAAGGGTAGCTTCAACTGTGCTCAGGTTGCCCAAAAATACATGGTCAAGCAGGGCTACGGCAAGATTGTTAATCTATCTTCACCCGTTCCCAGCAGCTTAGGAGAGCACAGCCAGACAAGCTACGCATCAGCCTGTGCTGCCATACAGGGATTCACCACTGCTCTAGCCCTGGAACTGGGCCGCTACAATATCAATGTTAATTGTGTTGCCCCCGATTTTATAGATACTGAAATGACCAGAACCATGGCAAGAAAAGAAGGTATGTACCTGGATGATTTCAAGCGCTTCGCCGCCGCCCAGATACCCCTCAGGAGAATAGGCACACCTGAAGATGTGGCTAATGTTGTTCTCTTCCTGGTTTGCGACGAATCAAGCTTCATCTCGGGACAGGTGATATATGTCAGAGGTGGTCCCTGAATCTACACCAATGGAGCACGTTTACTAATGCACTTTATGCCCGATACTGAAGATGCTGACTCGACTGCTGAAAAGTTCTGGCCGGAAGGCTATAAACAAGTAATAAGACAGGATTTCCGTCAGGCAGTTGCTGCCAGATTCAATGCGGGAAAGAAACTACGGCATGTCTACCAACAACAGTATTCGGAGAAATTCACCGGCCTTGATGAATTTGTCAGCAAAATAGCCGACATGATAGCAATTGGAGCTGAAAACGGTACTGATGACGCCTTTGATGAAATGATGGATGCCTTCTTAGTCGAAGACCCCTTACCCGAAGGGCGCAGGTATGCTTACTATTTTGAACCTCAATCGTTTTCCAGAAATATCAAGAATAACCTCGCTCAGATTGTCATTGACGAATATAGCCAGGACAATGTCTACCAGCATGCTTACGAGTCATATTACCAGACGAAGTTACCCAGTTTTGATGAATTTATTGTGCAAGTGGCTCAGACAGCAGTGACCGGGGCTATGAATGGTGCCGACGATATGCTGGAGGCGATATACAGGTCCCTTATAGCCTCCCGCCCTTTGCCCCCGGCTCGCAGATACCCCAGGCGTTTAAAATTGTGGGTACCCATTTAAGAAGATGCAGCGTGCAATACCGCTTGCTGAAAGTAGATAAGGTTTCAGAAAGGAGAAACGAATGCAGAAAATAGCAGTGTGTGGCAAGGGTGGTAGCGGAAAGAGCGTTCTGGTCAGACTGCTAGCTGATGGATTACGAAATAGAGGACGCCGCGTACTCGTGGTTGACTCGGACGAATCGAATACCGGGCTTGAACGCATGCTCGGGTTCGACAGGCGATGCCGGCCATTGATAGATTTACTGGGGGGTAAACAGAAGCTGGAACAGGAGATAATTGACAGGGTAAAGGCGGGAGAAACCGAAGAGACTGTGCAACTGGTCAAGGAGGAGATGCCGGTAGCCAACATCCCGCAGGAGTATATACTTCAGAAGGATGGCATCAAGCTGGTAATCGTGGGGAAGATACTTATGGCGCTGGAGGGATGCGCTTGCCCTATGGGCATAGTGAGTCGTTCTTTCCTGAAGAAACTCCGCCTTGAACCAGATGAGGTAGCCGTCGTTGACCTGGAAGCAGGAGTAGAGCATTTCGGCAGAGGTGTAGAAACTAGCGTAGATTGCGTATTAGTTGTAGTTGAGCCCTCTGTTGACTCTCTGGAGGTTGCCAAAAAGATAAAAGAACTGGCTAATCAAATTCAGATAGCTGACGTCTGGGCTATCCTTAACAAGATTACCTCGGAGGAGATTGCCGACAGGCTTACAGCCCACCTGAATAAAGAGGGTATAAGCGTAATCAGCTCCATCCGCCACAGCCCGGAGATTTTCGAATCTTGCCTGGAAGGACGCCCACTACAAGAGCACGGAGTGGCCGCAGATGTTAACAAGATATTGGATTTTTTGTTCCCCTAGTTTTTTGCAAAAACAATTCCCTTTCTGTTAAAGTAGTACCCTCATGCTCATTGGCTTACTCTCCGATACTCACATACGTGTTCCTGGCACTCGGAGTAACCTCGGACAGTTGTGGGGAGATACACTCCCACTACAAATAAGTGAGGCCTTTAGGGGAGTCGATTTGATTCTACACGCCGGGGATATTTACACCCTGCCAGTACTGGAGGAACTACAAAAGGTGGCACCGGTACTAGCTGCAGAGGGTGATGACGATCCCTTTGAGATAATGAACGACAATCGAGTAAAGTTAAAACACATCCTCAATATGGAGGGAATTACAATCGGGCTGGCCCATCAGTTTGAGGCCTGGGATCTGGGTAAGCAAGAAAAACTGCCCGATGTCATTGTATTCGGCCATCTACATAAGCCTTCACTGGAAAGACGCAACGGTGTTCTCTGGGTAAACCCAGGCAGCCCCACTTTCCCTAACTATCGCTACGAACTGGGGACAGTAGCTCTGTTGACAGTTAACGACGGTAAAGCTGAAGCGCAAATCATCAAGCTTCAAGGGGCGCTAGGCGGTGCAGCCGGCTCCAAGATACTACGTTAAATTCCAGGGACACCATACTATTAGGTCTCCTACGAATCAGGTATTATGCCGGCAGAATCGATTCCCTCTTACCAGGCATCAACAAAATCATGACCTGCTCTCTCGGTGCCTTCAGCGGGAGCGGCTTTCAAGCCTTCCACAATCCATCTGCGTGTATCCGCCGGGTCAATAACCGCGTCGATTTCGAGGTAAGAGGCCATATTGATGGCTTTCCCTCTCTCATATAACGAGGCAAGCAGTTTCTCGTAGAGCGCTTCCCGTTCCTGCGGGTCTTTCACTGCCTCAAGTTCTTTCCTGAAACCGGCCTTGACTGCGCCCTCCAGTCCCATCCCGCCAAATTCTCCGGTTGGCCAGGCAATCGCAAAAAAGGGCTCGTGGAAGCCCCCCTTTGCCATAGCCTGCGCTCCCAGTCCGTATCCCCTACGCAGAAAAACTGTAAAGAAAGGTACCGTTAAATGCGAGCCGACCACAAACATACGGCAAACGTGGCGAACCTGAGCGCGGCGTTCAACCTCCGGCCCCACCATGAATCCCGGAGTATCGACCAGAGACACCATCGGCAGACCATGCGCATTGCACAGCTGCATGAGGCGCGCTGCCTTATCCGCGCCTTCCGCTTCAATGGCCCCGGCCTGGTGTTTGCAGTTATTGGCTATAACGCCAAAAGGCCTGCCCTCGATGCGTATAAGACCCGTAATCATCTCCGGGCCGAATTTGGGTCTTAGCTCAAGAAATGAGTCCGTATCGGCTATCGTTTTTATGATAGCCCGCACATCATAAACGTATCTTCGTTGCTCCGGAATCATGCTGCGAAGAAGGCGTTGGTCGGCAGCTTCCCATTGGGAAATCGCTCCCTGAAAATAGGAAAGATATTTCTTGGCGACTGCAACTGCTTCTGCTTCATCAGCCACAGCAATATCGACAACACCATTTTTCGTTTGTACATCCATGGGTCCGATATCCTCCGGCTTGAAAACCCCGAGTCCCCCGCCTTCGATCATCACCGGGCCGGCCATCCCGATATTCGCATTTTGGGCGGCAATAATCACATCACAACATCCAAGTAGAACAGCGTTACCGGCAAAACATCGGCCCGATACGATGCCTACGACCGGAACTTTTCCGCTCAATTTTGCAAACATGGCAAAGGTTGTTAAATGCAGATCCGCTACTCTAACGCCATCCGCATCGACATCACCCGGTCTTCCACCGCCACCCTCTGCAAAAAGAACCACAGGCAGACGCTGCTCCAGGGCTAATTTCAGCACACGGTCCTTTTTCTTGTGGCCAAAAAATCCCTGGGTGCCGGCCAGAACCGTATAATCGTAGGCTATTATCATGCAGCGGGCCTTGTCTTCTCCAAACAACGAGCCGTTGACCTTTCCGATGCCTGTAATCACCCCATCGGCCGGGGTCCTGCTTATGAGGTCCTCCATGGTTCGACGTTGGCGCTGGGCGGCGACCGCCAGGGCACCGTATTCCATAAAGTGCCCGTCGCAGAGATCTTTTATGTTTTCACGAACCATGCGCTGGCCTGTCCTTCGCCGCCGCGCCACTGCCTCGGGGCGTCGCTCGTCAAGGCCCCAGGAATGCCTCTCTATCACCTCCTTGAGATCAGCGCGCATCGGCTCCTGATCAACTTGTCTATCCCTCAACTTGGAGTTCTTTCCTGCCTCCGCTTCGTCTTTGCTCTTAGATTTCTTCATGTGTGGCGCCCTCCTCCGTGTCGTGACTATAGTTGTTGGCAAAAAGAATTATAACAAGGGCAGAGAAATTGTTCTGCCCGCCCCGCAGCAAAGCTAATCTTTCCAGAAAGCCGGTAAGAAGTCTCCCGGATGACATTCGGCATATCATCCATATGTTTTCTGAGCGGTGCCGGGATGTCCTGAATCCGTCAGGGACACCATACCAATTAGGCCTGCTACAAATCAGGTATTATGTCCCCAGAATGCTCGCGAGAAGTACGAGCGGGAATAGACATGAGAACGCGGCATAATGCTGAAACTGAACCAAAACTCGTGTTGTGTCTTCCTACTACGCAGGTAGTATAATTTGTTTGTAAGTTTTGATGGAACAATGGCATAGTATTGGTATTGACAAAGCTCTAGAGCAACTGGGTTCCACACGCTCAGGGCTTACCAAGACCGAGGCAAAGAAACGGTTAAGCCGCTACGGGTACAACGAGCTAAAAGGTAAACAGAAGACTCGCCCGATAGTCGTTTTCCTGAAGCAATTCCTTAGCCCCTTGATTTATATCCTCATGGCTGCCGTGATAATTTCCTTGATCGCCCAGCACTACATGGATGCCCTGGTTATACTGGCAGTCTTACTTTTTAATGCCGTCTTTGGTTGTATGCAGGAACTGCGAGCTGAGAAAGCTA
>Ga0315532_1000968_pt1 | contig 22550 bp, 18 predicted proteins | sample SalMarWE160370MG_FD_203082 | JGI IMG/M metagenome (GOLD analysis project Ga0315532, IMG submission 203082) | Salt marsh sediment microbial communities from the Plum Island Ecosystem LTER, Massachusetts, United States - Salt Marsh Sediment WE1603-70 ...
TTGACACCTGTGATATAATGCTTTCACTTAAAGGTGGGTCGTATATGAAAAAACGCAGGAGAGAAGACGCGATGGACCGCACAATGCGGCTTATCGGTCTATGGATAACCCTTTCCCAGAATCCTCTTCCCCGTGCCTGGACTGTGCGGGAAATCGCCGACCGTTTTAAAGTCGACAGGAGGACTATATACCGCGACCTTAATGCCCTTCAGAATGAGCTGGGCGTCCCTGTTGGAGAGGAAGGCCCAAAGCGCTTCCTCGTCGAGGGGCATCACTTGCCCCCGATCCGCTTTAGTGTTCCGGAGGCCATGACCATCTTCCTCGCTGCCAGGCTCCTGTTGAATTATTCACGAAGGTATGATCCCAATATCGCCTCGACGTTCCTCAAGCTGAACTCGGCTGTTGAACTTCCGCTGAGAGACCAGATCCAGAAGACAATGGACTGGCTGCAAAAACAGGCGCTGGACAGGCAATTTATTCGCACCATGGCGATACTGGCTGAAGCGTGGGTGAACCAGCGTACCGTCAGAATATGGTACCACGCGCTGGGCGATGAGGAGGCGACAGAACGGCGTGTCGACCCCTACTTCATCGAGCCCGCGGCGGCTGGACACTCCAGCTATGTAACTGGGTACTGTCACCGGACCAACGAGATGCGCACCTTCAAGATCGAGCGCATAACGGCAACAGAGATGACATCCGAGACCTACGACATTCCCGCCGACTTCGATGCCAACGCCTACCTGGCTTCGTCCTGGGGCATTGTTGCCGGCGGTGAAGCCGAAACCGTCAGGCTGAGGTTCAGCCCCGAGCTGGCCAGGATTATGGAAGAGACGGTATGGCATTCCTCGCAAAGATTGGAGCCGCAGCGCGACGGCTCTGTGATCGTTACTTTCACCGTTACCGATACGGTTGAGCTCTACTCCTGGATTCTGGGTTGGGGCGAGAAGGTGGAGGTCCTGGAGCCGAAGAGCATCCGCCAGGATATTATTGAAACGGCCAGAGCCATGCTGGATGTTTACGGGGAAGACTTGTGACAGCAGGTTGTCACAGGCGTGTGGTATACTTAGAAACGTAGCAGTGCAGACCAGCATGGAGGTGCGCAATGACATCTGAGAGAACCTACCGGGTGCTCCGCAGCTTCAAGGTCAATGTGGAGGAGTGCCAAGATGACGACGATGACACGGGCAAGCACTACAGGGCATGTTGTCTGGAACTCACCGGCTGCACGGTTGACGCCAGCACCAAGTCTGAAGCTCTGTGCCGGATACGGGAGGCTATAGGCGTCTGGATTGACCTGGTGCAGCGGCAACTCACCGATGAAGAGCGTTACTTTGCCGATATGATAGACATGTATCTAGGCCACACGTCCGGCCGGCCGGCGGGGACCGGCGAGAATGGAAAGACTAGAGCGAAGAAGCCGGTCGTCCAGGTGACATGGCTCGATGCAGCACACCAGGAGGATGACATAGAGGAAAAGGACATCGCCAGCCTGCAGCCGTCGAGGATGGTCAGCTTCGGTCTCCTCATGGCGGACGACGATGAGAGGGTCACCATCAGTAGCCACGTGGGCACGGACGTGTCGGAGTCGGGCGAAGCACAGATAGACTACAGGGACACGCTGGTCATCCCGCGCCAGTCGGTCGTGGGCATGGAGGTGCTGGGCGAACTGGAGGTGGGGTGAGTGGGGACTCCGAAGATATGAAGATGTCGATGTCCGCTGCAATACAGCCGAGGCAGTGGGGAAACGAGCCATGTATATTACACATTTATTGACTATACCCTTGAAATCTCCCTCTCCAACTCCTATATAACTCTGTACAACAAATGGAATACTATATAGGCGGGAAGGATGCGGAAATGAATAATGAAAAAACTAAGCAAGCTATCGAAGCTCATCTCAGTGCAGAAGAGCCCGAATGCAGGTGGTGCTTTGCTGTGGATATGCAGAGAGTCAAAGGCAAAATAATCGCGCAATATGACTTTCCAGATGCAATGGTATTGCATCTTTCATGCCCAAGATGCGGTGGTGAATTCACCCATTACGCCGAGATATGGGAAGCAGATTATCTAAGGGATATCATATTCAGACTGCATTCAGAAAGAAGAACGCTTGATGAAAAGGACTTTCGGGAGATTAATAGGCGTGTGTTCCCTGAGAACATCGATTTTTGAATGCAATGGTCAGCAACCTAGGTTCATATTTGACCTCCCTTTCATACGCGCCTTTTGGAGGGTAAGCTTGGCCGACATCTTTCATCACCACGACCTGATGTATGACTGCTGGCGAAAAGGTCTTCACGGCGGTTTCAAAGCAGTGGAGCGGCAACTGGGTATCGTCAGGCAGCTGGAGGGTGTCGATGGATTTCAGGCAGTAATACTGTGGGGGAGGTATCGTAATCACGGTGACGAGGATGCCCTGGCTTTGCTACTCCAATATAATAAAGAAGACGTGGTTAATCTTAAGACTCTGAGGGAGAGGATAGATGAATGCGGAGGGTAATATTTTAATAATGAATGTTATGCAGCTTACCGATTTAATGGTGAAACAAAATGTCTGATATTTACAAATTGCCACTTCCAAAATACCTGCGTGAACACAGGGCTGACATACTTGCAGTATTCCAGAATGCTTCTGGGTGGGGTTACGATCCTGAGAAGTGGCAGGAGGACTTCGAAAATGATAAGGTTACTAGTACCGACCTAAATATAATCGTGCAAAAATGCCCTGAGAAAATAAGCCGTTCTGATGTTCGGTATTTTGGTCTTCAGACGCAGTCTGGAGGCCACGCAGAAATAAGGAGGTTGTTTCTTGCTTGTATGATATGGGGATGGGGAAATCGAGGAAGAGGGCGAAGAAATACCGAGAATAGCTTGTCCAACCTAAGATTTAAAGGAGCGCTTCTTAAGAAAACAATGGAACGAATCAAGAATGGCGAGATTTTGGAGGCTTATAAGAGATTCGAACTACCCTATTGTAGGCCTGCCTTTTTCACTAAATTCTTCTACTTTGTTGGGTTGAGCTACGACATTAGGCCATTACCAGTTATTCTTGATACCAATGTCGCAAAGTTCTTGGAATTCTTAGACAGACAAGAAGGATATGACCTATTTAAATTACTCGTGAAGGTGAATAGAGACAAGAAACGTCAAATATCTAGTATTAGGTCTTATCCCGAAGGGTATATTCGGTATATCTACTGCATGGACGATTGGGCAAAGGAGCTCGGTTGCCGTGCGGACAATATTGAGTACTATATGTTCAAAGAAGGGAAGAAACTAGCGAGGAGCATGAAAGTGCAAACGGATAGACAAAATAATGAGGAGATAAATAAAATGAGCCCAGAACAAGAAGAAAGAGAAACGGATGACGGTACAAAGCGGCTACCACTGGATAAGGTTCGAGTCTTTGCTGAAGAGAAAAGGCTATACGCAGTGCGGGACTATATACAAGAGCTCAGAGTTGTTGGTGGAGGTTATCAACTTAGGGAAGGGATGGCCATGAAGGCTTTCCAAAAGAATAAATGTTGGGATGAATTCAAGAGCAAGTGGTGGAAAGAGGGAAACAGAGAGAGCGGTGGGAAACGGACTAAGCGATATGAACAACTTGTAACCAAGTTCCTTGACTATCTCACAGACATTTCGACTGGTAAAAGGCCGCATGATGAGCTAGGGCTATTAGATGAGAAGAAGCTACAACAAGGAGAAGGAAAGGTCACCATACAGCTAAACCCAGAGAAGCTGCGATTGCTGCAGGATGAAGCGAAGGACCTTACTACTGATGCGTCCACCTTGGTTGGGATGTGGGTCGTAGAGCGTTTGCGTCAGTTAGGCAATAAATAGGTTATGGTGCTCCACCTAAATTAGGCCGAGTTAAAGAGGTATTTTTATGCCGACCTACTCTCATTCGCAACTGATCATGTATGAGCAGTGCCCGCTGAAGTACAAGCTTTGCTACCGGGACAAAATTAAGCGGGATGTTGGACGAGGTCTCACTCGCTGGCAGTATCCATGGTATAGCTCACTACAACGTGCGTAATTCAAGTATCCTATCATGTGTGTGCAAAGATTTTAATGAGAGATGGTTAGAGAACAGATACCAAAGCTGTCGAAGTCTCGCTTCATGGCTGGGCTGCAATGTCACAAGCGCCTCTACCTGGAGTGCTTCCACCCCGACCTTGCCGACCCGATGGATGTAGGACAGCAGGCAATCCTGGATGCCGGGACCAGGGTCGGTGAGCGAAAGCAATCTAAGGAGAGATCCTATCGGCCAGCAGGTCCCCCAGAAGAAAGGAGTCATTATGGAGTTCGACGCAGGAAGACTCTGCGGGAAGTTTCGCGACACCATTCGCTGGATGCTTCAAGGGGAATGCAACCCTGCAATCCGACGTGATATTGGGAATTGCCACAGGTGGAAGAACGCATTGGAGAGCAATCCAGACTCCGAAGAAGCACTGCGATTTCTGGTCACAGTCAAAGTGACGAATGCTTGGTATCGTGAGGCGCGGTCAGGATTTGACGCTGCACTCAACTCGTTCATCGGCCAACACAAAGGGGCTTTCAGAACAAAGGTAGCCATAGGCGCGTTGGCTAGTCTTATCGACCAATACAGCCGATTCCGCAAAAAGCAAGACGGGGCGGAGTGGGCGAAGGAACTACTCGCCAAGTTCCCAACTCTCAAGGACTTCACTGATGACCTCTACCAACTGCGGAAGGAAGGACGAAAGGGCAAGGTTCTTTACGAGAAGGGCGCCGACAACTACCTCCGCGATTTCGGGTACTGGGATGTTATCCCGATTGACATTCATGAGAGGAGGTTCTTGGTTCGTACGGGCATTTACCACGTGTTCAGTAGTCGGGGTGAGCAGGACCCACTGGCGTACCGTGATCTACAGGACGCCCTAAGTCTATTCTGCTCATCCTGCCTAGCAGGGGAGGTAGTGGAAAGCATAGACTTGGGCCATGCGCCGGGCATCGTGGATTTCTTCATATGGTGGTTCTGTACCGGCAAGGGCAACGACATGTGCAAGGGATACGCCATCTGCGGAAGCACGCCACAATGTGAGAAGTGTCCCTTGAGTGATGCATGTCTATTCGGAATTGCCAGAAATGGAAAACCCACAATGCATCAAGTCAACCCAGCATGGCCAGCAATGACCTCCGTGATAGGACCAATAGCTGCGCAACTTATAGACGAACAAAAATCAACCCCCGGAAAATGCCAGTGGGAGATCGTGGTCCAGAAGAGCGAATACTCGAAGCAACTACTAGTGCGGTACCCTGTTACACACAAGACTAATCCAGATGGCCACGGCGTGACGATTCGGTCGCGCGCTGGGTGTTGCCAGGCTTCACTTCATTGCTACAAGAGTGGCTGCAAGATTGGATTCTATATCGGTAGCGCCACGAGGCGGCTGCATGATAAGACACAAAAGGACAAATGGGAAGAGTTCGTGCGGGAATCCGGGCTGTGTAATGACAGGCAATCGGTGAAACTCACGTTCCAAGGGTGTGATGTCCTCGTCTCTTGACTTGTCCACGCTGTGCCTTCAGCATTGGCGCCCTAGAATCATGGGATCGGTAAATTGAACAGTTCAGACGTGGAGCCAATGCCAGTCCTGTCCAAGTCCCGCTTTCTTGCGGGGCTACAGTGCCCCAGGCGGCTGTACCTGGAGTGCTTCCACCCCGACCTTGCCGACCCGGTCGATGTAGGGCAGCAGGCAATCCTGGATGCCGGGACCAGGGTCGGTGAGCTCGCTAGAAACATCTATGCCGACGGGCTACACATTAGCGAGCCTTACTTCCAGCACGAAGATGCTGTGATATCGACTCAGGCAGCGCTCTCTGACAAGTCAATACCGTCGACCTACGAGGCGGCGTTCTTGTATGATGACATAAGGATTCGTGTTGATATTCTCGCCCGCGCGGGCGATGATCTGTTTGACCTCATTGAGGTCAAATCCACCACATCGGCCAAGGAGGAGCATCTGCCAGATCTGGGAGTGCAGCTCTATGTGCTTAGAGGATGTGGCATACCGGTAAGAAAAGCGTGCCTTGCCCATTTGAACAAAGAGTACGTTTACCAGGGAGGCGACTACGACCTGGGCCAACTGTTCTCTGTGAAAGACATCACCGATGAGGTGCAACCAATTCTGGCGGATATTCCATCGATCTTAGGCGAAATGAGGTTCCATTTATCGAATCCGGAGCCCCCGGACATTAAGGCAGGGAAGCAGTGCTCTCGGCCATACACATGCCCATTCTATGGCCACTGTCATACTGATGAGCCAGAGCATTCCGTCACCCAGCTTCCACGGGCCAGCCAGAAGTTGCTGGATTTGCTGGAGGAAGAAGGCATTAAGGATATACGGGACATTCCCGCAGATTTCCCTGGTCTGAACGCAACACAACAGCGTGTCCGCGACTGTGTGGTCAACAGCCGTGTCCACGTGAACCCTGAGCTCACCAGGGCGCTTGCACAACTCGAATATCCCATCCACTTTCTGGATTTTGAGACGTTCAATCCTGCGCTGCCGGTCTATGTCGGTACACGTCCGTATCAGGTAATACCTTTTCAGTGGTCAAACCATATTCTGGAACGAGATGGCCGGCTTACACATCAGGAGTTTCTAAACGAAGGGTTCGGCGACCCCCGCGAGCCATTTGCCAGGAGTCTACTGAAGACACTCGGAACCACCGGAACAATTATCACCTATTCCAACTTTGAAACGACGCGCATCCGTGAGCTTGCCCAGGCACTTCCCGAGCTTTCTGGCGATCTCCTAGCCCTACTGGATGGACGTATTGTCGATTTGCTGCAGCTTGTCCGAAGGCATTGCTATCACCCGGAGTTTCACGGCTCTTTCTCGCTCAAGTCGGTGCTCCCCGCTCTGGTGCCCGGTTTGGACTACAGCGACCTGGAAATATGCGAGGGGGATCAGGCCTCGACCGCTTACGCAGAGATGATATTACCAGAGACATCTGCGGATCGTAGAGGCTCGCTCCGCAAGGCCTTGCTTGCATACTGCAAACGCGACACTGAGGCGATGGTCCGCCTGTTCCAAGTGCTAAGGGAACGACCTGAGTAAGCCACCGAGGCTTATGGCATTTTTTAACTGAAGAACAGTTACGCGGCTTTGACTCTAGTTCTTATACGTTTCATTCGCTCGTAGGTAGATAGCCTTTCCGTACAAATCATGCATCTGTTTCCATGTAATCAGTGCATCAAAGTTGTCCACGATACTTGTATGGCCATAGATCTTGCAATTATCGAAATAGATGGACGAACCTAGAGCGACAACTACAACGTCAATGTCTTTTCCTATTATCAAGGGAATATCTCTTTTGTCTTCTAGAAAGACTCTAACCTGGGATTCGTCGAACATCTGCTGCACCTTGGCTTCTATAATGACGATGCTGTCCTCTGAAAAAAGGCATAAGTCAAACGTCCTTTTAGGAGAGAAGTCTGTGGAACTTATTGGCTCGTCTCTCAGCTTGAGAAGATCTCTGTAGAAACATACTTCATATCCGATTTCCCAGTTGGCATCAACTTGCAATGCTAAGTCCGTGTTATTGTTGAGCCATATTATGAAGTCTCTTTCACTCTGTCTTATGTCCCAATACAGAAAGGAACAGAAGAGCCGTTCCTCACGGGTCACATCAAGCCAGCTTTTGCCGTTCAGATATTTAAACCCCATTGTCTTATCCTCCTTTTCTTATGTTCGAACACGCTCTCCAGATTCCTTATACTATGCAATATGCCATTAGTTCGTCAAGAAACAACAGAACTTACAGCAATTCCCGTCTAATCCACGCATTTTCCCCACTCTTATCCATAGCTAGTATGCACGATGCCAGAGCCTCATCGCCCCTGAACAGAATGGCGGAGCGTTCAGGCTGAGGCTGTGGCCCTGAATGGATTCGACCCCCGTAATCGCCCACGGATTCACCCCGTTGAATTCGCCTGCGACTGTCTGAGGCCGCGGTTTCCCTGCCATACCTTGTTTCTCCAGGTTCGCCCAGCTAGACAGCCTATCTGGCTTATGCTACATTGAAACAACAATCGCAAATTTGAGTGGACCGAATAGAGTGCATCGCAAAGGTGGGTGTCGGGTCTTCACATCTTATATTCTCGGCACCCTATTCGATAAGGTCAGCGCTATGACAAAGGAGATTGGTAATGCAAGTGGTTCGCAGTAAGAAAGTCATTCGAATTGTCATAGTAGCAATTGTGGTTGCCGTCGTACTTGTTCTTGTCGGTGGTTACCTCTTCTTCTACGATCTGACCAGGGGGCCGCTGCCACAACATGAGGGGGAAGTCATAGTCACCGGATTGAGCGACAGCGTGGAAATCCTGCGCGATGAGTGGGGCATCCCGCACATCTACGCCAGCAACATGCATGACCTGCTGTTTGCTCAGGGATACACACAAGCGCAAGATCGCTGGTGGCAGATGGAGTTCTTCCGGCACGCTGGGAGCGGCACAATCGAGGAACTGACCGGCAAAAACGATGACCTGCTCGCCACAGACATCTTCATCCGCACTCTTGGCTGGCGGCATGTGGCGGAAGAGGAGGCAAGCAGCTATGACAGCGAGACCATGGCTTACTTGCAGGCTTTTGCCGATGGCGTCAACGCCTACATAATGAATCGTAACACCGGCGATCTCGCTCTGGAATACAGTGCGCTGAAATTGACCGGCATTGATATCGAAATCGAACCGTGGACGCCCGTTGACACGCTGGTGTTTTCCAAGGTGCTGGCGTGGGACCTGGGCCCCGGCACAAGTGGGGAAAAGAACCGCTCCACCCTCTACGAGCTCCTCGGCGAGGAAATGACCGATCAGTGGATGACACCTCCATGGCCCTACGGCGAAAAGCCAACCATCATCCAGCCAGAAGACCTGTCCATGGCGGGTTCAACCGGGAGTGCTCACGGTGACAATACGGCCAAGGTTGCTGGCGTGGATACGCTGCTTGCTGGCAGTGGCTTGCCTGATATGAATCTATGCTTCGGCGATGGCCGAGGCATCGGCAGCAACAACTGGGTGGTCAGCGGTAACATGACCGAGAGCGGTATGCCACTGCTGGCCAATGACCCGCACCTGGGCATCCAGATGCCCTCTATCTGGTACCAGGTCGGCCTACATTGCCATCCCGCCGGCGGCGAACCATCTCTCGACATGGCAGGCTTTGCCTTTTCAGCCTCACCGGCGGTTATCATCGGCCACAACAACGATATCGCCTGGGGGGTCACCAACGTGGGCCCCGATGTCTTGGACTTGTATCAGATTCGTGTCAATCCCGACAATCCACTTCAGTATGAGTGGAACGGTGAGTGGCGCGATATGACCGTCCATGAGGAAACCATCAGCTTCGGAGGCGGCGCAGAGCCAATCACCATTCAGGTTCGCGAGACACACCTGGGGCCAATCATCAACGATAATGAGGTAGATGAGGAAACCGGTGAGATCCTCGGTTTCAACGATGAGGACCCGCTGGCGGCACGCTGGACAGGTCTGGACCCAGGCACAATATGCCGGGCCATTCTCAAGCTCAATGAAGCAACGAACTGGGAGGAATTCCGAGATGCGCTGCAGTATTGGGATGTTCCTTCACAGAACTTCGTCTATGCAGACGTGGAAGGCAATATCGGCTATCAGACGCCCGGTCGCATTCCCATTCGTGCCGCAGATCACAGCGGGCTGGTGCCCGTTCCCGGCTGGACGGACGAGTTTGAATGGCAGGGATTTATCCCATATGACAGCCTGCCACGCGTCCTAAATCCAAAACAAGGATATATCGCCACGGCAAACCAGGCGCTCGTTCCACTGGAATACTATGACCAGCTAGCGCAGGAATTAGGCGAGGGGCCAAACTACGTAATCAGCCAGGAGTGGAACTATGGCTATCGCGCTCAACGGATTGTCGAATTATTAAAAGAGAAGGCACCACACACTGTCGCCACTTTCCAAGCTATTCAGGGCGACAACAAGCTAATCAGCGCTGAAGAAATAATGCCCTACCTTGCCAACCTTCAGTTTGGCGATGCTGAGCTGGCTGAAGCCCGCGACTGGCTGCTGGAATGGGACTACCAGTGCAATATGGATAGCCAGCGAGCGGCGCTATATGCTCAGTTCTGGGCCAGCCTGATAGACAACCTGTATAGCGACCAGTTAGGTGAGGACATCGAAGCGTATGGTAGTGATAGGGATATATGGGCTACATCCTTGCTGATGCAAGAACCCAACAATGCATGGTGGGATGACATCGAAACGGAGGATGTGGTCGAATCGCGCGACGACATTCTGCTTCGCTCGTTCAGCGAGGGTTATGCCAACACGGTTGCTGCGCTTGGTGAAGATCGCAATGAATGGAGGTGGGGCGACCTGCATACTGCGACCTTTGTCAGCTACCCGCTGGGACTAAGCGGCATCGGTCTGATCGAGAACATGGTCAATCGCGGTCCATTCGCCGTTGGCGGTAGCACGTCCACTGTGAACAACACCCTGTGGAGCGTGGCATCCGGGGACTTCGACGTATTGGGGTTGCCCTCGATGCGCATGATCGTCGACCTGGCCGACCTGACGCGGAGCGTCACCGTTCACACCACAGGCCAGAGCGGTCATCCCTATAGCCCGCACTATGCCGATATGATTGACCTTTGGCGCAACGTGGAATACTACCCTATGCTGTGGGCAAAGGAACAGGTAGAGTCGGCTGCCGTTGAAAGGCTCATCCTGCAGCCGGGCGAGTGAGGGCGCAAGACGTGGACAATCTGAGGTAACAGCCTCTTTTCTGTGGTTCCACAACCGCATACACCGATCACCGCACTACGCACGATAGGGATATGTAAGAGAGGCTGTAAGGCAAAGAATCTACTCGGGAGCTAGAGCGAGCATAAAGGGGGAAGCCATGACACTTGATGAGATCTACCAAAAGGGTGCGGAGGTTATGGAAGCCAAGGGGCTGACTTATAACCTGGAAGGTGTGGGAACCGGATTTGTACTAAGACATAATGAAGAAATCTTCAAAAGCTATATGTTTCGTCAGAGGGCCATAAACTCAGTTGAAGCAACCACTAGAACCCGACTGCTTGATGTAGAGCTTGAGGTTCCGATAATCATGTCTTCTATGACTGTACCAATTCCTCAAATTGAGGAGGACGGGCTGCTCAAGGTTGCCCGAGCTTTGAAAAAGGCAGGCTCCATGATGTCATTAGGTACGCCGATTCCCTCCAACCTCAGAGAACTTGTGGAAGTTGGCGTCCCGTTGATACAGACCATCAAACCTTTTGCTGACAGAAGCATAGTGATGAGAATGATATCACAAGCAGAGGACGCTGGCGTTACCTGGGTGGGGATAGAAGTGGATGCTGGCCTGGGCACAAGAAGAGTGAGAGGTTGTTCCCCTATGTCAGTGGACGAGCTCAAGGAGGTCAAGCAAAAAGTAAGCAGGCCCCTGATTTTAAAAGGGATATTGAGTTCCTGGGATGCAGAAAAGGCGCTGGAAGTAGGTGCGGACGTAATAGTAGTATCTAGCCACGGGGCTCATACTATCGACTATCTTCCCCATCCTCTAGACATGATGGATGAAATTGTTAAGGTAATAGCAAACAAAATCCCCATTATCGTTGACGGGGGATTCCGACGGGGAACAGACGTCTTGAAGGGGCTGGCGTTTGGGGCTCAAGCAATAGGGTTGGGAAGACCCATACTCTATGGCCTGGCTGCAGATGGCGAAGAAGGGGTAAAGACGATTATAACGGAAATGGCAGATGAATTAAAAAGAACCATGACTATGACTGGAGTAAAGGACCCTGCTAGTGCCCATAAAGGAATTATTGTGTAATTTGGCCAGCTATGTTCAGATTAAATCATCTCTACATTTGTGTGTATTAAGCGACGCCGACATAGCTATCTGATAGTCCCTCTTGACTGTACTCTATGACTTTGGGATCGAATTTTTACCGTATTCTTGGCTGCGCGCACCCTCGAACCGAACCACCCACTGGGAAAGCATTTCCATTGGGTACGTTGGGGCACGTAGACTTTGGCTTCATGGATCGGATGTCACAACTACTCTCGTGAAACTCAAGATAGGGGTCCAGGCAGGACAATTGACCTTCGCGGCAAATAAAGCTAGGATATGCCCACCAAAAAGTTGGGCAGTTATGAAGATGCCACGCGTTACTGTATGAAGGCAGGGAAAGGAAGCTCTCTGATGCCGAGGTAACGATCTACCCGAATCTGGATCGGGCGGCTAAGGCGATAGCCAACATGAACTGGTACTATAGGTTTCATCGGGGCAATCTGTGAACACCAGAGATCTCGATTGGGAGTCTGCGGAGGTTTGTAATGGTGAAATGGAATGTGTCAGGCTCTGAGGGCCCTGTGCGCCTTGAGGAGATCCTTGATATGGCCGGTTCTTTCTGGGTATCGGCTATTTTGAAAGCTGGGATTGAACTGGATGTTTTCACGGAGATCGCAGCGGGCAATGACACGGTTGAGAAAGTGGCTTCCTCGATTGAATCAAGTGAGCGTGGCGTCCGGATTCTACTCAATGGCCTTTGTGCACTTGGAACAGTCTCGAAGGCAGAGGGTAAGTATCTCCTGACACCAACAGCAGAGCAATTTCTGGTGAAGGGCAAAGATTCCTACATGGGATATGCTCTCTTTACTACCTTAAGAGACTGGGAGGCCTTTGGCAGGATTGCCGAAGCAGTGAAGAAAGGCTCAGCGATTGTAGATGTATACGGCGCTCACTCAGAAGCGTGGGAGGATGTGGCCATAGGTTTAACACCGGCAGGATTGGCTACGGCCTCCGTTATCGCTGACGTTTTGGGAATTGGTAGCAAACTGGAACCCGGGGTCAGGGTATTGGATCTGGCGTGCGGCTCTGGGGTTTACGGTTATGTCTTGCTGCAGCGCGATCGCAAGGCAACCGTTACTGACATCGACTGGCGAAATGTGCTAAGGGTCGCACAAGAAGTTGCCCGCGATATGGGTGTAGCCGATCGTGTCACCTATAAGCCTGGTGATATATTGAGCATCGATTACGGCGAAGAGGAATTCGATATTGCCATTGCCAGCAATATCTTGCAGGCTTTCGATCCAGAAACCAATAAGGCGATCCTGAGCAAAATATGTAAGGCCCTTAAGCCTGGAGGTACCCTGGTCATTAATGACCTTGTTCCTGATGAAGAAAGGTCCAAGCCGAGAAGGGCTCTTATCTTTGCAGTCTATATGCTAATCGTTAGCAGAGGTGGGGATACCTATACCCTTTCCGAATTTGATAGCTGGTTGAGGGATGGCGGGTTTGACAATGTGGTCGAGCACAGGATTCGGGGAGCAACGACCCTAGTCATCGCAACTAAGAAGAAATGATGTTTCTCCCGTTCCAGAAGGAATTCTCGCAGGCCCGCCGGAGAAGCCCGTTTCCACGATGGTTGCCAGAACTGTCTTAAAGGTTTCCAGAATTTCAAACTGCGAGGACCGAACCGAAACTGGAAGAATAAGGTGAGCGACGGTTGAGTAGTCGCAAAGGGGCTGAGTCTGTGAACTATGCGATGAAGACCAGCGACTTCGACTATCACGGCAAACAAAGCTAGGATATGCCCACGAAAACGTTGGGCAGTTATGAAGATGCCACGCGTTGCCGTATGATGACGGGGAAAGGAGCATGACATGAGCACATCCGTGGAGACTACTGTAGAGACGAACGCCGGGAAGATAGAGGGTTACCAACGGCGTGGCTTGTACGTTTTCAAGGGTATACCTTATGCTGCTCCGCCTGTCGGAGGGCGGCGCTGGCTTCCTCCGCAGCCTGTAGAGCCTTGGAGTGGTGTGCGCCAGGCACAGTCGTACGCTACCACTGCACCTCAAAACATGGCTCAACAGGGTATCTTCATGGAATTAGGTGTAGAGGAACCTCAGAGCGAAGACTGCCTGTATCTGAATGTATGGACTCCCGGCCTCGACGATGCATGCCGACCAGTGCTCTTCTGGATTCACGGTGGTGGCTTCACTGGTGGTTCCGGCTCGCAGCCGGTGTACAAAGGGAGCAGACTGGCAGCACGGGGCAACGTTGTAGTCGTGACAATCAACTACCGGCTTGGTTCACTCGGCTTCCTGAACCTGAACGAGGTCACCGGAGGCAGGATTCCAGCAACGGGTAATGAGGGCCTGCTGGATCAGATCGCTGCACTGGAGTGGGTGCGCGATAACATCACGGCATTTGGCGGCGACCCTGAGAATGTGACCATCTTCGGTGAGTCGGCAGGCGGCATGAGTGTCGGTTGCCTTCTTGCCACGCCCAGGGCGCAGGGGCTATTTCATAAGGCGATTCCGCAGAGCGGTGCTGCCAATACAGCAATGCCACTGGATGGAGCGGTGCAGGTTGTGGAGCAATTACTTGAAATACTTGGTTTGAACACAAGTGATGTTGATGCTCTACGTTCGCTCCCGGTGGAGCGACTGCTGGCTGCTCAACAGGAGCTAACACTCAAAATGATGATGTCAAACCTGAGGATAGGCATGCCACTGCAACCGGTGATAGACGGAGCAATACTTCCTGCGCTGCCGCTCGATGCTATCAGGGATGACTCAGCGGATAAGATCCCTATCATAGTGGGTTCGACACTTGAGGAGTGGAAATCGCTTAGCCTGATGGACCAGGAGCTACCAAAGCTGGACGAGGCCGGTCTGCTACGGCGCTGTCAGCAGCTAATGCCTGGTGAGAGTGTAGAGGGCCTGTTAGAGAGCTACCGAGAGGCACGGGCCGAACGCGGCGCGCCAACCACCCCTGCCGAGCTATTTATGGCAATCATGACCGACATAGTATTTAGGATACCGGCTATTCATCTTGCCGAGGCTCAGCAGCGCCATAAGCAGTCCGCCTACAACTACCTATTCACCTGGCGGTCACCAATGCTTGGCGGTGCCTTGGGTGCTTGCCACGCGCTGGAAGTGGGTTTCCTATTCGGCGCATACGAAGAGAGATTCTCGGGTACAGGACCGGCGGCTGATGCTCTTGCTGAGCACATCCAGGACGCCTGGCTAGCGTTCGCCCACAGTGGCGACCCAAGCTGTGAAAGCTTGGGGACATGGCCACCTTATGGTGACCACAGGGAAACTATGATCCTTGGGGAAGAGTGCTATGTGGAACAAGCACCGTACGATGAGGAGCGCCGCGCCTGGGACTTAATCCCGAGTGCGGTCAGTGGGTCGCTTTCAATCGGGTAGTGCACTGGGTGGAGTCGGGGGTGATTGGCGTTCATGGTGTAAAGCCTCTGGTTTTCTTTCTTATTATCCTGATTCGTTCTCGCTTATCGAAGAGGCGTTTGACTAGTTCTCTTGCTTCTGCGTCCTGAAATGGAGACAGCCCTTTGATATTTCGCTGAATGTCTTTGGAGCTAGGCCTGGCTTTATCTAGAAGTCGGTAAGCGTCCTTTTTATACTTCCGCTCGGCCCACAAGCCTGCAGGTGTGAGGACTATTAAGAGACCAAACGCCAGTATGATACCAACAATGAATAGTACAATGAACAAGATAATTATAGAGCCCATACTTCCACTATCCTCATGCCTATTATAACGAAATGTATCTCCTAATTGCAGGCATCATAGTAGATAAAGGTAACGCTAACCAAACACCAAGATTTATAGGTTATCGCTGTTTAGATATCACTGTCAAGGGAGGGCTATGCCAACTCGTAAGAACGACACATTACAGCAAATACCCTCGTATCTCTCGCGAAGAGCCAATCGCCATTTGTTATTGCAATTCTTACACAATGTAGCGGTTTGCTCAACCGCAGATGCTCTCTTTTTGGTCAACTGGCATGTTACCCAGACTGGGATCAGTGTGTTATACTTCTTGTCGGCAGGGTTTCGGTCCTTGTGATTTCAATCTTTGGCATACTTCAATCTACCATTAGTGATTATTCACTATCCGCCTCCTCATGAATACGAAGGCGACCTGGCTCCACAATCCACAGCTTGCCAGCAGGCAATTCCCTGGCGAGGGCATCAATCAATGTTTCCATAAGAATCCGCATGGTGCAGAAAAGCTGGTTCGGTCCGCGCAGTACAATAAGACCCGGAGTTCCTTCGGGAGGGAAGCGGATTATATTCGAATAATCCAGGTCAAGCGTCACCATAAGGCGGTCTTCCCTCTTGCAGATCTCGTAGAGAGCTTTGTCTTCCGTTCCATGTAGGCCCTGCTCTCTAATTGTATTGGCATCATGCCCCGCATCTCTGAGGAGCACAGCAAGGCGCTCGTCTACATTCTCGTCCAGCTTAATCCTCATCAGATCTTCAAAGGAATGTCAACATACCGTTCTCTTGTCATTTCAGCAGCGAAGGCCAGTGCTGCACGTATGTCCTCTTGGCATAGCGAAGGATATGCCTCCAGGATCTCCTCCTCGCTGGAACCAGCAGCCAGATTGTCCACTATCAAGGATATCCAAATGCGCGTCCCCTTAATGCAAGGCTTGCCATGGCAGACATTCGGGTCTATAAAGATGCGCTCTTTCCAATCCTCCATATTACAAACCTCCTTATGGCAATGACATTATAACATAAGGCAGCGGTTCACTCTCCTCTCGGTCAACCAGCATGTTACCCTGATTTGGATCAGTGTGTTATACTTCTGGTCGACAGGAGTGCGAATCTAACCATACATTAATTCGCCGGAACCTGCGTAAGCTGGCTTGCGCGGGGGAAAGCAAGGCCCGAGGCGGTACAGATAGGGTCTACCCATCATGGTTTAGAACTATGGTGAAAAGATATGGCGGAACAAGAAGGGAGGAGTGAGGATCATGGTTGAACAGAAACTGTGGGAAGCTTCAGAGATGCTGTCACCGAGGGTAAGACGCCTGAGGGGTTACTACTTTCTGGATGAACAGCGAGAGTTCCAGAATAACGTAATGTCATTCACCACTGGCATACCCAACGATGTGGTCTATCAGATCCTGGATTTCATTTCGGTGCCCGATATGCTGGGAGGCGTGCTCAAAGCAAACAGGGATGGCCTGGCAGCGATGGCGATCAACTTGGATATGCCCGTTGAGTTCTGGGAGCAACCCTTAATTATCAGAAAGGCGCTTTTCTTCCAGAGGGTGCTGCAGGAGATACCGGTTGACATCCTCGACGACGAGCTTATTGTGGGAGGCAGGTTCTGTACAAGCCTATCCACATGCCTCACTGAGGAGGAGACCGAGGAGTTCGTAAGAATCGAGGCCGAGCTCATCGAGGAATCAGAGAGGATACTTAAACTAGGCCTTTCATGTGGCGGCATAACTCCCGGTCATATCATCCAGAACCATGCCAAGGTGCTGCAAAAGGGCTTCAAGGGGATTAAGGAGGAGGCGGAGGGGCTCCTTGGGAGGACTGCATCCGAGGCGAAAAGGGAGTTTTTGAAGGCGATAATAATCTGCTGCGATGCCATAGGCGAGTTCAGCCATCGATACGCCGAGGAGGCGAGAAGGTTGGCCAAGAAGGAGAGGGCAACCAGAAGGAGGGAAGAGCTTTTAAAGGTCGCTGAGGTCTGCGACCGGGTACCATATAACCCGGCGAGGACGTTTTACGAAGCCCTGCAGGCTACCTGGTTTTCCCACATGGTCGAGATGATCGCTGAGTCATACCCCGGCCCCGGCGTCTCACACGGCAGGCTCGACCAGTATCTGTATCCGTTCTACAGAAGAGATGTAGATGAGGGGCGGCTGAGAAGGGAGGAGGCGAAGGAGCTTTTTCAGTGCTTCTCCGTAAAGCACAACTACGCCTATGACTACCAGACGATTGGAGGGCCCCATGGCCGAAACGCAGGGTTTGGCCAGCTCATCACCCTCGGAGGCCAGGGAGCCAACGGGGAGGACATGACTAACGATTTGACCTATCTGATACTGCAGTCATTCCGGGAATTGAACATGCTGGAGCCCAAGCTGAACCTGAGGATTCATTCCGCTACGCCGAAGGAGCTACTGCTTAAAGCCTCCCAGATGGTACGCGATACGCAGGGCTCCCCCTTTATACTCAACTTCGATAAGATCGTTATTGAGGCCCTGGAGGGGGAGGGGATGTCTCATGACGATGCCGTTGATTATGGCGTGGTCGGTTGTCTGGAGAACACTGCACAGGGCAAGGATACCTCAGGCACGGTGGATGTGCATTTCAACGTTGCCAAGAGCGTGGAACTGGCGCTGAATGATGGCGAAGACTGGCGTAGCGGGGAGCGGCTGGGGGCAGAGACGGGAGACCCGCTACAATTTGAAAGCTTTGAGCAAGTAATGGAGGCCTACAAGCGGCAGATCAGGGCGACGATACAATATGTAACCGGGATAACATCGGCCTGCGATGCCCTGAGGGGCAAATACGTTCCATGTCCGTTCCTGTCCACGGTTATAGATGGGTGTATGGAGAAGGGAAGGGATATAAGGGATGGCGGAGCGATCTATAACTTCACCACCTTTAATGGGGTTGGAATAGCCACTGCCGCCGATTCGCTGGCGGCGATTAAGAAGGTCGTTTTTGAGGATAAGAGGCTGACCATGGCAGAGCTATTGCAAGCTCTGCGCACGAACTTCGAGGAAAAAGAGGACATACGCCAGATATTGATCAACAGGGCGCCTAAATTTGGAAACGATGATGATTATGTTGATTCTATCGCCAGGGAGATATTTCGCTTCTGGTGCCAGGAGCTCAGCCAGTATGTAACCCCAACCGGAAAAAGGGTCAGAGCGGGATACCTTTCTTGGAACCATTTCATCCATGATGGAGCCTTTACCGCAGCAACGCCAAATGGCAGAAAAGCCGGTGAGCCAATATCAAACGGCGTCTGCCCATCCCAGGGCTGCGATGTCAAAGGGCCGACGGCTGCCATGAAATCGGTGGCAAAATTGGGTTTCGACATCCTCCCCTCCGGAGCCTCCCACACAATAAGCATCAATCCCACTACGCTGCAGACCGATGAGCAACTGGATAACTTTGCTGCTCTTCTGAGGACATATAATGAACTTGGCGGCACCTCCCTTCAGTTCAACATCATAGACGCGGAGACCCTGCAAGATGCGCAGAGAATCCCGGAAAGCTATCAGAACCTGCTGGTGAGGGTCACCGGGTATAACGCCTACTTCGTGGGCATGAGTCGCGCCTTGCAGGATGAGATCATAGCTAGAGTAGAACACAAACTGTGAGAAGGGAAAAGTGAGCCAGAAGGCCCGGGGGAAACAGGGTCTCATATTCAGCATACAGAGGTATTCAACAGAGGACGGGCCAGGGATCAGAACCACGGTCTTCATGAAGGGATGCCCGTTGACGTGCCTGTGGTGCCACAATCCTGAGAGCCAGAAGTTTCACCCTGAGATTGTATTTAACGATACCAGGTGTATCGGGTGTAAAAGGTGTGTGGATGCCTGCCCTGAAGGGGCCATCACCTTTACCGAGGATGGGCCGAGGACAGAAAGGGGAAAGTGCCAGAATTGTGGAAAATGCGCCGAAGCGTGCCCTTCCGGGGCCAGGGAGCTTATCGGAAAGTACATGACCGCCGAGGAAGCATTTGCAGAGGTTGAGAAAGATGTGTTGTTCTACCGCAATTCGGGTGGTGGTGTTACCGTGGGCGGTGGTGAGCCAACGATGCAACCTGGGTTTCTGGTGGAGTTTCTAAGGAAGTGCCGCGAAAAGGGCATACATACAGCATTGGATACGAGTGGCTATGTTAAGTGGGAGACCATGGAGAAAATCCTGAAGCATGTCAACCTGGTGCTCTACGACATCAAGCAGATAGACCCGGTCAAACATGCAAATTATGGTGGGGTTTCCAATGAGTTAATCCTGGAGAACGCAAGAAGAATAAGTTGTAAAGGGATACCCATGATTGTCAGGGTGCCTGTGATCCCGGGGTATACGGATGGGGAGGAAAATATCAGGGGTATTATGGAGTTCGTGTGCAAATTGGATGGGGTGGCCAGGGTTGACCTGCTGCCATTCCATCGTCTAGGAGAGCCAAAATACAGGAAACTAGACCGCAATTATGAATTTAAAGACACCCAACCCCCCACTGATGAGCACATGCAAGAGCTTAAACGAATTGTAGAATCGTTTGGCTTGCAGGCCAAAGTAGGGCCAAAATAGCGGCTGAGAAAAAAGGAGGTGACCTCATGGCCAAGATGCCAAAACAGGTTATGGACCTCTTCAATGACCCAGACGCGGTGAAGTTCCTCGCCACCGTTGATGCTGAGGGGAAGCCTAACTGTGCCTTTATCGCCTCGCTGATGGCGCCCGGCGAGGATATGCTGATATTCGCCGATATGATGATGAACAAAACCAAAAAGAACCTGACTGACACCAGGAAGGTTGCAGCAACGGTCTATAAAGCCCCTTGGTCATCCTATCAGGTGAAGGGAACCTTCGAGGGATTTCAAAGGTCGGGGTTGCTCTATGACATGGCTCAGGCGCTATCTAAAGAATCACCCCAGTTGAGGGGGAAGGTCTATTTCTACATTAAGCAGGTAGGGGTCATAAGGGTTGAGGAGGTTTATCTTTCGCAGGTGCCGATACCGGGCAAGAGGATAGCCTGAGTTTAAGAAGTAAACAAGTCTTCAATTTCACCAGGTTTTTCATAAGTACCCTGACATACGTTGCATTTCACTCCATATACAATTAATCCGCCAGGATGCGTTTTGGCTGCCCTCACTGGTCGACTGCCGACTCCCAAAGCAAAGTACCGCAATTATGCAGCAGGACCTGAACAATTTGACGTTTTGTTCAGTGTCGTTCAAATGGGGACCTCATTTTCTTCAACAGATTTGAGCCGCACGGCAGCCTCAATAGCCACTACAGCAGGTAGCGGGATTTGACGTTCCTGGATGACTGAGATATACTCCCAGCAGAACGATAAATGGTAGCAATAGGCGTAGATATAGGTTCTTTAACCACCAAAGCGGTGATAGTACGAGACAGCAAGGTCATGGCTCATGAACTGGTTATCACAGGTGAAAGCAGCCATGAAGCCGCTACCAGAGCAGTGCAGGGAGCTATGAGCCTTGCCGGAGTGGACACCAGGGGTGTTGTCAAATTTGTCTCCACCGGAGTAGGTAAAAGCGAGATACCGTATGCTGGTGAACAGGCAACCGAGGTCCTCTGTGCTGTCAAGGGCGCTTGGAATATAGGAGCAGATGAAACCTACTACCTTCCCGCCCTTTTCCTTCCAATCCTTGATAGTTCGGTTGTATGGTGCCTCCGCTAATTCAACTAACTCTTCCAGTGCCGTCATTCACTCCTCCTGAAATTTATTACCAACATTAAATTACCTTACATCAGCCACAATTCCCCGTATTAACCATTCTTGCTATTGTAGTGTCTCGCTTGCCGATAGTCAAAGCATCTAAGTACGCGTATTGAATCTAGTGGAAATTGATATAGCGGTAAGACTTCCTTGATCAAAACCTCGTGCCTGCCTACCATTCGAAGGAATAGTAACCCAGTGCCGAGTCCAACCAGCGGCGCTGCGGGCCACCCAGCCAGAGCTGGACGATTTTCACATCTCGCAGGTATTTCTCCACGTTGAGATCGTAGGAGTATCCGTAGGCGCCCATCAGCTCCATGGCCTTATTTGTTACCCAGACAGCCGTATCACAGGCGTAATTCTGCGCAGCAGAGCATTTTGAGAGCATGAAAGGCTCCCCCGGTCGGCCGTACTGCCCCGACCTTTGCATCTCAGTGATCTTCTGGTAATAAGCCCTGGAACACTCAATCCTTTGAGCCATTTCTCCCAGAATGCTGGCGTGTAGCGAGCGCTCCCTGACAGGCCTGCCGGCAATCTCTCTATCTTTGGTCCAGTCGAGGGCTATTTCGAAGCAGGCCTGGGCGGCTCCTATTGCGAAAGTACATGAGCCAAGTCGACCGGCACCCATTATGTCGTGAAAGATCTCAGCGTCCTTCTCAGGGCCGGCCATGCGGTATTCCTTGGGCACTCTCACATCGTCGTAGAATATCTCACCATTCCAATCCGTCCAGCACATCCCCATCTTCTCTATTGGCTTGCTGAAGGACAGTCCAGGGGTTCCCGGTGGAACGTGGATGAGGGCCAGTGCCTCATTGCCCTTCTCTGGGTCGGTGCTGCACACTGTCATATAGGTGAGGTCGGACTGGCCCGTGCCGGTGGGCCACATCTTCCGGCCGTTTATCACCCATTCATCACCTTCAAGCCTAGCAATAGTGGCTATTGTACGGCAGTGCTGCGTTGGGTCTTCTACGTTGGCGCCTCCTGATGGTTCGGTGATGACCATGCAGGAGGCGTGGGGCTGGTCGTCACAAATCTTACGCAAGAGCGGTTCCAGCAGGTCGATTCGTCCTGCCAGAGCAAAGGGCATCATAGTCCAGGAGATTATTCCAAGATGCAGTGCCAGTCCGCAATCACCACGTGATAATTCCTCTGTAACCATTCCAGCTATAGCGCGGTTAGCTCCCAAGCCCCCAACCTCCACCGACAAGAACATCCTTTGCAGCCCCAGGTCTACCAGTCCCTGATGGATCTCATGTATGGTGTCCATCGCC